>Ga0209761_1000044_pt1 | contig 58386 bp, 63 predicted proteins | sample GraSoi013_1_40cm_4_FD_185818 | JGI IMG/M metagenome (GOLD analysis project Ga0209761, IMG submission 185818) | Grasslands soil microbial communities from the Angelo Coastal Reserve, California, USA - Sample 09_25_2013_1_40cm (SPAdes) (version 2) | ecosystem: Environmental > Terrestrial > Soil >... | reverse complement strand
CGGGGCTCTTCGTATTCTTGCACGAAAAACAGTCGTTAATCGAAAGACAGGAATTGTCCCTCTCGACTGGAGAACCCTCAGAAGGGTTCGAAATGAACTCGGGATCACTTCAACATACATGGAATCCAAGATACCTTTCTATCGGAGCTATGAATCGGGCAGGCAAAAAATTACCAGGTCCGTCCTTCAAGACATTCTGAACATCCTCAGAGGGTTCTCCGCCGAGACCCGTTCAGACTCATCGGCCCAACCAGAGCTCCTCGATTGGAGCAAACTACTCCAGGCGGAGATTCGTCCCATCGAAGTCAAAGAAATCGAAACACGAGAAGGATCCTTCGACGTCTACGATCTAACCGTGCCAGGAAATCACACTTTCATCGCAAACGGGATGGTCGTGCACAACACCACGATGACTGATAGCTTGCTGGCGGGTGCGGGACTGCTCTCTCCATCTCTGGCAGGTACGGCGCTTGCCATGGACTTTATGGAAGAAGAGCAGAAGCGCCAGATGACGATCAAAGCCGCGAACGTAAGCCTCTACTATGAACATGGAGGAACACCCTTTGTCATTAATCTCATCGATACCCCAGGGCACGTTGACTTTTCCGGAAAAGTCACAAGATCCCTTCGAGCCATCGACGGCGCAGTCGTAGTCGTCGACTCTGTCGAAGAGGTCATGGTCCAGACTGAGACGGTCACCCGTCAAGCCTTGGAAGAGCGGGTCCGCCCGGTCCTCTACATCAACAAGATCGACCGTTTGATCAAGGAATTGAAGCTGACATCGGAACAGATACAGGAGCGTATTGCCCGGATCATCAAAGACTTCAACGGATTATTGGACTTGTACGCAGAACCCGAGTTCAAAGAGAAGTGGAAGGTCAACTTCGCAACCAACACTGTGGCAATGGGCTCAGCGAAAGACCGCTGGGGCTTCAACTTTGAAGTTGCGCGGAAAAAAGGGATCAAGTTCACTGATGTCGTCGACGCGTATCTCAACAACAAGGTTGAGGATCTGAAGACCAACGCGCCAATCCACGAAGCCATCCTGGGCATGGCGATTGAGGTCATGCCTCCGCCCCACATCGCCCAAGTTTACCGGATTCCTAAGATATGGCATGGAGATCCCAACAGCGAGTTCGGCCAGGCCATGATCAAGTGCGACGACAAGGGTCCTGTCCTAATGTCGGTTGTCAATATCGTAGTGGACCCCCAGGCCGGCGTCGTTGCTACTGGACGGTTGTTCTCTGGCACGGTGACTGACGGGGAGCCGGTCTACATGATCAACTCTCGCGCCCAAGGACGTGTCCAACAGGTGGCCATCTACATGGGCCCACAGCGAGAAATCGTGGGAAGGCTCAGCGCGGGAAACATTCCAGCACTGCTCGGTCTCGAAAACGTGAAGGCGGGAGAGACGATCTCTTCGGTCAAGCAAGTCATCCCGTTCGAGGCCGTCCATTACGTCACCGAGCCAGTCGTGACGATTGCTGTAGAGCCAAAGTTCAACCGGGACTTGCCTAGACTTGTCGAGCTTCTACGTAAACTGTCGCTAGAGGATCCGAATTTGGTCACCAGCATAAACGAGGAGACGGGCGAGTATCTCATCTCGGGAATGGGAACTCTCCACCTTGAGATCGCAAATACCCTGATTACGAAAACCGGTCTTGAAATTGTCACCTCTAAGCCCATAGTAATCTACAGAGAAGCAATCCGAGGCGAAGCCGGTCCGATCGAAGGCAAATCGCCTAACAGACACAACAAGATCTACATCGAGGTCGAGCCCCTAGGAGAACAGGTCATGGATTTGATCAAAACCGGCAAGATCAGTGAGTACATGGACAAGGCCGACATGGCCAAGCAGTTGAGAGCGGTTGGTTGGGAGCCAGATGAGGCAAGAGGCGTCTGGAGCATTGACGAGCCCTTCAACATGATCCTCGACGTGACGAAAGGCGCCCAGTACATGCAGGAGGTCCGGGACATGATTCTAGCCGGCTATCGGTGGGGAATAAAGGAGGGCCCAATCGCCTATGAGCAGATTCGAGGCATGAAAGTGAAGATTACAGATGTAGCGCTTCACGAGGATCCTGTGCACCGGGGTCCCGCACAGATCATGCCAATGACTCGCCGAGCCATGTTCACAGCGTTCCTTGAAGCTCAGCCGACACTCTTGGAACCCGTTCAGAAGATCACCACTAGAGTACCCAACGATTTCTTGGGGGCGGTAACGAGCGTGATAACCCAGAAGCGCGGGAAAATAGTCTCGGTGGACCAGAAAGGCAACCTCGTCTCGGTAGTAGGGGATATCCCTACAGCTGAGAGCTTCGACCTGTCGGAGGTCATGCGAAGCCAGACTCAAGGTCGGGCCTTCTGGGGATTGGAGTTCGCCCGTTGGTCTCCGGTCCCAACCTCGCTCCTCCAGAGCGTTGTTGAGGGCATCCGGAAGCGGAAGGGACTATCTCTAGAACCACCTAAAGCCTCTGACTTTGCAGAATAATTCTACGTGGGCTCAGCTTCAACGAGGATCTAGTCAGACGAAACTGGGTTCTCTTCTAATCGGACTCTATTCCGTTCCCCAATAACGACAAGGATTACTCCAATCAGGAAGAACGGGGCGGTCGTACTATTATCGATGAAGTCGTACACTCGAAGCACCAAGGGACTCACGATTAGAAGGAGACCGACGAACAATGCAAGCTTCGTCCAGAACTCCATAGGCGGTACCCTTCATAGGAAGTAATCAACAGTAATAGGCATTGCTGATTTCATGCGACCCTTACCGAGCGAAAATGCTTACAAGGTATGAGTCAGTGGGTCTGGCTGGCGGCCGTGGTCCAGAGCCAACATCGTAATTCCCAAAATAAAGCTGTTGGCGGGCACCCTGGTCTATGACACCGGCTTCCCATCCAGTAAGGAAACAGCCGGGAACCCGGGTTCGAATCCCGGCGGCCGCACCATGTTTCAAAATTTGAAGTTCGCTGCGTCAAGGCCGCTCCTATATGTCAAAGCATATAACCCACTACCCGTATAGTACCATCCGACAAGTTCCATGCGCCTAACAAATGCGGCCGGAATCTTAGCTTGTGTGGTCACGATTCTTGGGCTGATCATGTATGTTTCTCCCATGACTCTGCCTTCAATCGCGCCCGTGAGGGCGTCTACACGGGCAATATCTCTCGTGGCTACTTATCCCAACTGGAACATGACAAATCCAACCATTACGGTGACAAAAGGAGATACAATTACGATAAGCCTGTCGAGCGATGATGGATCAACCCATCAGCTGTTAATCGACTTTGATGGCGAATATGCGGGTGGCTCTAATTGCACGACCGTCGCGGATCAATGCTCCAGTAACTTCTCGCCCTCAACACCAACGCAAATACCTGCCTTCACCATCACTTCCAATGCTGGCACGTACAAGTATTATTGCACAATACATTATCCCAACATGCAGGGACTTTTCATAGTCCAAAATCCTGCGCTACCGAATTTCACGATCAACCCGAGCCAAACGTCTCTGACCGTTGCGCAAGACTCATCAGGTACAATTTCCATCACGCTAACTAGCGTCAACGGTTTCTCCGGCACAATAAACTTGAGCGCTACGGTTTCGCGATTTGGGCCTCAGGCATCCGTCAATCCCTCATCTGTTACTCTTACGTCAGATGGCTCTGCCTCCTCAACTCTCACAGTATCAACGGTAGCCTCAACCTCAGGCTATTATTCGACACCCGTCTCCCAGGGAAGCTACGCCATTAACGTGACTGCATCAAGTGGATCTCTGATCCACTCCACTTCTGTATCGCTGACTGTCGGGTCGGCAAGCTCCGCCCCGCCTGGCTCATCAAGTCTCCCCGTCCTCCCCATCGCGGGAGGGGTCATAGCATTATTCGCCGTGATCGGGACAGCAATATTCCTAAGAAGACGCAAACACTAGCCGTTGGAACTTTTGCGCGGCTCCGGTTTTGTCCCAGACAATGGGATGATTGGTGACTTACGCTAGAGTCCCAAACTGTTGATTACGTTTCCAGAATTTCCATCGACCACTAGTACAATCTTGTTCCCGCTGTGATCATATCTTACAAACCAAATTGGAACATGCAAGAGCTCCGTGTCTGAAACGTCCTCCTGTGAGGTGATCTGCTGAATCATGTGATACTGAGCATGGGCCTTCTGAGACTGGAGTTGATCCACTAGTGTTTTGGCTTGGTACTTTGCCGCATCCTCGCTGATATCGCCGTTCAGCACCTTGATCCCTTTGGGGTATTGTGAGATGTCGAAGAGCGTTCTGCCTTGGATTGCGAACTGGTAGTCGTGGGGTTGGTATTGTGTGAGAGCCTTCAGAGCGATGATGGGGAAGTTGTAGTTCTGGTCCATCTGAATCGCCTTCTTCTGTCCACCCCCGGCTCCTATGCCGCTGCCCATCATAGAACCGAGCATCGCTCCTCCGAGCAAGGGCGCTCCGAAACCACCTCGGCGTCCTCCGCCCAATCCCGCCATGACTCCGATTAGTGCAGCTGTTGTGGCTACCGTTGCTCCCTCCGCGACCATATCAGTCGCCACTATTGATGTTCTGGCCGAGACATTTACGAGCCAGTAGGGTACCACCGACAGGGTCATCTCTTCGAGGGTTGAACTTTCTTGCAGGTGTCTGTGGAGCATTCCTCGGTCCATCATTGATTTGACTCGATTAGAAATCTCATTGGCGCTTTGAATCGTCAGCGGAAGCATGGTCTGATTCTGAATGTTCGCCCAGCCTGCACTCCCTAGAGTTATGCTGCTTCCGCAGTACTCGCACGTTATTATCATCTCACCGAATCTGGGGGCGATCGGAGCACCACAGCTAGGACATTTCAGAGACTGCGCGTTTGAGGGTGCTAGGATTTGACCAGCCCCTACAGATCCACTGTTCGATTGGGGTTGGAGAATCTCGCCGTTGGTGGTTGTTCTGGCGCCGCATTTGGAACAAAACGCGGCATCGTCCGGTAACTGGCTCCCGCATTTCAGACCGTACATTTTACGAAATCTCTCGTTGCGAGTCCGTTCAGCGATTTGAACTCTCCACTATCCATTGCAAGGGCCTTTGGGGAAGTGCTTGCATCCAAACTGGACGATCATTCGCGAGCGGGAACTCTTGGTTGTGATCGATGGCTCGGGACCCTTCCGGAGTCGCCCTCCAGGGCTTGCCGAAAGTCCTCAATGAGGTCTTGGGTGGCTTCGATGCCCACAGATAGCCGTATGAGTCCATCTGAGATTCCCAACCTTCGACGATCTTCTACGGATAGTCCGGAATGTGATGTTAGTGAGGGTCGGGTTACCAATGTTTCGACTCCGCCCAGACTGGGGGCGACGGCAGGCAACCGCGCGGCTCCCATAAACGATTCGGCGCCTTCAACGCCATCATGCAGGTCGAAACTCATCATCCCGCCAAACCCGTCGAATAGTCTTCGCGCCCTTTCGTGATTTGGATGGCTCTTCAGGCCGGGATAGTTGACTTTCGCGACCCGGGGATGCTTCTCTAGAAACCGGGCTATTTGCAATGAGCTCTCGTTGTGTTGTTTCATGCGGAGGGCGAGCGTCTTGATGCCGCGGTGCAGGAGGAAGGCCGCGTGGGGATCGAGGCTTCCTCCCAGATGGTTTAGTTTGTGAGTCACCTTCTCGATCAGACTGGACTCTCCGATTACTGCGCCTGCTACAATATCCGAGTGGCCGTTGAGGTATTTGGTCGCACTGTGGAGGGACAGGTCGAATCCCAATTCGGACGGGCGAAAGTTCACTGGGCTCGCAAAAGTATTGTCAATCATAGAGACAAGCCCGTGGCTCTTTGCGAAGCCTACCACGGACTCAAGATCTGGTACCTGCATCAGAGGGTTTGAAATCGTTTCAACGTAGATTGCCTTAGTGCTAGGCTTCAGCTTTCGCCCCCATGAGTCAGGGTCGTTACCGTTGATGAAATCGTAAGAAATTCCAAACTTTTCGATATCCTTTGTGACAAAGTCGTGGGTTCCACCGTAGAGACAGTCTTGAGCAAGCAAGTGGTCACCCTTGCCGAGAAATGTCAATAGAGACGTTGAGATTGCGGCCATCCCGCTACCTGTTACAAGCGCATCTTCAGCGTTCTCAAGGGCTGCGAGTTTTTCCGCCAGGGCCAGGTGGTTTGGGGTGTTGTTGAGCCGAATGTACCTGACGTCATCGTAGCTCTTTTCACCCGCGTATTCATACGTGGCAGACTGGAAAACAGGCATTACGACCGCACCGGCGATGCGGGGACGAGGTTCTCCTGCATGGATCGCCTTGGTCTCGATGCTTCCAAGATTCCCTTTCATTTTGGAGATATCCAATGCCTATGCTGCCTCGTCCAGTATTCTAATATACACCTAGCGTTCGGCGCGGTCTGGTATTAGGTCGCTTTCTCAGGGAATCCTACTGTTATGCGGGCGAGTAACAATGAGACCTTATCGTTCCTATTCTACAGGACCTCCTCTGGAAGGACGCTCCTAAGTTGGCACGCCTCCCGACCACCCGCATTGGGGTCAAACGTATCGTAATCGAAGTGAATAGAGACTTGACCGTCGAGCAGCTTGAAATCCTTGACGATGCTCTCAAGCGGGCGGGATTGGTCAAGGAGACTAAGGTTACTTTCCACAATCGTGAACCCCACAAGCCTCGAACGCCGAGGGTCTCACATCCAACCTGGCGGATTGGCCACGACTCTCAATCTGGTTCATTGTCCGCCCACTGAGATCTCATTGGGATTTTCAGGGCCTGAGAATCCCGCTCTCAACTCGTGAGCTGGGAATCTCAAGGCCGACCTTCTCAGCCTTAGTGGCCACGTACTCCATCTCCTCGGGTCATGAATAGATAGCTAGTGACTGTCAGGATTACTGCAACTTGGAGCACTGATCCTGCGATGAAAGTTAAGGACGCAGGACTGGGTCCAGATTGAACCAGCGAATCGTGCTCAGGACGTGGCAGTGAGACGGCAAGCGTCAGAATCGCAAGTACGAGGCTCAAAGGGTACGCCATTTTCAACCCTTTTGCAACGGCCAACGCAACGAGCAGGTATGCGATCCAGCCGGCCAAGACGGAATAGAATAGCCAAACGGGAACTATGGCGAACAGTTGGATGAGTAGCGTTGCTCCGAGAAATATTGAGGCGTAAATCAACTTGTCAGCGGAGGCCTTGAGAGTCTTGAGGCGTCCCGAATGGGAATCCAATCTTGGTTACCTACCAGTATTCGAGGCGGTCGCGGCGACCGTCAATGCAGTCCTTGGACCTCAATCATTTGTTCCTCAGACGAGCGGACTCTTTTCAGGAAGGCCTGATTGATTCTCAGTTTTTCTATTCCTGCTTCAACACCCTTGGTTGTCTCAGGAGCCTTGTGCTGGGCGAAGAACTTCGTCACTTCCTCAGTTCTGTCAATTCCCAGGATCGGGAGCATGTATGTCAAGTATCTTGATACAACTCCGGTCCCTTCGTAGATGCCTCGCAGCCATTCGAAATTCTTGGTAATCCAGTTCCAGGTCGCGGTTCTAGCGTCAGGATTCCGCGTGGCCGAGCCGAGTAGGGTTCCAACGTGTTGCTTCTTTATTTCTCCAGATGATGCAAGCTCCATCGCACGGGTGTTGAGTGAAGGTTTGCTGAAGCTGGTTAGACCGACCAGAAATCTGGATTTTTCTTCTTCTGAAGGCCTGTTCTTGTAATTCTCGAATAGGCTCTCGAAATCCCCCGCTGCGCGGGCGTGCGCAACGACCATGGCCTGTTTCATATCCGGCTCAGCCCTCTCATAGTCGTTGAACCTTGTCGCCAACTCCTTCGCATACTCCATGTCAAGGAGAGCCAGCCTGCTCGCCATGGACCCTCGCAATACTATGCTATTCTCGTCTTTCCTGCTCGCGAGTATCGTGAGCTGGGTCCTGTGGAATTTTCTCGAAGTCTCTTCTATTCTGTGTGTTATTGCGTATAGCGAGGATAGCTGGTCTGAGACTTCGAATGCGGGAAGATACTCCTGCTCGTTCATGTAACGATCCAGTAGGGCGAGATATTGAACGAAGTCCATCTTGCCTTGAATCGTGAAGGCGTGGGCGTCGGACACTACGCCGTATCGGTCAACGGGAGACATATTCGATCTCCAGACTCTCTCGTAGAGTCCATCATAGTGGACGCGGTAAAAGCCCGTCTGCTCCAGATTGAGTTTCAGCGAGTCTACTCCATCTGGAACCGGTATGGATTCCTCACTTCCCTCCATCAGAAGCTTCTGTTCCTTGCCATTGATCTTCAGTGTGATGGGAATTGGCCAGGTGGACTGCTCTGATGACCCGTTCAGAAGGAACCGTTCTTGTCTGATCTTTAGTTTCTTCCCGTCAAGCTTCGCACTGACGATTGGATAGCCGGGTTTTCGTATCCACTCGTTCATTATCGACTTCACTCTGGTCTTAGAGGCTTGTTCAATCTGATTCCAGAGGTCCTCGCCGGCTGCGTTCGAGAATTTGTACTTCTCTAGGTAGGATCTCACGCCGCTCATGAAGTGATCCTCGCCAGCGTAAGCCTCGAGCATCCGAATGATGCTTGCTCCTTTGCCGTAGCTTATGTCGTCAAAAATTTCCTCGATCTCGGTCGGAGAATTCACCTTCACCTCAATCGGGTGCGTGTTGACTAGGGAATCTCTTTCGAGGGCGCCGGCGGTTTCTCCGCGGACAAAGTCTTGCCAGACGGTCCACTGAGGAAACATCGAATCAGTGGCTTTGCAGGCCATGAAAGTGGCGAAGCTCTCGTTTAGCCAAAGATCATCCCACCACTTCATGGTGACGAGGTCGCCGAACCATTGGTGACTTATTTCGTGAGCGATGACCTCGGCGACCTGCTTCTTTATCCGAATACTACTATCCTTGTCGACCAAGAGCACGATCTCTCTAAACGTGATGGCTCCCCAGTTCTCCATCGCGCCAGCGGCAAACTCCGGGACCGCGATAAGATGCAGCTTGGGAAGGTTGTACTTTGAACCAAAATAGGACTCGAAGAATTTGACCGAGTCTCTGGCGACATCTAGAGGATACTTGGCGCCAGAACTTTTCCCCGGCACCGTGGCTACGATGTAGTCGACTCCGTTGAACCTGTCTTTCACCTCTTCAAACTTCCCGATTCCCAGGTACAGGAGGTAAGTGGACATTCGAGGGGTCTTTGGAAACTCGACAGTCTTCTTTGGACCCTCCACCTTCACCGACGTGGGCGGCATGTTGGAAATTACGGACGTGTCGCTATCTGTTCTGACTGTGAGCTTGAAGTTAGCCTTATACGCGGGATGATCCAGGCATGGCAAGAGGCGCCTGGCCGAGACGGCCTCGAATTGTGTTGAGGCCACGTAGCCTCCGTCATACGCTGCCTTGTACAGACCTACGAGCTTGTCGGAGATAGACCCGCGATATATTATGCTCAGTTCTCCCGCGAACTTCCCGGTTCTAACAATGAAGTCTTCTCCTTCTAGCTTGTACTTGACAGAGCTTCCGTTCGCCTCAACTTCGAGGATTTCGAGCTCGACAGAATTCAGCTTGACATCATTTTCAGATTCGAGTTTAATCTTGATCTTCCCATCAAAACGCAGGTTCCGAAAGTCGACATCTAGGAACAGGTCATAGGATTCGATTTGCAAATCAATCTGTCTCGTTTAGAGCCGGGTAAAAGAGTTGCTTCCTATTCTACTTGCGGAATCCTTTGCATTCGCAGTGGTAGCCGAAGCTGGAATAGGAACATTTTGGAGAATGAATCGTCTTAGCATGTCCACAGTTTGTGCAGTATTCTTGACCTCCAACCTGGCCCAGAACTGGCTGACCGGTTGGGCAAACTTTGTGCACCATCCGGTCCTCGAACTTGTTTCGGCCTACTCTGTTTCGGACAATCGTGACTTCCTCTTGCGGCAACCTGATGGGCTTGCCACATCTTGGACAGATGTTACTACTCATTGGACACTTTGCTCTTTCCCGGGGACGAAAGCTAGCTGGACCAATTTGTCTGGATCAGAACCCCAACTTCTGTCCTATCCGATGCAAGAATCTTGGCGAGTTCTGTAGCATAATCTTTTGTGAGTCGAATCCAGCTGGGTTCTGCAGAATAGACCTTTGCAGCGGATCATTGTCGATGAGAGAGAGCGACCATCAGGCGTCCCTGATGAACTGCGATCTCTAGGCGCCTCTATCGAGTTTCGAGTACTTGACGTCGCCGACTACGTGGTTGGTTCTTATGCTGTTGAGCGAAAGTCGGTGAGAGACTTCGTCTCGTCACTCTATAGCGGGAGACTCTTCGATCAGGCGCATCGGATGGGAGAAGCCTATCGTACCAGTATGCTCGTGGTTGAAGGAGATCTCTGGGAAGAGCTGAAACGCGTTCGGAACTCGCGCTCATTATGGGGAGCGCTCATATCTTCGGTTCTCGATTTCGGCCTCAACATGTTCTTCACACCCGACGGAAAACAAACCGCTCAGTTCCTATTCACCCTTGGGAAAGGAGGACGACACACAAAGGGTTCGGGTGGACCTCCAATAGTCGTCCGAAAACCAAGAAGCCAAGACCTTAACCGACTCCAACTATCGGTTCTCGCCTCACTTCCTGGGATAGGTCCACAGATGGCAGGACAATTACTGGGATATTTTGGGTCGCTAAGGAAAGTCTTCTCGGCATCAATGACCGAGATCGCCGTGGGCGCAGGATTGGGCAGAAGCCGAGCACTATCCCTTACTAAGCTGCTGGACTCTCGTTACAAGGCTTCAAGAACAGCAATCTCCCAAGCAAGTCTCAGCCAAGAGTGACAGCTATGGGTCTTGTCTTGAAGGACTGCGACTGGATACTCACCCAAGACCCGCAACGACGCATCTTGGCAAACGCTTCCATCCGAATAACTGACGGAAGGATTGATCAGGTCGGAACGGTCAATATCGCATCCACGGATGAAGTGATTGACTGTAGACGAAAAGTGCTCATCCCAGGCCTCATCAACACGCACACACATCTCTCAATGACGCTCTTCCGAGGATACGCAGACGATCTAGAGCTAAGAGACTGGTTGGAGAAGAAGATCTGGCCTCTAGAAAAGCGGCTTACTGGCGACATGTGCTATCAGGGCGCTCTCCTCGGCTGCCTAGAGATGACACGAACAGGGACGACATGTTTTGTTGACATGTACTTCCACATGGAAAACGTTGCGAGAGCAGTCGATGAGGCTGGGCTCAGGGCAACCCTGTCACCAGGCATGGTAGACAAGCCCGACAAAGCAGCCACTGAACAAGAGAGAAAGACTACAATCAAATTCCTAGAGTTTATTCACCGATTAAATAATCCGCTAATCGGTTTCGCCGTCGGTCCTCACTCTCCATACACTTGCGGTCCAGAAACGCTTCTCTGGGCCAGGGATCTCGCAGAAAAAGAAAATACTCTCGTGAATATTCACGTCGCCGAAACCCGAGGAGAACAAGCTCAATTTCAGAAAGATGGAAAGGGCCGAGTCGTAGAATATCTCGACAGGATCGGCTTCCTCAACAATCGAGTCTTGGCCGCCCACGCCGTCTGGTTGACGAAGAGCGAAGTCAAACTATTCGGCAAGAAGGGTGTCAGGGTCTCTCACTCTCCTGTCTCGAACATGAAGCTGGCGAGCGGAGGCACTGCCCCTATCCCCGAGATGTGGGAGGCGGGCGTCCCGGTTGGGCTTGGCACCGATGGACCTGCCAGCAACAATGGGCTGGACATGTTTGATACGATGAAGATTGCTGCTCTTGTCCACAAGAATTCCAGATGGGACCCTACAATCATGAATGCTCAGCGAGTCTTAGACATGTCGACGATCGAGGGGGCCCGTTGTATCGGACTCGAGAAGGAGCTGGGAAGCGTTGAGATCGGGAAGCGTGCAGATATTGTCCTCGTCGATCTGCGAGATCCGAACCTCATCCCAATCCATCGAAAAGAGACAGTCGTCTCGGACCTAGTTTACTCAGCAAACGGTCAAAACGTCGACACCACGATCGTAGACGGCGAGCCATTGATGATCAACCGAAGATTTCAGAAACTGGATCAGGACAAGATCGGTGAGGAAGTGAGGTCCTCAATTGCCCAACTTATCCCTCAGTGACGCCTCTTCGATGACCAGTCTACCCCTATCCCCGTGCCACTCCTTCGTACTCTTTTCGATCTCTATTCTCTTCGAGAAATGAGGCGCGTCAAGAACAAAGCTCTCGTACTCTCCACCCTCACCGGTCAGATGTATACCGTGGACCTTTGACAATCCTTCAAGCTTCGACCATTCTGTTTCGGTGAGTTCTCGACCCAGCCATGATTCGTCTAGGCCCTTGGCGGCGACTGCTGTGAGGATGATTCGGAAGCCGGATTCTTTGAAGTCCTCGACCAGCAATTTCGGACTCTTGTGCCAGAGCGGGGCGTAGGTTTTCAACCCGACTGCATCGCCCATGTTGTCGAATCGAGTCTTCTGATAATCGCTCGCGACCGCACCAGTGACGACACCAGAAATCTGGTGTCTAGATTTCATCCTACCCAAAGCTTGCTGAAGATCGGTCATCTCGTCCGTGCTAGTCATTTCAACAACCTCGTGAGACAATCCCATGGACTGAGCTTGAAGACGCGTCCATTCTATGTTTGGGTGGTGAAACATGAGGGAGTCAGCTGAGCGGGGCCTAATTGTGACGAGGTTAACGTCCCAACCTTGATGCATAGAGACCCATATCGCGTAAGTGCTGTCTTTTCCACCGCTGAAGGAGACGGCGACTCGGAGCGTCACTTCGACTCTTCCAGGTTGAAGCGGGCTTTGTTTTCGAACTGGTTATCGTACAATTGCTGCAGCCGTTGCAGTGTGCCAGCATCTTCTGGACCCTTATCATCTCTAAATCGTGATATTCGAGCAAATCTCAGTGCGAATCCTGACTTGTAGCGAGGACTCTTCTGAATCTCGTTGTATGCAACCTCCGCCACGATAGCCGGTTTTACGTAGACGGTGTAGCGACCATCTCTCGTCTTAATCTCCTGCAATCGTTTCGTGATCGTTTCAAACTCTACATCTGTCAACCCTTTGAAAGTCTTCCCTATTACCAAGAACTCCCCTGTCTCTTCGTCCCTAACTGCCAAATGGTAGTTGCTCAGCCATCCCACCCTCCGACCACTACCCCAGTCGGCCGCGACTATCACCACGTCGAGCTTGTCGGCCGGTTTGATCTTGAACCATTTCTTTCCCCGAGCACCGATCGAGTAGTTGCTCGTCAGGGACTTCGCCATGAGACCCTCGTGTCCCTCTTTCAACGCGGATTGCATGAAACCTTCGACCTTCTCGACGTCCGAGGTTATGATTCTTAGAGCAAGGCGTTCTTCTGGCGCAATCTGAGAGAGTATTTTCCAACGGTCGGTGTAGGGCTGATCGATCAGGGTCTTCCCGTCAACTTGCAGAGCGTCGAAGAGGTATAGTTTGAGCGGAATCTTGCCTGCCATATCATCGATCTCATGGACACGTCGAAACCTCCTCATCAGGTCCTGGAACGGTACTGGTTTACCCGCGGCTCCGGTGGCGACAACCTCTCCCTCGATCAGAAACTCCGTCGCCTTCACTTGCGTCTTTGCAAAATCGACAATCTCAGGAATACTATCTGTTACGTCCGTCAGTCTTCTGCTGAAGATCCGCACTTTCTCGTCTTTTCTGTGAATCTGGATTCTCGCCCCGTCGAACTTGTACTCGAAGGCTGTTCCATCCTTGTGTTCTGCCAGAACCTGTTGGGCGTCATCCGCCATTTCTGCCAGCATGGGTTTGACCGGGACGAACAACCGCAGACTGATTTTCTCGAGTGCCGTGGCACCCTTTGACATCGCCAACCTGGCAACATCTCCGATGTCGCCATGCAACATGTGTGCTCTTCGAACTAAGCCTCTCGGAACCGCTGAGGCTTCTGCAATGGCGTCGAGGAGGACGCCTTCGACGACGCCGATTCGCATCTCTCCCAGCATCATTCGTGTGAGATACTCCGCCTCTACCTGGGAGGCTTGACTGAGAATAGTCTGGAGGAGACTCAGCTTTCGGTCTCGTGATCTAGAACCGGATGTCTCGGCGATTCTCTCCAACGCTTTATAGACGTCTCTTATCATCAATGGATGTTCGGTGAGTCGGCTCTGTCCGAGGTTCTTGCCAGCCTGGGAGACCGTCGCGTAGCTGATTTCCAAGACTCGTGGATCTGATTCGGGAAACGCTTTTCCCGCGAGAAATAATGTAGCCAATGGAACTTCCTCAGGACCGATCGACTTCAGGAAGGAGCTGATCAGCGCGATCTTTTCGTTTCTTTTGGGGGTGGCTTCGACGCTCCGACAGAGCAGAGCCAGTTCAAGGAAGGGTGTAGCCTTTGTCAAGCCAGCCACTTTCCGAGTTGGGAGTCGGATTCAGATTGAGACTCCGCAAGCCGAACCGCTACTTTCTGAACTCGATCTCTCTTGAAAGCTCTCTCTTCGCAGAGAAACTTGATGATCCCACTGGGATCGGGACGCTCACTCTTCAATGAGTAATTTTCCAGCACGCGAGGATGCAGGAAAATGTTACGGACCTCGTCAAGATCCTCGGGCAACTCGCTCCGGACCTCTTCTGGAAATTTCTCAGCCATCCCGTATTTCCGGAGAAGGGCTAAGCCCTTCTTGGGTCCGATCCCCATCACACCATCGTTGAAGTCTGTCCCTACTAGCATCGCTAAATCGACCAGCTGATCTCGACTAATCCCTAGAGCCTCAAGGTTGTCCGCGAGATTCACTAGTTCTGGGATGAGTGGCCTCGATCCTTTCTTTGACGGCAGATACTCTCTCCCTGTCAACGTCAGATACCTCGCCAAGATCGGAGCTCCGAACAGGAGACAGTCGTAGTCTTTGCTGCCAACTGCCCAGACGTCTCCCTTCGCCGCCATGAAGCTGGCCTGTGCCTCTCCGTCCTCTAATGCCTCAAGCCAGGGAATGCCCATCAGTGACAATAGTCTCTTCGCGTCGGCCAAGACGTCTCCGGTCACTCTTCCGGTCATCACAACCTTGGACCATGCCCGCGAATAGTCCTTGGCCGCGAGAGCCTGAACATATTCGGCTTGAGCCCTCTGCTGAACCTTTCTTCTCGCTTCTATCGTTGCTCTCTTCAGAGGATTCGGTCGTCCATCGAAGACAAACACTGGGCGAAGCTTGTAATCAGTAACGAGCCGGCTGGTCCGAGTTAGTAACCCAATCAGATGGGAGGTCACTCTTCCCTTAGGGTCGGTAAACAGGCTACCATCTGGCTTCCGGATCAAGGCCAGGAACTGGTGGAGTTCGATGCTGGCATCGACGGCGAAGGACTTGCCGTAGAGTGCCTTGAACGATGTTTGCTCCCTCTTGAGAATAGGGGTCAGTAAGACTCCCAACAAGCGTATCCTGAGCGAACTCCATCCTACAAGATGGATTCCGACTATCTTAAACTAGGTAAAATCGTGGCCGAATAACGACTTGATAAGCAAAGAAATCTTTAGGGGCTGGAAAATGAGTGAGGCGGAGATCGGTCTGGCCTCTAGTTGGCCGAATCCTGCGCTTGTTCTCTATGAAGCGGCTCAGTTGTTTCCTGCAGCACTGGGCTCGGTTGGCCGGCTGGGGCTGAAAGGCTCTTGTGGAAAGACGAACGATCCCGGCTCGTGGGCTGGTTTAGGCGATTCAGGACTAGTCTGGGACCCGTGAGAAGCTCTCTTAGGGGAACCGCTGCTCTTGTGAGATGTGCTGCTCGTCTTTGTTCCATGGGACGATGATTTCTTTGAGCTTCCGTTAGTCCGATTGCCTTTACCTGGAGACGATCGCAACCTCTGTACTTCTCGGCGGAGGCTTTCTATTTCTCTCTCCGCATAGCTCAGATCGGCGGTCAGTTCTGAGGCGAGCTTGTTGAACGCGCGTGCCAAGTCTTGGAGTACTTGCCTTGTCCGGTTAGGTTCCATTGGCATAGCCTTTGCATCGAGGGCTGGCTAGTGTAAATGTGCTGTAACTATCGAGTCAGGCCGTCAGAACAAGTGCATCAGAACACAAGCAACCCATAGCTGATCCAGGATCTTGGTCGTCAGATTTGATGATCATAATCGTTCTCGGAGTAATCTTCACGGCCTTCAGCTCATTCTCTGCGTTCTGGTGATTCACGGTTGGCTCGGCCCTCATGTCGCAGACGCTCCTACTCGGAGGGCTCGTGGAGTTGCGTTGATGTGCGCGTCCCATTCCTGGATGGGCATCGTGACTCGGAAGAACGGCAGCAATCGCAGTTCGCGGCAAACTGTTCTTGGCCAAATGATTCTGAATACTCCTTGTCACATTTGGTGCTACATCTCATACTCCGGGACCACTCTCGTCCTATCCACTCTCCAGCAATTCTTTGCTGGGAATCGCGTGGATGGGAAGCACGACTCTAGAATCGGGATTTTTTCCTGTTTACTTAAGCGTGAAGCGTAACTCGCGCCCGAAGGCTTTCAGCTCACGACCCGTTAGTATTCATTACGACCACTCTTCTATCGGGCGAAGGGTTGATGAGAACTGGGAGAAACTTAGGTCCTCTTCTCCTGGGTCTCTTTGTCGGCCTGAGTGTCATAGCAGCTCTGGGCGTAACTCCCGCATATGCGAAGGGCGGTAGCAGCGGTCCAACCTACTCGTGCGCGGTATCCGTAACCTATACTACGAACACGTTCTACGTGAAGACGACTGTCACTGCGACTGGCGGCTACTTGCCGGGTCCGAATGAGAACGACAATGTCAAAGCCTACATTAACGGCGTTCTATACAATACACAATCTTCAACATATTCAATTGGAAACAACGTTGCATCGACTACAGTGACAATACCTGTATCGTCTAACGGTTCAGGGTCTTACACCTTCCAGTCTGCCATCCTCAACAGCAAAGGGGTCCAGCTGACCAGCTGTACTGGGACTTATACTCTGTAACGGTACCTTCAAACACCTAACTTCTTTTTTTCTCTTCGAGGAAGGCAGAAGACCCGGCCGGATTAGGATCGGAATAGCCCGATAGGTACTCGCTGCTTGCGTATAACGATGCCTTTACCCTGGACGATCTCAAAACCGGTCTCGAAAGTCGACGTCTGACGACCAGCCATCTTCTTCACCTGTAAGGTCCTCCTCAGACTGTTTGCCCTCTTGATCAGATTGAGTTCTATCACTCCGTCGGCCAATGCTTCAATCTTTGATCGAGCTTCTTCTGGAATCGAGCCTTTCGTCGCGGTGAAAATGAAGATACCTCCAGCGTTCTTGACCTTCGCTCCCAGAACTTGAAGGAAGTTGACGCAGTCTTTGGCCGGGGATGAGTTGAAAATTGGCGTAACAGAGTCGAGAAGGACCGTGGCGGGCCCCTTGGCTTTCTCGATCATTCCCGTCACTTGGATACTAACTTCGGTGAAGTCCGTCGGGTCCCTGACGGGCGAACCTTCGACCCCCGCCAGAGCCGAATAGCAGTCTAGGATCTGTAGCTGTCCGTTCTTGAGATACTCTGTAATGTCCCATCCCATGTCGCGCATTCTTCTGCCAATTTCGGCAGGGAAAGCGTCGTATGAGAGAAGGCCACAGAACTTTTCTTTCGAGAGGTCTCTGTAAAGGAGCTGGAGGGCCATCGTTGTCGACCCCGCCCCTGAGTCTGACGCTATCATCAGGGTGGCCGGCGGTTGCATCTCGCCCCCTGTGAGCTTGAACAGGTCGTCGAAGGGACCTGTTGAGGAGTTGAAACGTTTGAGAAAGATTGTGGTTCCGAGGCTTCCTCCAAGCGCCAGGGCTGCGATCAAGTAGTAGAATGGATTGATGACGACTTGGTTCTGCTGTTGATGGACGACGAACCTATAGGTTTGCGTCGTCGTTGGTCCAGTGTTTCCGTAACTATCGTTCAGGCTCTGAGCGGGGACGACCAGTTCCCAAGACCCCGCCGGGTCAGAGGTTGATACTTGAAACCCAGAAGGAGTGTAGAATACCTGCCGATTCTGGTCGTATATGCTCGAGAGAGTCGTCGTCGTTGAGCCTGATGGATTCTGAACGTGAATGGTGAACGATCCTGTGGTTAAGGGTCCACCCGGATAGGCTATTGTAAATTTTGCATAAAGGGTGTCTCCCGGTGAAAAATCGCCCGTCGGAGCGCCATACTCATTGTAGGTCTGGATGCTGGAAACGCTTAGTTGCTCCGGGTTCACGGTGACCACGATACTATATGTTCCAAAGTTATTGGTCGTACTCGGCTTGGGACTGTAGGCGGTGGCGGTAACGTTCCATGATCCTAACGGGTCGCTCTTCTGAACAAGGTAGGATCCAGAATAGGTTCCACTCGGAGTAGTCGGAGTCAGCCCGACTTGGCCTCCCCCAGGAATGGACACTGAGACTAGCGCGTCTGTAACAGGTACACCATTGACATCGTTGACTGTTGCGGTGAAGGCCGCATTCGTCCCGCGCGGCACGGTGCTTCCTTGGGTGGGAGTAATTACTCGGACAGTAAGGACATTGGTCACCGTGAACCTTGCGCTCGGAAGTCCTGTCGTGACCGACTTTGGTGAGGTCTCGACGACGGTTACGTTGTAGTTGCCTGATATGTCAGTGTTAACCGTTCCAGTGATTGCGTTCCAGATGGGAGTATTGACCGGATAAGTAAGAACCTGCGTGTATCCTCCCGTCGAGTCCGTCATGAAAGACTCATCACAGTACGCCTGGCCTGCACCTCCGGGTTTCGTCACGGTGAACCGAAAAATGTAGGCTGTGTTCGCTGTTCCTCCGGTTATGGTGAACGTGATGATCGCGTTTCCTTCTTCTTCGTTGAGGGTGGTCGGCGATGCCCCAAGGGTGTAGGAGGGTCCCGCGGGAGCCTGCACAGTCGTCACGACTAGACAGACCGAGAGCGAGAACGTTACGACGAGCGTGAGAAGAATGGTTGTTGCTTTTATCTGAGTCATTCGGGTCCGAGCTACCGCTATCTTGGCCTGCTTTGGCGTAGGAGCGTGTGAAGCTTCCAAGTGGGGAAGCCTTGTGTTACTTCTGGAGAAGCAAAATAGTTACAAAGAAACTCGATCAGTCAGCCTGATGCTTCTTCAAGGAGGAGCCCAAAAAACGGGGGGGTCTTGATCCAGAACAGCCTGGGCGTTGCTAGTTACTCTTCTTGCCCAGGTTGTGGTGCTTTACGTAAGCCCAGATTCTCTTGGTCATCTCAGAGGGGGAAATCTTCTGGCCCTCGCGGCCACCTAGTACGGTAGCTAGGGCGGAGTCCAGTTCGATCCCATATCCTCCGAAGGATCCTTTCTTGGTTGGCGTCAGGTTCACCTCCCTGAACCGAAATACACGGCGTATCAATTCCAGCAAGACGTAGACTGTTCTGAAATCCACATTGTAACTCCCATTCCACTCGCAATCGTTACAGGCTTAGGTTGATAGGTGGGGTTACGCGCGGAAAAATTTAGCCCAATCGGACCCGCGTGACAGACCCGACGAATTATGCGAACGCCCCAAATCTTTCATTCCCAGCCAATACTTCTTTCTCGTGCCAGCTCTAGAGCCCATTTGCTACTCGAGACGATCCACCGGTCGCGTTCAGCACTTACGGCTAATTGCTCGTTACTGTTGGGGCTCCTGCTCGTTTTCACGCGGTGACAAACTCACCGTCTAAGCACGAATCAAGGGTAGATTCGACAAATAAGCCCATCCTTGAAGAGTTGTTATGAGACCCCCCCCTCCCAGGGGAGTGTCTAGCAAAAATCTCGAGACCCTTCACGGAGTCAGAGCACAGGTATCTTGTAATGGAAGAAGATCCAGAACGAGGCGGCGATTGCGCCTAGAGACATAGCAATTATCGCGTAGTCAGCCGGTCGAAGTTTGAGCTGGAACAGAGAGGTTCTACCCTCCTTCCCCGGGAATCCCCTCGACTCTAGCGCCTCCGCCAGCTCAAGACTTCTCCGAATAGCAATCAGCAACAACGGGATCAAGATTGGGATATAGTTCCGGACCCTCCTCAACAGATTTCCTTTGTCCAGTTCCAGTCCCCTCGACCGTTGAGCATCAACAACCGTCTGCGCGTCAACCGCCAAGGTTGGGACGAGCCTCACCGCTGTGGTGAATGTGAAGGATAGCGCGTTGGGGTATCCTAGCCATCGCCGAGACAACCATCTAACCGCTCCAATCCGATCGAGCACAAGTCCGAGATCGTCAGGAGACGTTGTCATGAAGAAGAGGCTGAATGATGTGAGCAGGACGAGGAACCTGAGAGTCAGAGCTATTGCCGACAGATACGATCCTGTGAATAGATTCACGACAAAGATGAGCGCTGAAAGAAAGACTCCCGCCCTAAGCGACAAGGCCCATCTTTTAGCCACTCTTCCAACAAGTAGCAGTGGAAGTTGTGAGAGAAGCAGAACTACCATTACGTAAATGTTAGCAAACAGCAACGCTGGGACCAAAACTGCGATCACTATCAGGAATTTTGTCCGCGGATCCAGCAGGTGAACTGGAGTCTTCAGGGTTGAGAACTTGAATCCTTCAAGAGTTCTGAGTGACAGGGACTTTCGCCTCCGAAAGTTTCTCCTCTAACAATATCCTAGCTCTGTGAACGTCAACAACATCGCTTGGAAGCCCATATTTCGTTAGCTCGCCGAAAAGCCTGCTCATCTGCGGCCGGACCAGAGACGCTTTCTTTACCAACTCATCCTTTGACAGTACAGAATCAGCCGCCCCTCGAGCGACGATTCTTCCTTGAGACAAGAGTATGACTTTTGGGTTAGATTCTGCCACAAACTCGACATCGTGAGTAATCATCACGACAGTCTTCCCTTGGGAATACAGCTGGAGGATGAAGTTCCGCAACCGCTCCTTCTGCTGATAGTCCTGACCAATCGTGGGCTCGTCAAGGATCAGATAATCTGGTTCGGTCGCGAGGATGGCAGCAAGCGCAACTCTCTTCCGCTCGCCTCCGCTGAGAAGAAACGGCGAGGTCTCAGCATACTCGGACAAGCCAAGCGCCTCAAGGGTCCGCAACACCTGCTTGTCAATCACCTCCGGGGCAAATCCGAAGTTTTTCAACCCGAAAGCAACCTCATCCTTGACAGTCTCTGAAAACAGTAAGTGATCCGGGTTTTGAAAGACCAGACCCACCTTCCGTGACAGCTTCGCCACGCTAACCTTTCGCGTGTCCTCCCCGTCGACCAGGACCCGTCCTTGAGACGGTCTCAAGAGACCGTTCAGATGTTTAGCGAGAGTAGTCTTCCCCGCTCCGTTCTCGCCCATTATCGCGACAAAATCACCGCCCTCGAGGTTCAGGTCGATATCTTGGAGGGCTCTCTGACCAGAGCGGTAGGTGAACGAGACCTTCTCGAGCGTAATCATTGATTCATCATTCCTCCTAAGGATGATGCAGCGTCTTCTACTCGGGTCGGAACTTTCCCCGACACCAATCCGTCACGGCGAAGCATAGTCCAGAGAAGACTAACTCGGGGAACTCCAACACCCAATCCTTGAAGCAGATCAAACTTTTCGTCAAGCGTCTCCTCGAGGTCTCCGTCGGCCACGATCTTCCCAGCGTCCATGACAACGATACGCTCAGCGTACCTCGCGACGAGATCCAGACGATGCTCCACAACAACAATGGTGAGTCCTAGCTCTCTCCGGAGATCATCCGTAGCGCTCATCACTTCTTCTGCAGTCCGAGGATCAAGAAATGACGTAGGTTCGTCCAGAACGATCACTGACGGCTTCATCGCCAGAACCCCCGCGAGAGCCACTCTCTGCTGCTGGCCCCCGGAAAGCTCGTAGGGCGCCAGATCTTTGAGCGGTAGAGTGCCGGTCACACTCATTGCCTCATCTACCCTCTGTCTAATTTCTTCCCTGCTCAGACCCAGATTCTCAGGCCCGAAAGCGATATCCTTCTCGACAGTCAGAGCAAACAATTGATTCTCAGGATTCTGAAATACGTATCCAACTCTACGGGAGAGTTCACTTGTGAGCTGAGTAGTCACGCTTAGGCCATCAACGAGCAGTTCACCCGTCCATTCTCCCTGGTAGAAATTGGGAATCAGCCCGTTTAGGCAACGACAGAGGCTTGTCTTTCCGCAGCCGCTGGGGCCTGTTAGAAGTATGAACTCGTTTTCTCTGATGGAAAGATCTATACCTTGAATCGCAGATCTGCGCGCACCGACGTACTGGAACCCGAGATTTTTCGCGAGGATGATCTCTCTTGGAGCATGGGCCACGACCTACTCACTTTCGGGTTACTACTCTGTCTTGGAAGAATCAGGCCTGCGTGCTATATTAGGTCTGGAACGGCCCAGCCGATTCTCTAAGAACATCAACACAGATTTTCAAGATATCCTGCACCTGTCCCGGAACCGATAACCCGGCTGCCGTAGGATGACCGCCTCCAACCCCTCCTAGCTTCTTCCCAATGGGGATCGAGAGATCCCTCGCCAGGTGGACTCCTGTCTTGTTGTAGAAATCCTCAGTGGCTCTCATGTTTACACGAACTTTGTCCTTGGACTCCCCCGCAACAAAAGCGACGTGAGCTCCAAGCGATAGTAAAGCTCGTGCTGCTGATGATTGGTAGGAGCCCAGGTCGGACGTAGCGACGATCCAGTTGCCCATCAATATTATTTGGGAACGTCCTGCGGCTTTGAGACGAGCGACACGTTCGGATCTGCTCATCGGAGTTGACAGAATTTCTGATAGGCGCCTCGGGTCCGCGCCTGCCTTAACCAGCCCAGCGGCGACGTTGAAGGTCGATTCTCTCGCCAGCAAGAAGTGCTTCGTCTCGACGAATATCGCGGCAAGCAGCGCCCGCGCTTCCACCATACCAAGATCGGTCTGGGACGCACGAAAGAGTTGGTATACTACTTCCGCGGCTGCAGCCGCAGACTCATTTACGATCATTAGCGAGGCAATCTTTGTCGTATCGGGGTGTGGATGATGATGATCGATTACAATTATTGGTATCTCGCCTTGCAGGATCTTCTCTCCGATCTTTCCTAGCTGGTCTGGTGTGTTTGTGTCAATTAGTATGGCCGCGTCCATGCCCGCCGGAAGGATTCCATCGGGTGTGGCTATTCCCAAGTTTTCGAGTAGTTGTTTTGTCGAGGAGCTGACTCCTTCTGGACAGACAATCTTTGTCGAGGTTGCCGGTGAGAGAGTCTTCACCAGCGTTTGAAGCGCAAACGCGGAACATGTAGCGTCAGGATCTGCATTCTGGTGACAGAGTATGGCGATGACGTTAGATGATCTGACTCGGGAGAGGAGCGATCGGATATTCGAAGCCCAGCTGGTCTTTTCGGACTGGGTGGACTTCAGAGGATTATCTCTCAGTTCGCCGAGCTGGTTGGTCTGAGCTTCTCCTGCAGTTTCTCTTGAAGCTCCTTGATTCTTTCCTTGGTTCTCTCTTCCTGCCGACCAAGCACTGTAATCCTGGTTCCCAGCAGCTCCTTTCTCTCTTTCAGCTCTGTCAAGAGTGTCTGCCGATCCGACTTGACCAGGAGGCTTCCCACGCTCTTGTAGACGGGCGTCTGGTCTGTGACCTTGTCGAGTTCCGAAATGGCTCTGTCTGTCTCTGAGGCTTCGATCTCCAACTGTTGTTTCTGGGTCATTACTGCTTGCAATGTCTGTTGTAGTTGTTGTAGTCTGCCAAGCTGTTCTTGTAACTGTGGTGGAAGCTCAACTTCTTCGGTCAAAAGTACTACCTGATGATCTTGAAATCATGCAGCGTTTGCGTTCCTATAAAAGGGTGCCACAACATCCACAGTCTTCACTGCTACGGCGACGAATCTGAGAAATGTGTTTGACGCAGCTCGCAACGCTACGATATCGTCTGCGAAGATTCGCAATTCTAGAGTTCTAGCTCTCCATTTCACGGAGACGTGTGATCTGAATCCTGATGGTTGCTTTGTCTCAGGTAGGAGAGACCTGTAAACGGTCTCGGCGACCTTCGATGATGGTAGGCTGATTTCTATCGTTATCTCTGAGGAAGCGTTCTCGGACCTAATCTTCTGCGGGAGTTTCTGCTTCTCCCTGGGCTTCCTGTTCGCTCTTTGCCTCAACTCTCTCAGCAGGCTCGGCTGGAGCCTTCCTCCTCCTTGCTCTTGGCTTCTTTATCGCAACCACGATCGAGGGGGCAACTCGGGCGCCCCCTCTAAGACTGTCAAGCTCCGTTGACAAGGTGGAAGGACTCATTAGTCCTCTTGTAGCTCGAGCGGCGATTTCTCCAAGCTTTGTCGTCGGTGCGTAGGCGCCTCCAGCGAATTTGTATCCGCATTTTCTGCAGTGCCAGACTCCTACACTCCATCTCTTGACAGTCCGAAACGTACATCTAGGACACTCGTGTTTGGAACGTAGACCAGTAACTATTGCAATGTAGCGGCGTCGGGTAACCGTGCCGTATCGTGCGCCGAAACCGCCCGCTAAGCCAGTTTTGCGAGTCATCAGCCTTTCGCCGCGGCCATTATCTTGGCCCGGTTCTCTGCTGCCTTTGCAACCGCCAAGTGCACAGCCCTTTTCAGTTCATCCGGTGTAAAGCCATAGAGTCCTCCTTTCTGCATCGCACACAGGTGGCCGTTCTTGTCTATCGTCACCGTTAACCTCGCGCTCATCACCTGTTCCTCTTCTAGCGATGGATCTACAACGATTGTCTTGTCGATCTTCGCGAATGTTACTGCGACTGGGTGATTGTTAAGTGGGAGTTGATGTTGGCCGCCCTTTGCGATCACTTCATCGCCCTTCATTTCCATCTTGGCGACCTTTGAATTGGCAAGTGCCGCTAGGGCGGCCATGGACGCTGCATCGATTAGATTGCCATCGTGATCGAGCACGTAAACGTCAACATAGACGACTTGGACCTTCTTTCCTTTCTGGATTACCAACGATTTGAGATCGACAGCCTTCGACTCTCGTATCCCCCTGTCAACGACCCTGGAGAGTTCAATCGCCGCTTCGCTTGGCGGCCCCATCTCGAAGGATGGCGACGCGAGCGGGACTAGTTCCACGTTCACCGTCAGGACCCCCTCTTCTGGAGTGTCTGGGAAGGGTTCACCGGTCTCAACCTTTATGCCCGCCAGAACCTTCGACTTGCCTAGGAAAACTTGAGCGGAACCGTTTGCTTTTTCGATGAGCCCTACCTGGATCTGGATTGGTCTGTAGCTCTCTAGCCCTCTCTCGTCAATCCGTTTGCCCTTCGTAACCAGATCCACCACGGTCTTCTGTTCCAGTTTGGCCACTGGTGGAAGTTGGGGAGTTGCTGACACTATGCGACTATCTCCGGTTCCTCTCTTTCCTCAACCGCATCTTTGATGGTCGCGTATTTCTTCTTGAGAGTCTCTCTCTGCATACTGTGTATTGTCTTGCAAGCTTCCATGGCCATAGACAGCCCCTGCTCAAACTCCGCGGTAGTGAGATTGCCGTCCATTTGTAGGAGCGTCACCAGCCCCATGTTGGGTACGAGGGCGACTGGGAGATCTGCGTCTCCGTATTTGTCTTCCGCGTCCGACAAATCAAGCGCCATCTTTCCCTGAATCTTTCCTACTGCACAAGCCGCGACCAATTCCTTCATCGGGATTCCTGCATCAGCAAGCGCGAGCGAAGCCGCTGTGATCCCGGCGCAGCGCGATCCGCCGTCAGACTGGAGCACTTCTATGAAAACATCTATCGTAGTTCGAGGGTACAGGTCGGTTAGGACGACTGGTTCGAGGGATTCTCGGATGACCTTGGAGAGTTCCATCTCGCGTCTAGACGGCGCGGGCGACTTTCTCTCGTCAACCGAGAATGGCGCCATGTGGTACCTGCATCTAATCACTGCTCTTTCTGGCATGGCGATGTGTTTGGGATGAGCTTCCCGCGGTCCGTATACTGCGACAAGGATCTTGTTCTTTCCTTGTTCAATGTAGGCCGAGCCGTCTGCCTTGTCGAGGAGCCCGACCTCTAGCTTCAAAGGCCTTAACTGGTCTAAGCGGCGGCCATCGATCCGCAATCCTTTCTCGTCGATCAGCTTTTCAGGCTGTTTGGGTTCCGGCAACTTGTTCAACCATCCTAGATTTTGATATCATTTCCCTTATCCGGTCGGTTAGTCCTCTCGTATGTGCTTCTCGTTCAACCATGTATATGGCTTCTACCGCGACTCTCTCGTCCTCTGGAGACTTGCCCCAGACGAGGACGATGCCGTTCTGCCCTACGGTAATCTGGCATCGGGTCTCCTGCTTCAGCATATTGATCATGGAGCCTTTTCTTCCGATTAGGCGGGGAATCTTAGCGGCACTTATCTCGACGACTCGGCCGGTTGATACTTTTCCCAGCCCGGGACCCTTTGCAGTGAGGAGGGGGTCTCTGGTTCTGTCGAAATCGAGCACTTCTGCCAATACCATATCTCCAACGTCAAAGCTAGAGGAAAGATCTCGTCGCCTCGGCCCTCTTGGACCAGGCGTCTCAGAGGCGGGCAGCATTGCCTCGTAAGGAGCTCGGATGTCCACAGACCATCCCGATAATCCAATGTCGACTATTCGACCGCCAACAAGGTCGCCCGCGCGTGGAAAGTATCCACCCTTTAACGGGACCACGAAGACCGTGTTTCCGTCGATTTCCAGGATCCCGATGCAAGCTGAGAAAATCTGGGTCCCGATTTTGTAGGCGTTGTCACCAAGGAGATGATCGCCTTCAGCGAGAAGCTCTCCGGGAGCTACTACCTGTTTTGGTTCTGCTACTAGGACCAATCTTGTTGTAAGCCTCTAAGTCAATACCTTTGTCTGAATAGTTCCTTGCGTCAGCTTTCCAACTCTGTCGATGAATGAACCGTACATTCCGGCTGGCATTTCAACTACTGCCGTTAGAGATCCGTCCGACTGCCATTCCTCCCGACTGACGGTGCCGAAGCTCTTGAACGTGTTATATGCTCTGGCGGCATGCTCGGGAAAGACCTTGACGGCAATTCGCATCTGCTCCAGTTTTAGGGGAAGAATAGGTCTCAACTCTTCTATAACCAATTTCGCCTGTTCTTCGGCGCTCTTGTAAGGATCGATCGAGAGACGTACCTGGCCCATAGCCTGTTCGATTCTCAATGGCGGATGGGGCGTCCCGGTTCGAGGGTCGATAGCGTTGCGAGTAATTATGGTCACGATCTGTCGTCTCTTTTCTTCAATGAGCTGTCGGCGTTGTTCAGTGGTGAGCTGTAATTCGCCGCTCTTCATTACCTCCTCGGCGATTTTTTGCGGGTCGGTCGAACCGAAGTATTTCTGAAGCTTCTCTTCAGATGCCCTAGTGCCTTTGCTTGAATCTGAGTATATTTCCTCGATTAGAAGCACTTGGGAGATTGGCACTTGTTTTCCGAGCTTGTAGTCTAATGCCGGCTGGGGCTTTACCAGTATTTCGAAGTGTTCTTGTCCTTTTGTTAGGCGAGCGGTTGTGTACTTGTCACTCATTTGCCAGCCGGAGCCTTTTTGCTAGCATCCATCCTTCGAAGATACTTGTCTACCTCTTCAACGGGGAGTTTCTGGAACTTTCCAGTCTCCCTCGGAATAATTGCAACTCGAATCTTCTGAGGTTCGGCCTTGCCTTCCAGCACCTTCGTCATGCATTTCATTCCCAGCAAAAGGGCTTCGTCCATCGTGAGGTTGTCCCGATATTCTGCTTCAAGAATCTCGTTTGCGGCGTCACCCCCAGCTCCTATGGCCCAGGCCCTGTAGGCGAAGAAGGCTCCGCTGGGATCAGTCCAGAATAGTCTGCTGCCCTTCTTGTCTACTCCACCGAAGAGCATTGAGATGCCGAAGGGTCTTACTCCCGCATGCTGAGTGTAAAGCTGTTTGATCTCTCCGATTCGCCTCGTCAGGATTTCAATGTCGATGGGTTCGTCGTACATCAGCTTGTTGCTTTGAGCATAGATTCTGGCTTGATCGACTAGAATATGAGCGTCGCAGCTCAGACCAGCGACAGCTGTTCCGACGTGCTCGTCAATTTGGAAGATCTTCCACATGAAGGATAAATCTTGAAGCTTAGATCCGGCTCGCTCCTCTGCCGCGAGAACCACTCCCTCTGGTGAAGCGATTCCAAGAACGGTCGCGCCCCGCTTAACAGTCTCACTAGCATATTCCACCTGAAAGAGTCTCCCGTCGGGGGAGAACACGGTAATGGCCCGATCGTAGGCGCCGGGCACAGCAAACATCGACAAATTTTACACCTAGATAGATTTCGAAGAAGCGAACCCGTAGGTGCGTACTAAAACCTTTCCCACGATCCGTTTCTTCGATGATTCAAACTCGGGGTCGGCCCGTCGCAGAGAATATCATCCCGTGGAGAGGTCATGCTGGGACTGGCGTCCTCATTCCCCAAATGACTAGTCACGGACTACGTAATATCGTCTATCCTGCCATCTCCGACAACTTGATAGAATCTCCCCGATTGATTTCGAGCGATTCTAAGAGTTGGTTGATTTCTTCGCTGGGTTCGAGATTGGACTTGATTCTAGTTCGAAACGAGAGGTGAATCTTGATTGAGTCCTGATCCTTCATCCTAATAACTCCCCGGAAAACCTCTTCCTTGTCCAGACGCAAATGTAGCCCACCACTCGAGTCAAGATGCTTATTCAACGAGTGTATGACCACGGCGCGATCAACACTCGGCAAACTCTCCCACAGATGTTCCAAGAATGAACGGGCGGGCGCACCGCGAATGGAGAGATCGACCATTCGAATCTCGTTTCCATAGTGTCCGTGGAACCTTCGTGTCTCCGCTTTAGAAGGCAGAGATTCATCAGGGAACAACCGGCTCAATGCTTGGAGCACCCGATTCACATCTTCGGTCGCGTGTACTATCGCTGAGATCTTCGCCGAGATAACTTCCAACTTTGGAATCGCCAGTCTTTCTTTCCTTCTTTACTCGCTTCGTTAAATACTGTGATGATTGGGACCTATTGGAATGTCGCAAGAGTTCAAGTACAAACAAGCGCTCATAATTCGATTGGACCTGAAGATCGGACGGGGAAAAATTGCCATCCAGTGTTCTCACGCCGCAGTCAGCGCTGCTGAAGAAGCGCGCATACGCTTTCCCCAATGGTGGAAGGCATGGCTTGAAGATGGTCAGCGAAAGATAGCCCTTAAGGTGCCCGACCTCGACGCATTGTTGAACCTTGAGAACAATGCAAGGAGGAATCGACTCCCATTCTATCTCGTCCGGGACAGGGGTCTGACTCAAGTGCCTCCAGACACCATTACATGCGTCGGGATAGGCCCCGCGCCCTCGAACTTAGTAGACAATCTAACCGGTGATTTGGCCCTTCTTTGACCTCGCGGAGTCAGTGGAATCTTCTGCGGCTCCGTGCCTGTGCGAGAGTATCTCGTATCGCCTCTTTGCGTCAGCAACATACTCTGTGAATTCAGTGTCGATTGTTTCTTTGAAACTGGACCCGGTTTTTTGGAACAGCTTTCTAAGAATTATGCGTTCAATAACTTTCGAGGCGCCGCCCAGTGACTTTCTCAGTCCGGCCACAAAGTCCGCCACGCGACCTGGAATCTCCTCACGCGGGAGGGAACATATCGTGAGGAGATACTGATACATTGCTTGGCGTGGCTCATTCCCAAGGACGGAGAGCCCTTCATCAACACATTCCAAGAGCAATTGTTCGAAGGGTTGGGCACGGGTAGTCAAGCACTGATTCCCTCAGAGGACTCTTGAACGCCTGACAGTGGCTCCTCGTCATAGTTTCTTTCCTGCCGGCCACCCTGTAGCTTGATGACCCTGGGACCTTCAAAGTTGAAGCGTAGCTGTGTTCGAAACAGACCCTGTACCGCCCCTAGAACTCTTGGTTCAAGCGCACCGTAGTTGATCAGCACTAGAATTGAAGCATTTTCCGATTCCGTCATTTCTACAACGGATGAGAGAACACCATACGCTTTCTCAAATCCTTGCGAGAGAATGATATCTGTGAAGACATCGAACACTATTCCAATTCTCTTATCCGAGAGAGCCTGGAGCAACTTGTCCACTGCATCTAGTAGCAGCGAAGTATCACGCTCCGGCAACAAGACTTGCTCATCGGAAAGCCTTGCCGGACTGGAGGTCTTTGTACTGAAGCTGAAGAGACTGATGTTTCTCTGATCTCTGAACTGACGGTAAATGGGGCTACCCGCACTGGTGAAGATTGCGACTAGTTCGACGTTTGCTTGGAACTCTCTTACGAATTTTTGGACGATTCCTTCGTAATCGCTGGTGGGCTCGTACTCGAGCAGCAGTCGGTTTCCGAGAACATCTTGATGCTTCATATTGAACATATTCGAAAAGGCGTCTTGTTGCATCGCGAGGTCAATCACTCTTGCAGTCGGGTTGACTCTCTGAAGCAAGTCGAGTATTCCCGCGTGGGCGCCCTCTACGTTCAAAGCCCAGATTCGCCCTACGTGTCTGGATCTTGGGGTAGAGTCTGGGATCGTGATCTTGTCAACTAGGTCCTGACAACGATCTAGGTCAAGTTCATCGAGATCCACCAGTTCTCTCCTTTCACCTGAGACCGATGAGGGTAAGGAACTGTTGACCTCTCCTGATGATACGGTTGTTTCTATCGACTGGATAGTAACCGAATGCTCGCCCGTGGGGGAGCCCAATAAGCCCGACCCCTTCAGGATTGCCCGGTAGAATGGCACTTCGGCTTTGGTTACTTGACAAACGACATCCTGTCCTCTTACTAATCCATCCTTGACAAAAGTCTCGACCAGGTTTCTCCGGTCGGATTCGGTATTGTACAGCACTATCGTGTCAATATTGGGATTAGAATACACGGCCTGGCTTACAGTCTCTCCCGACGTCACGATCCTTCCGAGGATTGTGGGTTCACGCAACGCAAAGGCAATCAGGACAAAGAGAAGACTGTCGGCAACAGATCCGATGCTCTGGGACGTCGGAAGGAAGAGCCCCCCTGCGGCAATTTGAAAAAGTGTTAGCACCCCGAAGCATGCCCAACAGAGGCTAATAATTTTCATGGATAGTGAGGCTTTCTTATCTTGAACGGTTTTCGATTGATGGAAAAACGAGAGAACTGGCAGGGAGACGAAACAGACTAGCAGAAGAGCGCTCGTTGCAATGTACCAGATCTGGTACGTGAAATAATAGTAGGTCACTCCTTCCAAAGAGGTTTGATTTAGCGACCAGGGACTGAAGATGAAACCCGAAGCGGTCCAGACCCCGACGGCCATCAGGAAAATCAGGAAAGACAATGGCGGTTGTGAAACGAATCTTCTCAGTCTCCAGATTCGTCGAGGATCGGTCTCGTCACCGTTCCGTAGGAGATAGGACGCGACTCCGATGGAAGTCGCCATGATCGCTATTAGTGCGGTGTCAATGAGGGGGTCTACTGCCGCGTCGGAGGCGTGTGCGTATGTGCTTTCGGCGAGAAATAGGATGAACCCTACGTTGGCGAGGGCTATGAAGAAGCCTGAATCCAGAAAGTATGTTTTCTTTGCCCGAAGGATGAAGTACAGCGCCGAGCATGAAGCGGTGAGCGCCAGAAAGTCTAGGACGTTAATCAGAATATTGACCTCAGGCTATTTCATTCTCTTTTTTCATCAGCCGTTTGGTTTTCGTCTTTCTTGAGTTCGTAGACTAGTTTGACGGAATCCTGGTTCTCGTTGAGGCTCAGTTGGAAGTCAGAGGATGAAGCGACCCCGAGGAGGCGCGCAATGTCAACGGGGATTAGGAGGTAGAGGCTATCTCTTAGCTTGACAGGACGGACTTTCAGTGTCACGTAGTCTCAACTTTGTAGCCGCAAAGTTGATCGGAGGGATGGGGATAATGGAACCACTCTGAAGGCCGTAGGGTTACAGTTGCAAGTCTCCCAACGATTCTTCGTTACCTGAGAGACCTGCCCATCCAAACTTGTCCTTGATTCGGTCTGCTGCCTGTTGCGAGTTTTCTGCTTCGATTGTCGAGATTCTATACAGACCAGCGAGCCTCTTTGCTTTCTCGGTTAATCCTGGCATAGCGACGAGAATTGATTGAGTTGGAGTGACATCGAAAATTTTCGCGTACATTGAAGCGACCGCTACTTCGTCGATCTGCTTCTCGCTGGCTATGACATCAAGCACTACGAGTTCGGAAGATCCTTTCGTCGCGACTGCGTCAAACCTGTGCAACGCGCCAGATCGGCCGGCGATCTGGCCAGGCATCTCCACTTTGAACTGGAAATCTTCGAGGACAACCCCTATGGGTTTCATGACCAGATAGCTTCGCTTGAACTCTTCCTCCGCCTCAGAACCGAGCCTGTAGGCATAGATGTTGACGAATCCTGTGTCCCTTATCGTGAAGATGTGGCCACAGGTTCGGCATCTATGTATCGGGCTCGGCATGTCGGAGCGTTTTCCGCATTGACTACACTGAAACCAGGCCCCAAGCTTCTGATAGTCAACTCCTGCCTCGAGCAGCTCTTTGTTGCATTTCGGGCAAAGGAGACCCCCCTCGACGAGAAAGTTGTCGACGCTGTCTATATTTCCGCACGCAGTATGTTCGAGGAGGGTCTTACGTTCAATATCTATTGAATTGCAATTTGGGCAGACATAGTCGTTACTTACGTTGACGGATAAGCACGAAGGACAGACTAGGATCTTCTCGTGAAACTTGCGTTTGAAAATGCCCACGTCCCATAGCTTTTCAACCAGCTTCTTCGCAGCACCCGAGTCTCCCTCGACAACTTCTTCCACCTCTGGGTATCTGACAGTCTGATTTAGATCGAAGCTCGGAACAAGTTCAACTATTTCTCCTCTAACGAACTTACTTAGAAGTAGCTGTACGGATGGGTCCTGGTACAGGGCTAGCCTATCCTTCGATGTCACGCCTGGCGACGCCTGGTTGTCCTATCTCAGACTCTTCTGGCCAAGCGAACCGAGTCTTCATCGATATGCGTTCAATGTACCCTTTTCGTGAAGGTTAGCGTATCAGAATGAATATGCTTTCGAGACCTCGGTGGGAGCTTTGGAAGATTCATGGGCGACACCGCGGCCGATTCATCGGCCAATTCTAGGACGCCTACTGGAATCCCAGGACTCGATAAGCTGCTGACTGGCGGCCTGCCCAAGAATAGAACCATCCTTCTCTGCGGCGGTCCAGGCACTGGAAAGACGATCATGTCATCGCAATTTCTAGTCAACGGAATACTAGACTACGAAGATCCGGGAGTCTACGTAAGTCTCGACGAGAACAAGGTTCACGTTTTTGAAGAGATGTTGGACTTCGGATGGGATTTTGAGGACCTAGAGAATAACAAGAAGCTCATCTTTCTAGAAGCTTCCCCAATTAGATATCTTCCAGCGGAAATCAAAGTTGGAAAACTGACCGTAGGGCGGAAAGAATTTTCGATGGCGACCTTGATCGAGATGATAAAGACCAGCGTAAAGGAAATCGGTGCAAAACGGATCGTTGTTGATCCGGTAACAACCTTAGTCTTCCAATATGATGGAGTTGTTGCTCAACGCAATGCGCTGGTGGAGTTGATGGAAGCACTCGCCGACACAGGAGCAACCTGCTTAATCACGACGGAACTAAGACGACCCGGATTTGAAAGAAGCATAGACTACGAGGAGTACCTGGCGCATGGAGTGATTCTGCTGCAGCAGTTACAGGTAGGCAAATCGCTTCTGAGAGTTATCCAGATCGAAAAGATGCGCAAGACCCCCGTTGACAATCAGCCGCGACCATACAGAATTACTGACACAGGAATCGAGGTATTCCCAAGAGAAAGCGTTCTTTAGCTTTGCAGGCCGCTGCTAGTTGGCATAATTAGGCCCAAACCTGGATCTCTGTTGTACGGTGTCCATGCAGTTACATGACGTGCGCCTTTCATCTTCGGGACTCGAATGTACCTAGCGAACCCTTCCTTTGTATCCTCGGCTTTCATTTCTATCACGCCGTCTACCTTGTCCTGAATAGCCGCGATGATTGCTGGGTGAAAGGCTTTCCTCGAAAGAGATGTTACGCAGCTTGCCTTGCAACTTCGGATCTTGGCAACTAGGGTGTGGAGAAAGTCGAATGAGGGCCTGACTCCACTCCTCTGCAATAAGGTGGTCAAAGAATCCATTGCGAGCAGAGTGTTGCTTGGGTCACGGGACTCAGAAAGCGCCTTAGAGACAACGATACTGAGGTCTGAGAGTCGTTGAGGGTCTTCGCTATACTGTTCTTTGCTCTTTACACCGACAAGGAAGGAGTAGCAGTCGATGAAAACGAGTCTGCGGCGTCCTTCAACTTCGTATTTCTGTGGATCTATCCCCATCATGCGCATTGATTCTCTCACGCTATCGGGGAAGTCGTCTAGGCTTGCGTAGACAACGTTCCTGTCTTTCCTGAGCGATTCGACAACTAGCTGGGTCAGGAGTGTCGTCTTTCCAGTCGCAGGATCTCCCATGACCAAGACAACTGAGGTCGAAGGATAGCCTTCGGGAAGAAGTTCGTCGACTATTCCTATCCCTGTCATTTCTCTTGATGAAGGTCTTTCCGTCTCGTCTGCAGACGGAGGCGATATCAGTCTCTTTGAGATCTCTCGTTGCAGCTCTTGATCCCTGGCCTTGTCGAAGGATACTGTTCTAACTTCCTTGAGAAGTCCGAGTTCGACAAGATCCGAAACGTCTCGGTCTATCTCCTTCGGAGCTCGACGGATCTTGTTGGCGATTCCTTCAACAGTGTCAGTAGATTCAGGGTTTTCGTGGAAAAACATTAGGAGTTCGGCCTTTGTCTCCGATCCGATCAGTTTCTCTATCAGATCGGCTTTTGAAGGTCCTTTATCGACCCGACCGCTGCCCTTGTTGTCCAGAGGGAACACCCTCAGATCCAGATCGTAGCTAACGGATTTTGTCAGGTGGGATGGGGGTCGGGGCTAAAGCGAATCCTTCCCGCGTGATATAGTAGTCGTAGCCTTCAAGCCGGTGTTCCGTTCCCCGCATCTTGGGAATGTATATGCGCCTTCGCACTCTCGAATTGTCAAAACTGGCGTCAAGTACAACCAGGCCATCTCCCAGGAATTCCTCGAAGTTTGTCCCCAACTGTTGTTTTCCCCACGGGACTTCGCTTATCATTAATGTTGTACAGTTAGCTGCTTCCAAGAATTTCAGCATGATGTGCAGGAAGCTCCTAGCCTCAGCTGTGCTTTCGAATGCGGTCATTAGTGCTGACAGAGAGTCGAAGACGAGCCTTCGAGCATTGATGCTATGTAAGGCCTCAAGGACGGTCTCTAGGGCGGTGCTCACGCCTGCTTTCATCGTGGATTGTAGCGAGACCAGCTGAAGTTTTCCTTCCTTCTCAAGACGATCAAGGTCCCAGCCGAAACGTCGAGCATTGCGTTTCAGTTTTTCACCGCTCTCTATCACGGAGGCGTAGACGCCGTTCTCGTTGCACCTGACTGCTCCGTGGTAGAGGAATTGCAGACCGAGGGTGGTTTTTCCCGTACCCGGCTGACCGGCAACGATGATCGTGTCTCCCCTAGCCAGTCCGCCTTCGATTATCTTATCCAGGCTTGCGACGCCTGTTTGGACCCTTTCATCGGTCTGCTGTAAGGCTGGAACGCTGGGTCTGCGGCTCTCCATTATTTCTCGTCCTCCAAGGACCAGAGTTTCACTGGTCCGACTTGTCGAAAGTTGACCATTCGCTTAGCCCTAAGGACATGCAAGTACTTCGATGCGGTGGACCGGTTGACCCTTAGATCTCTGGCTATCTCGCCGATTGAACTGCTGGGTCTCTCACCCAGAGAGTGAACAATCTTATCCTCGATAAGATCCAGGCGACCATCTTCAACTTCTAGTCTAGTTGTCAACTCTGACCGTCAACTGAGAGCGTCAGCCCTGATTATCATAAGGCGCGTGTTACCGGCACAGCAAGCTAGCAGTCATCCCGAAGCCGCTAAATGCTAACCTGACGTAGACCAGAAACCGATGCAAGTTCCAGTCGTAGTGAAGCTTGGAGGATCCGCAATTACTGACAAGTCAAGAACTTCCACCGCGAGGCTCGAAGTAATTCACAACGCGATCAGGGAAATCGCATCTTACTCAGGCCAATTAGTCCTCCTTCACGGTGGGGGCTCTTTTGCCCATTCGTTCGTATCAAAGGCTGCGCTAAGAGACGGGTTTAGCCAGAAATCCCAATTGGCCTCAGTATCGGAAATCGAACTAAATCTCGACCAACTGTCAAGAATAATCGGGGTAGGTCTCCTGCTCAGGCATAGGCCTTTCGTTCCGTTGGCACCGATGAGCTTCATGACGCTGAGAAAGGGGGACGTAGGGAGATCGTTTCTTGATCCTATCACCGCTGCGCTACGACTTGGCCTAATTCCTCTAATTCACGGCGACATTGCATTCGATGAAACACGAGGTTGCGGCATTGTATCGGCGGATCGAATTGCCTCCCTCCTCGGCGAGAAGATAGGAACTTCGAGGGTCCTGTTCGGTTGCGACGTAGACGGCCTCTATAATGAAAATCCGAAGTCTTCTTCGAAAGCTGAACTAATCGTCGAAGTCAATCGACGTAACTACATCCAAGTTTTGAAAGGATTGAAACCAACCAATGACGATGTAACAGGTGGCATGCGCGGAAAAGCGCTGGAGGCGCTTAGGCTGGCCAAGCACGGCTGCGAGAGCTATGTCTTCAATCTCACGAAATCCGGAAACTTGGGAAGCCTGCTAAGGGGATCTTCATCCATTGGGACAAGATTCGTCCCATGGAGAAAAGTGCGTCAGTAAGATCTCGCTACTACTTGGTCTGCGAGATCAGATAAGGCATCTCTGAAGGGAGAAGGCTTCAAGACGGATAAGCTAGTCTTGGCATCTTCGAGATATTTCATCGCTATCTCCCTGCACTCCCTTTCTGCAGGAGTCTTGTTCACCATACTGCTGACCTTCTTGACCATCTGTTTCGAAACTCTTTCAGATCCGATTATCCTCTTCAAGTCTTGGCGGTCTTTCCGAGAGAGGAATCTCAACGCGACCAAGATGGCCGCGTTTCCGAGTTTATGTTCAATGATGTCCTTGGCTTGTTGTTTCCCTGTCTTCTCCCCACAAATATCCAAGACATCGTCCATTACTTGGAACGCAAGCCCTGCCTTCCACCCGAAATCGCCCAGAGCATTTACGACGCTGGTTTCAGCCTTAGCTGCATAAGCGCCTATCTGGCCTGCCGCTTTGAAAAGAGAAGCGGTCTTCTTTCCGACCATGTCCAAATATAATCGGAAAGTTGGATCGGAGATTCTGTTCTCAATCAGATAAGGGTCGGTTCGGCCGGCTTGTTCTAGCAACAGATCCAGTCTCTCTCCATCGATAATTTCTTTCATAGTCTTCACAGCGGTTCTTCGTACCTTGTCACTCGCCGGCGAGTTCTCGATCAGGTCGTCGAGGAGTTCACGGTAGAACATTGCGACTAAAAGCGTGATCGAGTCGCCCATAACGACCCGTACTGTGGGTCTTCCCCTCCTGACTTCTCCGTGATCAATAAGATCGTCCATGACGAGCGAATAATTATGGATCATCTCAACGACTGCTGCGGGCTTGACAGCGCGCTCAACCTCTCCGCCAGCTGCGCCGCAGCTGAGAACCACCATGGCAGCTCTCATCCGTTTCCCGGCAACTTCAAAGTGATAGCTGAGTGCAGGTCTAAACTCGGAAGGAGCGCGGCGTTTTATTGTATCGAGAATGACTGGGTCAGTCTGCTGGCCTAGGCGAATGAATCGGGCGAGGCCGGAACGGCTCATCTGTAATCTTCAGTCCGTCATGAGGATTCCGGGGCTTGCTGTGCTGTTCAATTCCCTGTTATGCTAAGGAATTCAATTATTCTTGCAGCCCTGGATGATGGTGATCCATAAGGATCACTTCGTACCAGTGACTCATTCCGTCGGAGTAGAGATGGTACGAATCCCGTACAGTCAGGTTCGGGTATCTTCTTACCACCCGTCTCTCGGCCACACTCTGAAGGGAAATAGACCTAGTGAATTTGGAAACTCCCATCGCCTTCTGTCTTCTCCCGGAAACAGGCCTCGGTTTCCTCGCACCTCCACGTCGTACACGGACTCTGACTACGACGATTCCGGGTTTTGCCTTGTATCCTAGGCGTCGGGCGGTCACGAGTTTAGTTGGTCGAGGAATTCTCTTCACAACAGGCTCTCTTCTCCAGCTTATTGCTGCTCGCCTGAGCCAGTCCCGGAAATCGGCCGTGCCGTCGCGCCACCAGCCTTGCATGTGCGAATAGGCCATCGGATGCAGTCTCGACGCTCGTGGATAGAAACACCTCTGATAAGGCTTACTCGACGTGTGAAATTCATCATTGTTAAATCTCACCTTCTTAGGGGAGCCAGAATCCTCAGGAGTTGAGGAGCTGTCGATGGCTCAAGACGTCAAATTGTTGAAACGTGCCTATGCGCCTGCCCGACTCGCCATGAAATATCATCCCTACTATCACGGCAAAATTGAGATCAGCTCAAAGGTTCCCGTGAACTCCTATGACGACTTTGCGATATGGTATACACCGGGCGTCGCAGATCCTTGCAGAGAGATTCAACATCATCCTGAGAAAGTGTACGATTATACCAACAAGTCGAACAGCGTAGCTATCGTCACAGATGGCACTAGGGTCCTAGGGCTTGGCGACATCGGGCCAGAGGCAGGTCTGCCGGTGATGGAAGGGAAGAGCCTTCTGTTCAAGTATCTGGGAGGAGTGGACGCATACCCTATTTGTCTCGGAACAAAGGTCCCTGAAGAAATAGAGAGTGCGGTTAGGTGGTTGCAGCCTTCCTTCGGAGGAGTCAACTTGGAAGACATCTCGCAACCAAAGTGTTTCGAAATCCTTGATACGCTGAGGACGGATCTGGGGATACCTGTATGGCACGATGATCAACAAGGGACAGGGACGGTCGTATGCGCCGGCCTGATGAACGCCCTGAAGATCGTCGGAAAGAAGATGAGGGACGCTGTTATCTGTATGCTGGGAGCCGGGGCTGCAAATATTGCGGTTGCCAGAATAATAGCTGAAGCGGGCGTGGACCCGGAGAACATAATCATGGTTGACAGTCGAGGAATCCTGAGTAGGGAGAGGAAGGACCTGAGCGAGGGTTTCAAGGCCAAATGGGACATGGCCCTCAAGACGAATCGAGAAGGCCGAACAGGGGGACTTAGCGACGCGATCAAGGGAGCTGATGCACTGTTGGCAATGTCATCCCCTGGCCCCGGAGTGGTATCCGGCAAACTCATCGAGACGATGAATGATGATTCGATCGTGTTTGCGTGTGCGAATCCGATTCCCGAAATCTGGCCATGGGAGGCAAAGGAAGCCGGAGCCAAAATAGTTGCCACCGGCCGTTCTGATTTTCCTAATCAGGTAAACAATTCTATCGGGTTCCCCGCGATATTCCGTGGCACTCTAGATGTGAGAGCGAAGATGATTAGCGATGAGATGTGTATTGCGGCTGCGGGAGAGATCGCGAGGGTTGCAGAAGAAAATGGTCTCTCGGAGGATAGAATAATTCCCAGCATGAGCGACTGGGAACTCTTCCCCAGAGAAGCGGCGGCTGTCGGGGCTCAAGCCGTGAAACAAGGCTTAGCGAGAACCCGGCTAACCAAGAAGGAGCTTTACGAGAAAGCTACCGACATAATCACTCACGCACGCAAGTCCACTGAACTCCTAATGCGTCGAGGTCTTATCAAGAGCCTACCCCAGACTGCTCGCCGGAGAAGGAGATAGGCGATCAGTCTCAAGATAGGAGTAATCGGCGGCACCGGGGACGAAGGCTACGGCCTAGCCCTAAGATGGGCCAAGCACGGCTACGAAGTCATTATCGGGTCTAGAGACGCGGACAACGCCAAAGCGGCTGCAAGTAAGATTCAGACGACTATCAGCGGTAGCTCTCGGGTTTACGGGCTGGTCAATCCGGAGGTGGCGTCGAAAGCAGACATTCTAGTCGTAACTGTTCCCTTCGCGGCGCTCCCTGACACGATCAAGTCGCTGAAATCTTTCATTAAACCCGGGCAGATAGTGGTGAACGTGACGGTTCCGCTCGAAACTGCCGTCGGGGGCTCAGCGACGCGGACTGTCGGGGTCTGGGATGGATCAGCAGGCGAGTTTGCTTCCAGGTTTCTGCCGAAAGGTGCAAGGCTGGTTTCAGCATTCAATAACGTAAGCGCGGAACTATTGAACGATATTTCCAAGCAAGTAGACTGCGATGTTCTGGTGTGTGGAGACGATGCGGATGCAAAGAAGGTCGTGCTCGACCTGGCCAGAGCAATTCCGGGGGTTCGCGGCGTAGACGCGGGACCTCTGAGTAATTCGAGAACGATAGAGCAGCTCACCGCCCTTCTGGTCTCACTGAACATTCGATACGGTGTGAAGACCGCGGGCTTGAGAATCACCGGCCTTCATTCAAGCACTTGATTTCTTCGTGGTATTATGGTGCAGGTTGGAATTGTAGGAAAGCCGAACGCCGGAAAGAGCACGTTCTTCAGCGCCGCTACGCTAACTGTCGTACCGATCGCGAACTATCCTTTCACAACGATCAGACCCAATCGGGGGATCTCGTATCTGCGAACGAAATGCGTCTGCAAGGATCTCGGGGTTGAAGATCAGCCTCGCAATTCTCGCTGTATTGATGGTGAACGGTTCATCCCTGTTGAACTGATCGATTGTCCGGGTCTTGTTCCTGGCGCGTCAACGGGGAGGGGCCTTGGAAACCAGTTCCTAGACGATCTTCGGAGGGCGGATGCTCTGATTCACGTTGTCGATGCGTCCGGTTCAACAGATTCCGAGGGAAAACCCGTTGCCGCGGGCAGTCACGACCCACTCGAAGATGTGAGTTTCCTCGAAGGTGAGCTTGAGGCGTGGATGTACCAGATATTCTCGAAGGACTGGGACAAGATTTCACGCAAGCCCAATTTGACCGGGGAGGAATTAGCTCAGTCAATTGCACAAAGACTTAGCGGACTCGGTTTGAGAAAGTTTCAGGTCGAAGAAGGACTCAAACAAGCCGGTCTTAACGATAAGCCTGCGCAGTGGTCTCGTGAGGACATTATCCGTCTTGTCGGATTGTTGAGGAGAGCGTCTAAGCCAATGATGCTGGCCGCGAACAAGATCGACCTCCCGTCCTCTAAGAGCAACGTGGCACGCTTAACGGCGACCGGAAATCTTACCGTGCCCTCTTCCGCTGAAGCGGAGCTCGCGCTGAGACGGGCAGCTGAGAAGGGTTTGATCTCTTACAGGCCCGGAGATTCAGACTTCTCTCCCGGAGCCTCGGTGAAGCTGACGCCGCAGCAAGAGGCTGCGGTAGAAATGATACGGAAACAAGTGCTCTCGCCCAACGGTGCGACCGGGGTCCAAGAGTGCATCAACTCTGCCTTCTTCAGGCTGCTGAATATGATCGTTGTCTATCCCGTCGAGGATCCGGAACGGTGGACCGACCATTCTGGGAATGTGCTGCCTGACGCAATCCTTGTTCAGAAGGGATCGACTTTGAAGGATCTTGCTCTCCGGATTCATTCGGATCTGGGCGGACATATTCTGTACGGATTGAATGCTAGGAGTGGGATGCGCCTGGGGGAGTCATACGTTCTGAACCATGGGGACATCGTAAGCATAGTAAGCACGTCCGGTCGTAAGTAACCGGACTAAGGGTCTCGGCTGCTCTAAACGACGTATTAGCGCGGACGATATCCAAAGAGCAGTCTCGCGTCACGAGAAAAGAATTGTTTCCCCCCATTTTCTCCGAGGGGTCTCGCCAGCTGAAGCTGTTCTGGGCGAGTCTTCCGATTTACGGCTTGGAATAGGATAGTCGGCCGTTTTCCAAGTGGTAGATCAAGCGTACGGCTCAGCGTGAAAAAGTCGCGATCTGAAATCACCTGCCCCGATTCCGGATTAGGGCTTATTCTGGACGATTTCTGATGAATTGAATTCGATGGGCTTCGAATGGTTCCGTAGTCGACTCTGCTAGCCCAAAGCGACGTGTCCATGGTTCGGCGAAGAAGGATCCGCATAATGCCTCACCAGTCCATGAACATACCAGACACGGGTTTCACGCCCATCGGTCTCAACGGTTTTTGTCTGGAGCGTCTTCTCTCCAGAATGGTTGGTCCAGTGCGACAAGCCCTCCTCCAGTTCGTCTACAGGTATATCCGGAAACGCCGTAGTGAGCTCTCCGAAAGTTAGCTCAGCCATCGGATTTAGATACGGATCACCAAAGCGCTCTTCGAACACCTCGACTATTCGCTCGATCGGGAGAGCACGTTCGATGGCAGGTACGTGATGGTGTTTCATCCTAGATTGCTTGCCCAACGGTCTGCACCAGCTACCTACGAAGTCGCCGTCTCACAGAGATTTGGCAATTCTAGTACTCGGTTCTTGAAATCAGAGTTTCGACTCTTCGATCGGTGCGCTGTCAAGTGTGCCATCAAAAACGGGCGATAGAAGTGTCAGGACGCTTTGTACCTTGCGTTAGAGGGCACGTCGTGGTCAACGATCGCGCCGGGTCCTATCCAGGCCCCGCGACCTATCCTAACTCCCGGAAAAGTTGACACGTTGATCCCGGTCTTCGCGCCGTCTCCGAAGATGGCTCCGAGCTTCTTTCTTCCGCTACGTACCCAGGAACCACGAAGCTTTGACTTGATCTGAGCTTCGTCAAATCTCAGATTGGCGGTTATAGTGCCTGCGCCGAGGGAGCATCCCTCGCCCAAGATACTGTCTCCAACATAGGAGAGATGCGGAATTCTTGCGTTCTTCATCACGATGCTGTTCTTTATCTCGCATCCCGCGCCGACCTTCACATTGTCTCCCAGCGATGAGTAGGGTCGCAAGTAAGCGTTAGGACCTACCTGGCTCCTCTTTCCGACGTGAACTGGCCCCTCCAAATAGGAGCCTGCCTTCACGACTGACCCTTGCTCTAGAACTGCTAAGCCTCGGATGTGAACCCCCCTCTCTATCGTCCCTTTTGAAACGGGTCTCTCAGATTCTACAGCCCACTCGTTGGCTTCGAGCAGATCCCAAGGGTAGCTAACACCTAGCCATCGCCGCGAGCCCAAGTCTTGCGCGTGCGCGGGCACTCCATCTCTTATTAGAATTCTTAGAGCGTCGGTCAACTCCAATTCTCCACGTATCGACCGCTTCGTCTTTCGAATGGCGGTGAATATCGACTGGTCCATCAAGTAGATCCCGGCGTTCACCTGACCGGGTTCAGCCTTGGACGCTTTCTCCCGTATTTCTGCGACTAGCCCTCGTCTGGATTCTATCTTTCCGAAACGGGAAGCGTCTTGAACATTGGACGTGCCAATTGTGATACCCTTGTTCCGTCTGGCTTTTGCTAGGAATGTTCTAGGGACACTGGTTTCGTAAAAGTCGTCTCCGTAGACGACTAGAAACGTGTCCTCTCCCCGTAGCTCTTTGCTACATGTTCCGAGAGCGTCTGCGGTTCCTTTCGCGGTTTTTTGCCTTACGTACGTCAGTTCTGATCCAATGGCTTTCCCTGTTCCAAGTCTGTCGCGGATCTTTTCACTTCTGAATCCTACAACCAGAATGATTCGCCGAATACCGGCGCTTACGAGGGCCTCGCAGGTTCGTTCTAGAATTGACTTGTTTGCAAGAGGAAGTAGTGGTTTGGGAGTGTCCTCGGTCAGCGGCCAGAGTCTCTCGCCTCGGCCCGCAGCCAAGACGACGGCCTTCAACTAGGCCTTCCTCTTCAGGACCCGTCTGACTAGTGAGAGAGTCTCTCGCATGATCTGATTCGCCTTTGATCTCTGTTTTGACTCTGTGGTGATGCGTATGACGGGTTCTGTACCGCTCTCTCGGACCAGCACCCAAGAATCGTCAGAGCTTACCCGGACTCCAAACTTTGTCTCAACGATGGAGTCCTTTCCGATAAGTTTCTCAAGCTCGCTCGAAAGCCTCGTTACGGAGCTCGAGGACATTTTCTTTGTGACACCAACGCTCTTCCGGACCATGAAGTATTCTGGAATCTCATTGACCGCTTCGGAGACTGAGAGATCAAGCGTTTCAAGTCGCTTGAGGTAGAGGAGCCCCGAGAGGATTCCGTCCGGGCAGAGATTGTATTCTCCGTGAATCCAGGCGCCTGAAGGTTCACCCGCGAACGAGGCTCCTACCTTTTTCATTTCGACTAGAAGCTTTGCGTCTCCTACGGGACCTCGCAAGAGTTTTGCTCCGTACTTGGTAGCGGCCTCCTCGACCGCCATAGATGCATCAACCGGAACAAGAAACGGTCCCTTCGACTTTCTTGCAAGGCATGTAATGTAGGAGCCGAGTACTCTGTCTTGAAGCGGGCAATTGCCCTTCTCATCGATTATGTAGACTCTGTCCCCATCGCCATCAAACGCAACCCCGGCGTCAGCGTTTGCCGCAGCTACTACCTTGCACAAGGACGCTTCGCTCTCTTTGGTAGGTTCAGAACCCCGACTCGGAAAATTCCCGTCTGGGAAAGAGTTCATCGCCGTCGCTTTCGTGGAAGATTGACGGTATATTTCCGGGGCTAGCTGGCACGTCGCACCATTCCCGGGATCCAACACGATGCGCCATTCTTTTTCGAATTGTATGTGACTGAGACGCTCTTTGTACTCAGTTGGTTTCGCTGTTTCAATTTCGTGCAGTTTGACCTTTGGATTTTTCGTTTTGCTCTTTGGGTTGGTCCAAGATCGAATGGTCTCGTCGTCGAAAGTCTCGCCTTTCGAATTGAAAATCTTGAACCCATTGTATTCTGGAGGGTTGTGGCTCGCCGTTATCATGACTCCTCCGGATTCGTGGGTGTGGCCGGACTGATAGGCCAAGGCCGGCGTGGGAATCATGTCGTAGTCGGTGATCTGTGCGCCTTGCTCGAGCACCGCGGAAAGGAAGGCGGATCTCAGGACTGAGCTTGAGAGTCTTGGGTCTCTCGCGAGTGCTAGCTTGAGACCGAGGTCGCGAGTCAGTATTTTGGCAAGTTCGAAAGCAGTAGCTGGGGTAATGATTTCCCCGTATTTGCCCCGGATTCCAGAGCTTCCGAATTGAAGCGTCAATCGGTTGGACTATTCTGCGGGCGTCTCGGCAATTGGTGCTACGATTTCTTCTTCGACTGGCTTTGCTTCAGGTGCCTTTTCCATTGCTTCTAGAGGCATTGAGAGTAGTTTTGATTTCCTCACGCCCACGTGTCGGAGCGGACAGACCTTCTTGGCTTCGTTGTAGACATCGGACCCCATTTTTCCGAGGACCATTTCATGGCAGATCTGGGAGTAGGTGAGCTGCGATGCTTTCTGCGCGACAATCTTCCCCATCACCTGTCTTACTGCGTGTTCTTGAGAGCCTTTGATGCGTCCGTGGCTGAACGCGACGATGTATACTCTGGTCAGGTACTTGTCGATCGTGCTGGCGGTGAAAATGCCGTCCATTCTTGTGCTGCCCCTTCTAACGAGACTTCTAAGATAATCAGTTGAGTATTCATGGCTCTTGAGGATCGTGTCGCATCGGTCGCCCGTATTTGCGACGACTAGGAAGTAGAGCTTGGTTGATTGGTGAGCAAAATCGTTCGTAATTTCGTAAAGTGTTGTTTCAACCACTCTTCCTATGAGTTTCTTAGGGTCCTCAACGGGAATACTGGCGACGCTCATCTCTCCGAAATAAGACGGAGTGAAAACGGAATACCATTCCTTGGCTCTCCACTTGTCGCGTACCTTCTTTGTGGCTTTTGACATGAGTGTTAGCTCGTCTTATCCTTCACAATTCCATGTAATGTTGATCTCGCGGCTTGAATACAGCGCAAAACGTCATCCAAGGTGGATATGAAGGTTTCAATCTTTCCTGAATGCGTGATTGTGAAATACGCATTTTCCGCGGAAATTCGTGGCTCGATTTTCAGGCCTTCCATCCCAATATTGTCCGGTTCTATGGATTGAACGATGGATTCTGCCATGTCTTTACCGGTGACACTTATGCGGATTCTCGCCCTGATCAAGCCACCACATCATCTACGGACTTTTCAAGATCTGCCAGGAATTTGTCCAGTACACCGGCGGGGATTGTTGCTCCTGCAGCGATAGCGTGGCCTCCTCCGATTCCACCATATTTTGGTGATAGGTCTTGGAGAATCTTTCCCAAGTTTACTGCCTTCTGGACGAGCTGCTCTGTCGCTCTCGTCGAGATTTTTGCTTCTCCGGACCTTGTCAGAGTTGCGACGATAGTCACTTTGGATTCGCCGAACAGTTTTGACGAGGATAGGAGGGAGGAGACGGCCCCGGTCATGCTCTCGTCGATCACTCCATGTCCATTGACAATGACGACATTCTTTCCCGTTCTTGTTGCGTTGGGGGCTGTTGCAACCCAGTTCATGTATTTTGAGAGCTGTGTCTTGTATTCTGAGTAGAGTTGTTGGGCTTGCTGATATGATTCTCCACGGTCGCCTATTCCGATGGCGATTCCCAGTCCCGCTCGGTTCATTCTTCCGCAGGCGTTTAGGAGTGTTGCGAACTCTCTAGCGTCCCTGAGTGATGTGCCAGATTCTTCTCTCGTTAATGTGTAAACTGATCCAATGAGGTTCAGGACAGTCTCGCCTTTGAATTTTGACGAGAGCGTATGTTCTATGATCTTGTCGACAATTCTGCGCTTCTCATCCAGGGAGAGATCAGAGATGGTTCGCCATCGATCGTCAACCTTAGTGGGGATTCCAGCAGCGTCAAGCAACGCGAGGCAGCGATCTTCCTCGCCGCTGAGACCGGGAAGAAAGGGGTCCGTGGTCGAGGCAATTGCGCGATGGATGGGGCGCGTTTGTCGTCCGAAGAAGATGAGGTCCTTTATGACCTCGATCACCTTTGAATCTAGAGCGTCCTTCAAGATGTCCGCGTTCAGACCCTTGAATCGTCGCTCTGGTCCCTTGTCCTGCTGATCTCCCAGAGCGCCGACGATGGCCATCGCTGAGAGATCCGTGTTTCGAGAATCCAGCGCTTTCGCCAGCAGGTAAGCTGTGCCGGCACCACTAACCTCCTCGGATCCGTCGAATCCCAGAATGTGCGTGTTGAAGTGGTGCAAGTTAGGTCCGGGTTCTCCGAGGGGCTGATGATGGTCAGCGATGACAATGTCTCGGTTTCTGAGAATCTTTGAGATAATCTCCAGATAGCCACTACCAATGTCCGTGAAAATTACTAGGTCAGATTCTACAGCTTCAATCTGGTCGAGTATTCTCTCGTTGACACTATCGATGACCCTCAAGTGCGGGAATGATGATAAGCGATTGACTGCGCTCAGCATGATGCTGCCGGCGCTGATGCCATCAGCGTCGAAGTGGCTAGTAAGTAAGACAGTGTCGTCCGAGGCTTTTTGTCGTATTAGAGAGGCTGTTTCAGATGCTTGTTTGTGCAGACGGGCGAGCTTGTCTCCATCGCTACTTGAGCGAGGCTGCAACCGGCTTGTGCTCCCATTCCTTGGGGATTCTCCCTACACTTCGGTAATAGCTGGCCAACCTGTGAATTTTCGACTCTAAGAGAGCAAGGTCCCGTTTGTTGGGATAGTCCTTCCGGTTCCTCTCTAGATGCCTTGTCACATTAGTTGCTCTCCTTACCAAGAGCTCCAAGTCTTCAGGGATCTTTGGCTTGTTCTCTTGGGGGATTAAATGCTCAAGGCGTTTCCCAGCAACCTGGGAGACTAGTGGGATGCCGTATCTGTCGCGGAGGATTTGACCTATGATGCTGGGCGGATTTCCTTCTTTGGAGAGCTTGAGAACCAAATCCTCAACCTCTTCGGGTTGATACTTGAACCAAGCGGGCGGACGTCTACTGACCGGTCGGGTTGAGCCTGAGCTTCCTCTCTTTCCAGAGTACATGCGAGCCATGGTGTTTGACTTGTCCTTTCCGCCGTTTCTGAACGTGGGACGATGTCCCGCTTTATTTAAGTCGAACTAGAAGTGAAACCTTTCGGCAACGAGGCCTCGTCGCGTTCTCGGGTAGATCACTGGAACATCTTGGGAAGCGAGCGCCGAGCGGAGTGCTCTGTCGACGGTTGCGATACCTGTCGGCGTCTTCTCGGTCAACGCGCATCCAATTAGGGCTGCATCCACGTCAGTAGGACCTGCCTTATGCTCCACGACTGGAATCCTTCTCTTTTCGAGAAAATCGAGGCTGGCACTCGCAAAGGCATGAGTTGATGCGGAGGCCTTTCTGGCAAGACGTTCTAGTTCAAAGACGACTATGTCAAGGACCAGAATTTTCGAATTCCCCGGCAACTCTGCCCTGATCTCTTCCTCGGGATCTCGATGCTGCTTGAGCATCGTAAGTAGAAAACTCGTGTCTAGCAAGATCTGAACGGAGGGTCTAGTTTTCACCCCCGGATTGTTCCGAACCCGATGAGCCTCCAGCTATCCCCGATCCGACGACTTAGAGCCACCTTCGAGTTTGCTTCAGCGCAGATTGGCTTCTTCAACGAAACGTCAGCAAGATCTTCTCGTGCGGAAACTACGATGCCAGATGTTACCGCTGTTCCGGCGTTGAGAACGAGCGGTTCGTTGGTCTTGATTTTCTGAACTGGCATGAGCTGTTCCGTTCCAACGGCTTTCTCGAAGAGGTCCACGCTCAAGCTGACCTTTTCTAGAATTGGAGGAAGCGTTCCGGCTCGACCAAGAACATTCCCTACCAGGCCATCGGATTTCGTAAGTGACGGGTCTAGGTCGGTTCCTACCGCGACCAATCCTCCCGGGGTGGCGGTTTTTACTTCTCCACCTCCGGCCTGTAGTGCTCCGACCTTTGCGATTAGTGGCTCGTAGACAGTCTTGTTTGTCGACTCGGTCTTCATGCCGGGTCTGATTTCGATATCGTCGCCTCTCTTGAAGACTCCTTGCACTATTGAGCCTCCTACGACTCCTCCGACTAGTTGTTCAGCTTCTGTTCCGGGTTTGTTAACGTCGAATGACCGGAGGATGGACATTCTCGAATCGACCGAGTGGTCTCTCTTGGGGGTTGGAATCTTCTCTTGGATCGCCCAGATGAGGGCGTCCATGTTGAGTTTGTGTTGGGCGGAGACTGGTATTACCGGAGAATCCTCCGCGACGGTTCTTTTGGTGAAATTCTTGATCTCCTCGTAGTTTGCTTTCGCTCTCTGCCTATCGACAACGTCTATCTTGTTCTGAACTACGATCATATTGCGAAGACCGATCATCTGGGCCGCGAGCATGTGCTCCCGGTCTTGCGCCTGCGGGGTCTTCACGTTCGCCGAGACGACGAACATAGAGCCATCCATTATTGCTGCGCCTGAGAGCATCGTGACCATGAGACTGTGATGGCCCGGGCAGTCAACGAAGCTTACAGTTCGCAGAAACTTGGTCGGACCGTGACCGTTTGGACATGTCTTACTCGCTGAATAGTTGGCTGGCGGCTCGCAGGTGGGGCATTCGTAAAATGACGCGTCGGCGTAGCCTATTCGGATAGTGATTCCTCTACGCAGTTCTTCAGAGTGTCTAGAAGTCCAGACTCCGGTCAGGGATTGAACGATGGTGCTTTTTCCATTGTCCACGTGTCCCAAGGTGCCGATGTTAATCTCAGGCTGGATCTCTTGACACTTCCAACTGGTAGACTCGGATTAGGTCTATCGGGGAAAGTTTAACCTTTCGAGAGACACTCGTCCGTCTAAACGTGATCATCAGTGATGTGTCTTGGCATCGAGTCTACCGCCCATACCTTTGGCGCAAGCCTCGTTGATGATCACGATAGAATTGTCACCAATGTCAACTCCACTTACCGTCCTCCGGTGGGAGTTGGTATTCATCCTAGAAAAGCCTCAGAGCATCTCGCTAGCGTCGCGGATAGCATAGTCAAGACCGCGCTGTCGACTCAGGATGGTAGTTCAATTGACCCCGACGTGATCGCCTATGCTGCGGGGCCAGGACTGGGACCATGTCTCCGAATAGGCGCCACCGTCGGACGAGCTCTGTCGTCATTTCTCAAGAAACCGCTTGTCGCTGTACATCACGGTGTGGCCCATCTCGACATCGCTATGTCGATCGCGAAAGCCCACGACCCACTCGCAGTCCTTGTCTCGGGTGGCCACACCTCGATTCTCGTTCACATCGGGAAGAGATGGAGGGTGTATGGTGAGACCCAAGATATTACTCTTGGAAACCTTCTGGATATGTTCGCCCGCGAAGCCAAACTTCCATCTCCGGGTGGACTCTCAGTCTCAAAGGAAGCCATGAAGGGAGAAAAACTGATCAAACTACCGTACACCGTGAAAGGTAACGACGTCGCATATTCTGGCCTTCTGACGGCCGCTACCAGCTCGTTGCACCGACAGGGAAATCTTGCCGATCTCTGCTTCTCACTCCAAGAGACGGCGTTCGCGATGCTAAGTGAAGCAGTCGAGCGAAGTCTAGTACAGACGCGACGGAGCGAAGTCCTACTCGCCGGAGGTGTTGCGGCCAGCTCGAGGCTGAGAGAGATGATAGGTTCAATAGCGGAAGATCATGGGGCATCTTTCCATCCGGTTCCCGTTGAGTATTCTGGTGATTGTGGAGCTCAGATCGCATGCTCGGGTCGTCTCGCGTTCGAATCCGGGATCACGGTCAGCACTTCAGACAGCTTTGTCATTCCAAGATGGCGCATGGATGAGGTCGATGTTCCATGGATACCTCGAAACTGACATCGACGCCCCTCCACAGAGGAGCAGAAGCAGATCTCTCGCTCGCAACAATCGGACCTTGGAGAGTTGTCATAAAGCGCAGGGTCAGAAAAGAATACAGGACCCCGTCCTTGGACGAACAGATCAGACATGACAGGACAATTTCAGAGGCATCAAGAATTCACGAAGCAAAAACTGCGGGGGCAAAAGTTCCCAGCATTGTTGGAGTAGACGTTGAGAACAATGCTATTGTAATGACTCACCTAGATGGGACGGTTGCCAGGGAGCGTCTAGACGATATGAGCATCAATGATGCTCGGAAGCTTCTTCGATCCATTGGGGAACAAATTGGGCTTTTACACACCGCAGGCATTGTTCACGGGGATCTCACAACCTCAAACGTGATCGTGTCCCCATCCGGTGAGCCTTTCATCGTCGACTTTGGAATGTCACGTCGCTCGACTGAGCCCGAGGATCGAGGCGTCGACCTCCATCTCCTTCAAAGATCGATAGTCGCTAGTCATAACAAAGATTCGTCATCTATGATGAATTCAATGATTCGTGGATACGAACAGACCGCGGGTAAGAAAGCCGCTGGTTCGACCTGGCGGAAAGCTCGCGAGATTGCTAGAAGAGGCCGCTACTTTGCCATCAGATGAGAAGACTGTCTGGTTCATGACAGAGAACCTGGACAAGTTTCGGGAAGCGAAATCGATCCTCACTACGCGGGGTATCAAGATTCGACGACTTAAACGAGCAAAGGTCGAGGTTCAGGACTCGAGTCTAGAGAGGATAGCCGAGTTCGCGGTCAAGAGGGCTTCAACCTATCGCAGAGGACTCATGTTGGTGGAGGATTCGGGATTGTTCATCGACGCACTGAACGGATTCCCAGGCCCTTTCTCATCATACGTCTACAAGACGATCGGTCTGAAAGCCATCCTTGGCCTCATGGAGGGTCGGAGAAGGAGCGCATATTTTCAGTCCTCGATAGCCGTTGGCTCAGCCTCTATTCGACCCCGAGTCTTCACTGGAATAGTTAGAGGCTCAATATCACAAAAGATAGCAGGCTCGGCCGGCTTTGGCTATGATCCAATTTTCATTCCAGAAGGTTCCAGGGAAACATTCGGTCAGACCAAGGCCGAGTTCAAGAACAAACACTCTCATCGAGCTAAGGCATTCCTAAAATTTGCAAAGTGGTATAACCACTCGTAGACCGGCAGGGATCGGGTTAGGACTCATAAGAGACCTAAAATAACGCCAAAACCCCCGTGATCATATGTTCAGGATAGTAACTGTGGAAGATGTGGTCCGCATTCCTCCACAGAAGTTTGGCGACCCTATCGATGATGTTGCCAAAGAGCAGATCAAGCTAAAGTACGAAAACTACGTCGACGAAACGCTAGGATACGTCATCCTCGTAACCGGAGTAGATGTTGAGAATACCGGGAAGATTCTTCCTGGTGACGGCTCGACTCACCATCGCGCGGTTTTCAAACTGTTAACCTTCTTCCCCGAATTGCACGAGGTTGTGGAGGGGGAGATTGTCGAGGTAACTGACTTTGGCGCGTTTGTCAGGATAGGTCCTGAAGATGCTCTACTGCACGTGTCGCAGATCATGGATGACTTCATCACCTATGACGAGAAACATGGAGTCTTGGCAGGCCGGGAGAGTCACAGAAACCTCGGAAAAGGGAATCTCGTTAGAGGGAGGATAATCGCAGTCAGCTTCCCAAGAGGCGGCTCTGGAGGCAAGATTGGCATAACCCTCAGACAGCCATTCCTAGGCAGAATCGAATGGATTCAGGAAGATCTGAAAGTAAAGCCGTCAAAGGCAGAGAAGGCAGAGGCTAAGCCCGCAAGGGCTGAGAAGGCGGAGAAGAAAAGCTGACCGACAGAGCGTGTAAGACCTGCCGCATGATAAGCGCAGGTCCTGTCTGCCCCAACTGCAAGCAGACCATCTTTAGCGACGACTGGACCGGGTTGGTCGTTGTGATTGACCCTGCCAACTCTGAGGTGGCACGCTTGATGGGAATAAAAGTGCCCGGCCGGTTCGCCGTCAGAGTCAGATAGGACGAGACTGCTGACCGGAGAGTCCCGGTCTATTTCTGTCCGTAATCAGTAAAACTGCACGAGCCGCAGACCCATCTCTGCGCAGTCCCACCATGGAAAGCCATGACAGAACCGCAACGGGGGCATTTCCGATTCTTCAACTTAGCTACAGCCCCTGAAAGATCGTAGAGGTCGCCCCTCATCCGATGCTTCTTCGCCTTTGGCTTTTGTGTCTCTTTAGCTGCTTGCTTCTGTTGCTGGGTCGTTGCTGCTTGCGACATGGAATGTGGTCTTTCTGTCTACGCGCGTATTTAGTGTTGATTCTCACTCGTTCCGGCGACTTGGCTTCATCTGAGAGACGTCCGGTTGGCTAACCGCCGTCAGCCACAACCAACTGTTCGGTTCGTCCCGCGCCGCGGGCGCGAGAATACTTAAGAAAAGCTAGCGAACCATGTAGGTACCGGGGCAACTATAATGAAGTCCCAAAACTACTCCACTAAATTTACCGTAGACCAAACTCCGGAAGAGGCCTTCGCTGCCATCAACAACGTTCGTGATTGGTGGTCAGGAAACATTGAAGGCAGTACCAACAAACTCGGCGATGAGTGGACGTATCGTTACAAAGACATCCATTATTCCAAACAGAAGATAACAGAACTAATTCCTGGCAAGAAAGTCGTTTGGCTTGTGTTAGACAGCTACCTCAATTTTATTGAGGACAAGACTGAGTGGAACGGCACAAAAATCACATTTGACATCGGTAGAAAAGGTGACAAAACCGAAGTCCGCTTTGACCACCTTGGCTTAACTCCCGAGGTTGAGTGTTACGATGCCTGTTCAAACGCGTGGGGCGGATATGTTAACAGCAGTCTGTGGAACTTGATCACTAAAGGTAAAGGACAGCCCAATCGGAAAGAGCAAGTCGCTCCGGGAAAGAAGGCCGTCAAGGCCAAGGCGATTAGGAAGAAAACCCGGAAGAAGTGACTATCAGAAGCTTCTCGCGTGGTTCATTGAAACTTTATTAGAACCCCGCAGCCGCCTTGGCTTCTTCAAGCTGATGAGATGAGGCTAGATGGCTCAAAAATCTGTTTATGTAAGATTCCAGGTTCCCAAAGAGGCCGTTGACAAAACCTACCAAATACTTCAAGTCGCCAAAGACACTGGCAAGCTGAGAAAAGGCACAAACGAATCGACCAAGGCGATCGAACGAGGGATCGCGAAACTGGTCGTTATAGCTGAGGATGTCGAGCCTCCCCAAGTCGTTGCTCATCTGCCGATTCTGTGCGAGGAGAGGAAGATTCCATACTTGTACGTCCCGAGCAAGCTTGAGCTCGGAAAATCCGCTGGCCTAGATGTCGGGTCCGCCGCCATCTCTGTCGTCGAGCCCGGTGATGCCGCGCAGTCTCTAAAGGAAGTCCTGAAGATTGTTGAGACTCTGAGGAAAACCGGTGCCGCTAAGTGAGTAGGTCAAGAGACAGCGCTGAAGAACCGCTAATCCCAGCTGAAGTAACTCAAGTAATCGGCCGTACCGGAGTCACAGGCGAAGTCATACAGGTCAGAGTGCGGGTCCTAGAGGGACGGGACAAGGGGAGGATTATTACTCGAAACATTAAAGGACCGATCCGACTGAATGATATTCTGATGCTCCGAGAGACGGAGCGAGAAGCCAAGAAGATCAGGTAGGGAGTCGACTGCCACGCCAAAGACATTCAAGTGCTCCTTCTGTGGAAAGAACTTTTCAAACTCCACAGGACTAATGCACATCAAGAACGACGGAACGATCCTCTACTTCTGTTCCAGAAGATGTCGCGTAAGCAACCTATCTTTCGACCGCGACTCTAGAAAACTAAAGTGGACAGCGTATTACGGAAAGAGAGAGAAAGGACGCTGACCGAGACTAGCCAGAGAACCTTCGCATTCCTCAAACCTGACACCGTCAAGAACCGTCTCGTGGGCGAGGTCCTATCCCGACTAGAACGGAAAGGCTTCACGTTCAAACAATTGAGGCTGCACCAGATCACACACAAGGAGGCACAGTCTCTCTACGGCGTCCACAAGGGGAAACCGTTCTTCCAAGAACTAGTCGACCATGTGACTTCGGGTCCCGTGGTGCTTATGGTTCTTCAGGGGCCTAACGTTGTCGAGACTCTTCGGAAGATCATTGGAGCAACAAATCCCTTGACCGCCGATCCGGGGACGATCCGTGGGGACCTATCTGTCTCTATTACTGCGAACGTAATTCATGCTTCAGACAGCGTGGAGAATGCGAAGATGGAATCCTCAATCTTCGGCCTCGACACGTCGTGATTCTACATTCGATCCAGTAACTCAATCCATTTTTTTCGATAAGCTGAACGTCTATCTTCCGAGTTTGGGTGACGGCGTTTCGGTGATTCTGAGAAGTAAATCATCAACTTTCTTTTTCGCGATCTTTCGTAGATAGTCTTTGTCGATCTGTTTCTCGAAATTGTCATAGAGAACCTTGGCCCTTTCATAGTCGGCTGGTATGTTCCAGAACTTTGCTGCGGACAACCTATCCAGTATCAACTCTTCGACTCCGACTATTCTCGCTTTGTACGGACCGATGCGGATTGTACGAGGCCTTTCAGGGGCAAAATGTCCGACGATATGGAATGCTATGCCGAGCGGTTTGTTGAGCCATATCATTCCGATTTCTTCGAATCCGAGACTCTTCAAGACCTTCTGAGTCATAGCTGAATCGCTTGTTGTAACATCAATGTCGCCCGTCAGAAACTGTCCAGCTGTGTAGGTCTCGACCGCCTGTCCACCTACGAGGAATATTGACTGCTTCTTCTTTTCAAGCTGGCTGGTCACGTAGCCTAGCAGGAGCATCTTCTTTCTTAGTTGGTTAGGCTCTTTCCGAAGCTTGGAAATGAAGGATTTTGAAGTGAGGTCCCCAGAGTAGGTTTTCGAAAGGGATCGCTTGACGCTCATCGCATGACGAGCGTTCCATCTTTCAGGGTCCGAAACATTTCGTTGAAACCTCTTCGTGCTATTATGGTAAGAGCAGCTAGTTCCCCTTCCACCCTAGGCCTGTTCCCGCGACCGATGTCTTGCGAACGATTCTGTCTCCTAATGAGAACTCTCGGCAGCATGTTTCGCTTGATTTCTTGCAACTCGTCGAAATCTAATGGAATCCTTCGTATGTCCATGTTTATCTTGTTCCAGTCAACGTTCCTGACTTTACTGTCAACTCTTCTGCTGATCTCGTCTGGAACGCCTGTCGCTATCTTCACTAGTGGGCCGAGATAGGCTAGAGTCTTCTGTCTGACCTTACCTTTCTTTGACACGCCTTCGACAAGGTAGGCGTATCGTTTCGAGCCGATCTTCTTGACCCTCACATACATTGACTGTTCCCCGGAAGAATAATGACTCCCTGCCTAGTATAAGCATTGTGCCTAACTTTCGGTTCTCTATCGGCAACGGCGTCTAAGTATGAGGTTTAGGGTTTAATATTCCCCAGCTCCACTAGGGGAGTTCAAATGGAGTCTCGCAGAGATGCCGATTCGTCAACCTATCGCAGTGGTTCTAGGCCATGTCGACCATGGAAAGACTACACTTCTAGATCGGCTTAGGGGGACTTCCGTCGCGGCTCGTGAGCCGGGCCAGATAACGCAATGGATTGGCGCCAGCCTCATCCCGGCCAAAACATTGACGGAGATTATCGGACCCTTACTTGCACGATTCAAGCTGACAATAGAAGTTCCAGGAATCCTATTCATCGATACTCCGGGTCACGAGACTTTTAGCAATCTTCGCAAGAGAGGAGGTTCAGCAGCAGATGTTGCCGTATTGGTCATTGATGTCACGAAAGGGATTGAGCCTCAGACGGTCGAGTCGCTGACGATTCTGAAAGCGCGGAAGACCCCGTTTCTGATATGTTGTAACAAGATTGACGCTGTTCCGGGATGGAAGAGCTCGGGCGCAGGATCGTTTCTGGAAAACATGGCTAGCCAGCGGCCCGAAGTGTTGACAGACTTGGACAATCGGCTCTATTCGATGATGGGGACCCTGTCGAGATACGGTATCAGGGCGGACAGGTTCGACCGTATAACGGAATTCGCCAAGACAGTCGCATTGGTCCCGGCGAGCGCGAAGACAGGGGAGGGAATCCCTGAGTTGATGGCGGTTCTCGTTGGACTGACCCAGGTCTACATGAAGGGAGAGCTGAGCGTTACTAGTGGTCCTGCTGAGGGGACGGTTCTCGAGGTCAAGGAGGAGCCGGGGTTGGGTGTGACTATTGACGCGATGATCTACAATGGACGGTTGGAAGTGGATGACCAGATCATGGTTGCGGGACGGAATGGGGTTATCGGTACGCGGGTCCGGGCGTTGCTTCTTCCGAAGCCTCTGGATGAGATCCGTGATCCGAGGGACAAGTTCTCAAACGCGAAGTCCGTGGACGCGGCGGCGGGCATAAAGATCGCTGCCGCTGGGTTGGAGGATGCGATTGCGGGCTCGTCTCTTTACGGGGTAAAGGACGCGTCGAGTAGGAAGGCGATCAAGGAGAGGATTCTCAGTGAAGTTGAGGAGGTGCGAGTCAAGAAAGACCTCAGCGGCGTCGTCGTAAAGTCGGACGCTCTCGGCTCGCTTGAGGCACTGACGACCTCGCTGGAGGCGTCGAAGATCCCTGTCAGGCTGGCTGATGTCGGTGATGTTTCAAGGAGGGATGTTGTTGAAGCGAAAGCTGTGCATGCCAAGGACCCATACCTGGGTGTTGTCCTAGCCTTTGGTGTGAAGCTGTTGCCTGACGCGGAGGAGGAGATCGCATTATCGAAGATTCCCGTCTTCAAGGGCGACGTCCTCTACCATGTTCTGGAGGAGTATTCTCGTTGGGTGGAAGCTCAGAGACTGGCTGGTGCAAAGGCCGAGATGGACCTTCTCATACGACCTGGAAAGATCAAATTGTTGAAGGGCTTCGTGTTCCGGCGTAGCGATCCTGCGATTGTCGGTGTCGAAGTGGTCGATGGGATCATCAAGCCGAAGTATCCACTCATCAATATTCGAGGACAGCGGATTGGACAGGTCGTCCGGATCCAGGACCAAGGAAAAGATGTGGGAGAAGCTGGTGCCGGGAAGCAGGTTGCGGTGTCTATTGACAAGCCGATGGTTGGAAGACAGATCAACGAAGGCGACGTTCTCTACGTCGATGTGCCTGTACAACATGCCCGAGTGCTTTCTTCCAAGTTCAAGGACTATCTGACTCCCCGCGAGCTTGCGCTGCTCAGCGAGATGGCAACACTGACAACGGGCGGAACGTCCGGGGCAGTTGCATGAGCAACTGAATCCGAAATGAAACTCGTATTTCGGCCTGGAATAAACGGCGACAAGATGCCGATCAGAATCTTGGGCCGACCAACCGTTCCCATAAAATGGGCTAAGCTACATTGGGCTCTTGATGCGGAAGACTGGGGTTCCCGTAAACGATTTTTTGGTCTACTAAAAGTCCGATACTATCGACAGCCGAAATGGATACCACAGTTGTATACAGACTTCATCACACTCTGTTTGCCGGAAGGTGGCCTTGCATACGCGATTCTCAGCCCACCGGTCATGGGGGGTTTCGACGAGCTTCGGAAGAGCTTGGAGGCCTCAGGACTCCAATCTCTTGTTCTGTCGGAGAAAGGAGAGAAGGGAGAGACTCTCATTGTTGAACTTCGGAGGGAACACATCGGAACGGTGTTCGAGGACCACAGCTACGAAGTAGGACAGCACTTCTTCTTGATTTCACGAGTGAAGATTAGCGACTGGCCC
>Ga0209761_1000043_pt1 | contig 58500 bp, 59 predicted proteins | sample GraSoi013_1_40cm_4_FD_185818 | JGI IMG/M metagenome (GOLD analysis project Ga0209761, IMG submission 185818) | Grasslands soil microbial communities from the Angelo Coastal Reserve, California, USA - Sample 09_25_2013_1_40cm (SPAdes) (version 2) | ecosystem: Environmental > Terrestrial > Soil >... | reverse complement strand
CACCACGAGATGCCTGCTGACGAGGCGGACCTGGACGGCCGCAACGTGCCGTTCGCGCGTGTCGAGTACGTCCGCAAGCTCGGTCACGATCTCGTCCTGCCGGGACCACCCGACGCCACCTACGACTTGTTCCAGGCACAGATCGGTTACGTGCACCGCTTCACCGGCTTCGCCCCTCTCGTCCCGACCGCCGGAGCGGTGATCGACGTCAGCCTCGTCCCGGCATCGATCGAGGGTGTGTACGGCACGCGCATGCCGGTCGGTGCGTTCGTCTTCGTCGGCCTGCAGCCTCCGCGCATGGAGGCGATGCACCATCACGGGAACGCAATGTGATCCCCTCCATCGATCCCGTCTGCGGAATGAAGGTCGATCTGGACCGTCCCAAGGGCGGCAAGACCATCCACCAGGGGCGCGAGCTCGGGTTCTGCAGCCCGGGATGCAAAGCCCGGTTCGAAGCCGATCCGGAACAGTACCTGCAGCGGAGAGGACCCGCGGCGTCGCAGCCCGTCGCACCGGGAACCAGATGGGTGTGCCCGATGGACCCGGAGGTCATCTCGGATCGGCCTGGGCCGTGCCTGAAGTGCGGGATGGCGCTCGAACCGGAATCGCCCGCGCCGGTGAAGACCGAGTGGACGTGCCCGATGCATCCGCAGATCGTCCGCGACCAGCCGGGGGGCTGCCCCATCTGCGGCATGGCGCTCGAGCCGCGCACGGTCGTCCACGAGGAGGCAAATCCGGAGCTGACGGACATGGAGCGCCGGTTCCGGTTCAGCCTGATCTTCACGGTCCCGCTCTTCCTTCTCGGCATGAGCGACCTGCTGCCGGGCATGCCGGTGCAGCATGCTCTCGGGCGATGGCTTCCCTTCATCGAGCTCGCGCTCGCGACGCCCGTCGTTCTCTGGGCGGGATTCCCCTTCCTCGTCCGCGGATGGCGATCGGTCGCCACCTGGAACCTGAACATGTTCACGCTGATCGCGCTGGGAACGGGCGTGGCCTATAGTTTTAGCCTCGTCGCCAGCGTCGCCCCCGGCGTCCTGCCGGAGTCGGTCCGGCAGCACGGCGTCGTGCCCCTCTACTTCGAGCCGGCGGCATTCATCGTCTCCCTGGTCCTCCTCGGACAGGTGCTGGAGCTGCGCGCCCGGGCGAAGACGCGCGGCGCCTTGCGCGCCCTGCTCGGCCTGGCGCCGAAGATGGCCCGCCGCGTGCGAGAGGATGGAGGCGAAGAGGACGTTCCGCTCTCGCTGGTGCGCGTGGGCGACGTCCTGCGCGTGCGCCCCGGAGAGGCCGTGCCGGTGGACGGCGTCGTCGTCGAAGGGAGCAGCACCGTCGACGAATCCATGGTGACCGGCGAGTCGATTCCGGTCGCCAAGCAGAAGGGCGCGAAGGTGATCGGCGCGACCGTGAACGGCACCGGCGCATTTCTCATGCGCGCCGAGCGCGTAGGCGACGCCACCATGCTCGCGCAGATCGTGCGCATGGTGAGCGCGGCGCAGCGGAGCCGCGCACCGATCCAGCGGATCGCGGACCGCGTTGCGGCATGGTTCGTTCCCGCGGTCGCCCTCTGCGCGGCCACCACGTTCGTCGCCTGGGTGGTAGCGGGGCCGCAGCCGGCCCTCGCCCATGCGATCGTCAACGCGGTCTCCGTGCTGATCATCGCCTGCCCCTGCGCGCTCGGGCTGGCGACCCCGATGAGCATCATGGTCGGAACGGGCCGCGGCGCTTCCATGGGCGTGCTGGTGCGAAATGCGGAAGCCCTCGAGCTGATGGAAAAGGTCGATACGCTCGTGGTCGACAAGACCGGGACCCTGACCGAGGGAAAGCCGAAGCTCGTCGCCGTCGAGGCGGCCGCCGGGTTCACGGTGGAGGACGTGTTGCGCGCTGCCGCCGCACTGGAGCGCGCGAGCGAGCACCCGCTGGCGCACGCGATCGTCGCGGGAGCGCGGGAACGCGGAGTGGAGCCGCCCGCGGCGTCCAGTTTCCAGTCGGTGACCGGCAAGGGGGTCAGGGGCGAGGTCGCCGGCAGGCGCGTCGCGGTGGGGAACGCCGCGCTCTTGCGCGAGGAAGGGCTCGACGGCGAGTCGGCGGACACCGATCGCCTGCGCGCAGCCGGTCAGACGGCGATGCTCGTCGCCATCGACGGGCGGCCCGCCGGCGTGTTGGGCGTGGCCGATCCGGTGAAAGCCGGAGCTGCCGATGCGCTGCGCGCGCTGCGCGCCGAGGGCATCCGGGTCGTCATGGTCACCGGAGACGGCCGCGCGACTGCGGAATCGGTCGCGAGACAGCTCGGGATCGAGGAGCTGGAAGCGGAGGTGCTCCCGCCCCGCAAGGCGGAGGTGGTCCAGCGGCTGCGTTCGGAAGGGCGGATCGTCGCCATGGCGGGCGACGGCATCAACGACGCTCCCGCCCTGGCGGCGGCGCACGTGGGGATCGCCATGGGGACGGGCACCGACGTGGCGATGGAAAGCGCGGACATCACGCTCCTGAAGGGGGATCTGCGCGGCATCGTCCGCGCCCGGCGACTCAGCCGCGCGACCCTGCGCAACATCCGGCAGAACCTGTTCTGGGCGTTCGCCTACAACGTGCTCGGCGTGCCGATCGCCGCGGGCGCGCTGTATCCGCCGCTCGGAATCCTGCTCAGCCCGATGATCGCCAGCGCCGCGATGAGCTTCAGCTCGGTCTCGGTGATCGCGAACGCGCTGCGGCTGCGCCGCGCGGCGGTGTAGGGACGATCAGCGCGTCATCAGCGCGATGACCACGGCGAGCGGAATGGCGCCGAGAGCGTAGAGGGCCAGCGGGGGGAGCCAATCCTTCATCGCGCGCCACATCCTCGAAACTTACGCCGCGGATCCTGAAGGTGTGCAAGCGCCACGGGTGCGCCTCGCGCGCCGCAGGTGCGAGGCGGTGGGGCGCGAGCTCATGTCGCCTCATCTGCTGCGCACCTCGTCCTCGGCGAGCAGCATCACCTCGCGCTCCAGCCCGGCGGGGTCTTCCGGGGATCCCCTGCGCAGCACCGCGAGGCGCTCGTCGCGCACCTGCGCGAGCAGTTGTCGCTTCTCGCGCTCGAGGCGGATGGTCTCGAAGGCGAAGTGCATGATCGTGCGCAGGTCCGAGTTGTTCCAGGGCTTGCGGATGAACCGGTACACCTCGCTCTCGTTGATCGATCGGACGGCGAGCTCCGGATCCTGGTCGCCGGTCAGGATGATCCGGACCACGTGCGGATGGCGGACGCGGACGAGCTTGAGCAGATCGATGCCGGACATCTCCGGCATGTAGTGATCGCTGATGATCAGGTCGATGGGGTGCTGCGGGAACAGCTCGAGGGCCTCGCGGCCGCTGTCGGTGCCGAGGACGCTGTAGCCCGCTTCTCCCAGCACGCGCGTGAGCGCAAGACGGACGGGCAGCTCATCGTCCACCACCAGTATGGTGCGCGTGGGCGCCAGGTCCACCGCCATTTCTCCAGAGCTACAGGACGAGCCGAAGTCGCCACAACGGCGTCCGCGTGGCGCAAGGTGCGTGGCGTCACACACGGCCCCCGGCGTGCTCGAGCATCACCGCGACGCTGCCTCCGGGCAACCTGCGCGCCGCCGTGCACCGCAACCCGCAGCTCGCCGCGAGCGCGCGCAGGCGGCGCGAGGTGTAGAGACGCACCCGCACTCCTTGCGCGCGGCGGACGAGCGCGTAGCCGACTCCGATCGCCGATACCGCCGCGGCGGAGACTACGGCGCGGCCCTGCGGCGCGAGGTGCCTGCGGATCGCCTCCAGGCCGGCCGCCGCGTCCTCGACGAAGTCGAACACGCCGCAGCACACGATCAGGTCGAACTTGCGCCCGAGATCCAGGGTTTCCAGGGATGCCTGGATCCCCTCGTCGAGCCACCGGCGCGCCAGCGCGAGCATCTCCGAGGACGCGTCCGCCCCGCAGATCCAGCCGACGCGCGGGCGAAGCACCGCCGCCACCCGGCCGGCGCCACAGCCGACGTCGAGGACGGAATCGGTGGAGCGGGGACGCGCGAGCTCCACGATGGCGTCGCGCTGGCGCGCGAGCACCGGCTCGCGAATTCCGTGCGGACGGCTGCGCGCGTACCTTCCTGCGGTGCGCGAGTAGAACTCGGCGGCGCGCTGTACGTTCTTCATGGGCACTCGGGCGAGGCGAATTCGCAAAGTTACACCGCCTGCCGCGCACGCAGCAAAGGCGGCCCCTGCCGCCAGCTTTCGCGGCTACCTCTTGCGCTCCGGCGCGCCGGGCGCGAAACAGGTGGCCGAGAAACACGATCGGCGGCGTCCACGGCCGCCGAGGAGGTTCCATGCGCTCCTTCCAGAAGCTCGCCGGTTGCTTCGCCGCGGTGCTGGCTGCCTGCGCTTCCACCCCGCCCCCGACGCCCACCCCGCCGCCTCAGCCTGCTCCGGTGGCGACGCCCGCTCCGGCCCCCGCGCCGCCGCCCGTCCGCGAGACGCCTCCGGCCCGGCCGACAGTCGAGCCGGTGAGCATCTACTTCGACTTCGACAGCTCGACGATCTCCGACGCGGCGCGCTCCACGCTGCAGTCCTTCTACGAGTCGGTCCAGAAGGGCCCCGCCGTGCGCGTCCGCATCGAAGGGAACTGCGACGAGCGCGGCACCGCCGAGTACAACCTCGCGCTCGGCCAGAGGCGCGCCGACGCCGCGAAGAAGTACCTGGTGAACCTCGGGATGGACGGATCCCGCATCCGGACGGTGAGCAACGGAAAGGAGAAGCCGCGCGCCCAGGGGCACGACGAGGACGCCTGGCGCGAGAACCGGCGGGACGACGTGCAGCCGGAGGGCTCGACGCTCGGCCAGAGATAGACGTCAGGCCTTTCTCTTCAGATCGAGCACCACCTCCACCGATCGGACGAGCGCATCCGGCAGCAGCGGCGATCTCAGGATCCCGACTCCGAGCTGCGCCCACCGCTCCGCTTCGCCGGAGTGCGCGTGCCGGATCGCGAGCACGGGAACGGCGTGCCTCGTCCGCTCCATGGCGGCGACGAGCCGCTCGATCTCGTCGGCAGGGGTCTGCGCGCATGCCAAGGCGAGCGATACCGGGAAGTCCCTGAGGACCACCTCGGCAATCTCGGCCGTCGAGGCGCGAACCAACTGGAATCCGCCGCGCCCCTGCAGGCCGGCGAGGAACGCTTCCGATTCGGACGCTCCATCGCCGAGCACCAGCAGGAGCTTCGCCCGCGTCGCGGGCTTGTTTCCGGCTTTCATCGCCAGAACGCAAAGCAGGTTTCGAGCCAACGTCATTCGAGCGGCGCCCGGACGGTGCTGCCGTTTCGGCAGTCGTTATCCAGCCGAGTAGCTGCGCAGCCTGGTGTAGAGCGTCCGCAGGCCGATGCCCAGCGTCCGCGCCGCTGCCACGCGGCTTCCATACTGCCGCAACGTCGCCAGGATGACCTGGCGCTCGACCTCCGCCAGCGGCGTTCCCGGCGCGAAGGCGACCGAGCCCGGCAAAGCAACGACCGCAGGCGCCGTGGCGGGCGGACCCCGAACGGGCTCGACCGCAAGCAGGTCCGCGAAGCCGTCCGGGCCGATGGTTTCGCCGCCAGCGAGGACGGCGGCGCTCTCCACGGCGTTCTTCAACTCCCGGACGTTGCCCGGCCAGTCGTATTCCATCAGGATCTTGAGCGCCTGCGGTGCGATGCCCTGGATCTTGCCCCCGTGGCGCCGGTTGAAGTCCGCGATGAACGCGTCGATCAGGGCGGGGATGTCCTCCTTCCGCTCGCGCAGCGGCGGCACCACCATGGTCACCACCTTGAGCCGGTAGTACAGGTCCTCGCGGAATTTCTCCGTGCGGATCGCCTTTTCCAGGTTGCGGTGGGTGGCCGCGATCACGCTGCAGTCGACCTTCACCTTGGTGGTCCCACCCACGCGGCGGAATTCGTTGCGCTCGAGGACCCGCAGCAGCTTCGCCTGCGTTGAAGGGTCCATCTCCGCGATCTCGTCGAGGAACAGCGTGCCGCCGTCGGCGAGCTCGAACAGCCCTTTCTTGCGTTCGTTGGCGCCGGTAAATGCGCCTTTCTCGTGGCCGAACAGCTCGTTTTCCAGGATGTCGTGGCCGAGGGTCGCGCAATTCACCGGAACGAAGAGGTTGGAGCGGCGCGGCCCCCGCGCATGCAGCGCGCGGGCGATCAGCTCCTTGCCCGTCCCGCTTTCGCCCAGAAGCAGCACGTTGGCGCGGTACCGCGAGATCTTCTCGATGGTGCCGAGCAGCTTCCGCATCAGCGCCGAAGTGCCGACGAGGCCCATGAAGTCGACGGCCACCGAACTGGTCGGCGGGGGCGCGGCGGCGTTCCGCTCGAGGACCCGACGCAGACGCTGCAGAACCGCGATCTCCTCTCCCGGACCGACCAGGTAGTCCACCGCGCCCAGCTGCATGGCGTCCACGGCCTCCTGCACCGTGCCCATCGCGCCCACCACGATGGTCGGCACCTCGGGATACTGGTTGGCGGCGCGCGCGACGATGCTCGCCAGCGCCATGGCGCCGAGCTCCTGTGAAGCGAAGACGGCCGCGAACGGTCCCGTTTCGAGGTGCGCCAGCGCTTCGGGCTCGCCCGGGGCGTGGGTCGAGGTGAAGCCCGCCGACGCGAGCGCCGCCGACACGACCGCCAGCGAATCGCCCGCACCGGCGACGAGACACCTCCGCCCGCTCCCCCACCTGTTCTTCGGCATCCGTTCCTCTTACTGCCGAATCAGCAGGCGGCGCGAGAAATTCCGCCATTTTCGCCGCATCCGGCAAAATCGGCAGCCAGTCCTCCTGCGGCTCGGCCGCGCGTCGAGGCGCTTCTTTTGGCGCGCCGCGTGCTTCGGGAGATGAAGAATGACGAGGGAACGGAAAGGCAGGGATGGACCTCAAGATCCATGAAGTCGCGCGGCTGCTGCAGGTCGACGGCGACGAGGTGGCGAGATGGATCCGGGAGAAGGGGCTCCCGGCGCACGAGCTGCACGATCAGTTCCACATCAACAGCGTCGAGCTGCAGGAATGGGCGCTGGCGCACGGGGTCCGCTTCCCGCCGGAGCTGATGGCGGTGAACCGCGCCGCGGGCCCCGCGGCGGACCTGGTCGCGGCGCTCGAGCGCGGAGGAATGCACCGCGACGTGGCCGGCACGAGCACGGACGAAGTCCTCGCGGCGGTCGTGAAGCTCCCGGGCGTTCCGGCGGCGATCGACCGCGGGCTTCTTCTCGAGCTGCTCCGCGCGCGCGAGATGCTCGCCTCGACCGGCCTGGGAGGTGGAATCGCAGTGCCCCATCCGCGCAGCCCGATCGTGCTCGACGTCGCCGCGCCGCCGACGATGCTGCTTTGCTTCCTGCGGCAGCCGGTGGACTTCGGCGCAATCGACGGGCGGCCGGTCTGGGCGCTCTTCCTGCTGCTCAGCCCGACCGTGCCGGACCACTTGCGCATGCTCTCGCAGCTTTCGTACGCCCTGCACGATACGCCGGTGCGTTCCCTGCTCGAGCGCCGCGCGCCGCTCGATGCTCTCCTCGCGCGACTGGCGGAGCTGCCGGCGATGGCGCCCGGCTCGAGGAAGCGTTGATGCACGTCGCACTGGTCGCGGTCGCAGGGCTTGCCGCCGGCGCGGCGCTGCCGCTGATCCTCTGGCGGTGGGATCGCCTCGCCGTCGTTGCCGGCGCGACCGTCGGAGCGATTTCCTGCGCGGCGGGATTGACCTCTGCAATCCGGGCCGCATCGGGCGGAGCCGCAGCGGAGTGGCTCGGGCCCTGGTCCCTCCCCATCGGCGCGCTGCGCCTCGGCCTGGATCCCCTCTCGGCGGTGTTCCTCTGCTGCCTGTTCGCGGTCGGTCTCGCTTCCTCGATCTACGGAGCGGGATACATGCTCGCGTTCGCGGCGAAACGGCGGGTCGGGTGGACCGCCGCCGCGCTCAATGCCCTGCTCGCGAGTATCGCCCTCGTCTTCCTCGCTCGCGACGGCGTGCTCTTCCTGTTCGCGTGGGAGGGGATGACCGTCTCGGCATTCCTCCTCATCGCTTTCGAGCATGAGCATCGCGACGTCCGCGAGGGAGCGCTTTGGTACCTGGTTTTCAGTCACTTCGGCGTCGCCTGCCTTTTTGCCTATTTCTCACTGATGGGGAGCGCGATCGGCACGTTCCAGATTCCGGGCGCCGCAACCTCCTTCCCACCGACGGTGGCACCGGCACTGCTCGTGCTCGCTTTCGCGGGCTTCGGCACCAAGATGGGCCTCGCGCCGTTCCACGCCTGGCTCCCCGCGGCCCACCCCGTGGCGCCGAGCCACGTCTCGGCCCTGCTCTCGGGCGTGATGCTGAAGTGCGGCGCGTACGGTCTGCTGCGTACCCTGCTGGTCGTCCGCGGCGTGCCGGCGGCCTGGGGCTGGACACTCTTCGCCTGCGGCGCGGCGAGCGCGGTTCTCGGCGCGATCAACATCCTGGCCGCGACGGACCTGAAGCGTTCGCTCGCCTATTCCAGCATCGAGAACGTCGGCATCATCGCCGTGTCGCTCGGGGCCGGGGTGGTCGGTCTGGCGGCCGGTTCGCCCGGCGTCGCCGCTCTCGGTCTCGCAGGGGCGCTGCTCCACGTCCTCAGCCATTCCGCGTTCAAGTCGCTTCTGTTCAGCGCCGCCGGAGCAGTGTTGCACGGCGCGCACACCCGGCGCCTCGAGCGGATGGGCGGGCTGCTCAAGCGCATGCCGGCCACGGCGGCGATCTTCCTCTGCGGAGCCGCGGCGGCCGCCGCGGTGCCCGGCCTTGCGGGATTCGCCAGCGAATTCGTCGTCTATCGCGGCCTGTTCGACGCCCTGGGACGACTGACCCCAGCGGGACAGGCCGCTTCGGCAGCGGCTCTCGGCGCGCTTGCGCTCGCGGGCGGGCTGGCGGCGGCGGGGCTCGCCCGCGCGTTCGGGATGGCATTCAGCGGAAGTCCGCGCAGCGAGCAGGCCGCAAACGCCCGCGAGCAGAATGCGGCGATGCTGCTGCCCATGGCGATGCTCGTCGGCGCCTGCCTGGCCCTCGGCATGCTGCCGCGGATTGCGCTCGCGCTGGTGGCGCCGGCGCTGGCGCAATTCGGCATCCACTGGAGCCTGCTCACGCCGGTTGTCGCGCAGGCCGGGCACGCCGGCCAGCTCGGCTCCATTTTCCTCCTCGTCTGTCTCGCGCTCGCGGCCCTGCGCGATCGGCTGCTGCGGCCTCGTCCGGTCGCGCAGTCGGTGACGTGGGGATGCGGCTATGCGGCGCCGACGGCGCGAATGCAGTACTCGGCGGCCTCGTTCGCGAGCCCCGCCCTGAACGTGCTGCGCGGCGCCCTGGAGGTGCGGATGTCGGGTGGCGTTCCCCAAGCCGTATTTCCCGCGGCCGTCCACCGTGAATCTTCCGCCACGGATCGGGTGGACGCGTTCCTGTACCGTGGCGGAACGGCCTGGGTATCGCGACGGCTCGCGAGCCTGCGCAGGCTGCACCGCTCACGGGTGCAGCAGTATCTGCTCTACATGTTCATCGCGCTCGTGCTGCTTCTTTCCTGGGCGGCGCGGTTGGTGCGGCAATGACGGCGATGCTCGCTGCCATGGGAATTCTCGCGGCAGCTGCCGGGAGCTCCGCGCTGCTCGCGCGCAGGCGGAGCTGGTCGCTCACGGTCTCCGCCGCGGGCTGCATCGCGGCCGCGGCGGTCGCGATGCCCGCTGCCCTTCGAGTGCTGCTCGGCGGCGCCATGCAGACGGTGAGCTGGACCAACCCGGTGACGGGGTCGCAGGCCCTCGTTCTCGACCCGCTGGCTGCGTGGTTCCTCATTCCTGTCCTGTTCATCTCCGCCGCGTGCAGCGTGTATGGCAGAGGCTACCTGCTGTCCGCGGACGGCCGCGTCGGAACGCAGGCGGCAGCGCTTGACGTGCTGGTCCTCTCCTTGATGACGGTCTTCCTGGCCGGCGACGCCCTCCTCTTCCTTGCCGCCTGGGAAGTGATGACCCTGTCCGCGTTCCTGCTGCTCACGCACGAGCACGCGCGCATGGAAGTCAGGCGGGCCGGAATGCTGTACATCGTCCTCACCCACGCCGGCACCTCGTGCCTGTTGGCCATGTTCGCCGGGATCGCCGCGGGCGCGGCAACCCTTCGGTTCGTCGCGCCGCACTTGCCGTTCGCCACAGGGACGGCGGCGGGGCTCTTCGCGCTCGGCGCAATCGGATTCGGCTGCAAGGCCGGAGCGTGGCCGCTCCACGTCTGGCTTCCGGCGGCGCATCCGGTCGCGCCTTCGCACGTCTCGGCGCTCCTCTCCGGCGTGGTGATCAAGACCGGAATCTACGGACTGCTGCGGGCGTCGCTCCTGATCGGCCCGCTGCCGATGGCGTGTGGCGCGGCCCTGCTCGGAATCGGGATCTTGAGCGCGCTGCTCGGCGTATTGGCGGCACTTGCCCAGCACGAGCTGAAGACGCTGCTCGCCTGGCACAGCATCGAGAACATCGGGATCATCCTCATCGGCGTGGGCCTGGGCTCGATGGCGCTCTCGGCCGGCCGTCCCGCCGTCGCGGCGATCGCGTTCGCCGGCGCGCTCCTCCACGTGGTCAACCATGCCCTGTTCAAGTCGCTGCTCTTCCTCTCCGCCGGCGCCGTGGGAAAGGCCTGCCATACCCTGCAGATCGATCGGCTCGGGGGGGTCGCCCGCGCGATGCCGCGCACCGCCCTCTCCTTCGTGATCGGTGCCGCCGCCATTTGCGGCCTTCCTCCACTCAATGGCTTCGTCAGCGAGTTTCTCGTCTACATGGCGCTGCTCGCGGCTTGCGCCGCCATGCCGGTGACCGCCCGCGCTGAAGCCGTGCTCGCCTTCGCCGCGCTCGCCTGCGTCGGCGGCCTCGCCGTCGCCTGTTTCGCCAAGGCATGTGGAGCCGTGTTCCTGGGAGCGCCGCGCTCGCCCCAGGCGGCCGCGGCGCGCGAAGCGCCCCGCGCGATGCTCGGTCCCATGTGGGTCCTCGCTTTGGCCTGCGCCGCACTGGGACTCGCCGGTCCGGCGATTGCCGGGGCGCTCGAGCGGCCTGTGCGACAACTCGGGGGAGTCCCGCTGACGGACACCTCCGCTCGTGAAGGCCTCGCCGCCACCGCGATCCTGGGAGGTGTCCTGATCGCGGTTGCTTTCGCGCTCGCAGCGCTGCGGCGCTTGCTGCTGAGGCGGCAAGCCGTGTCCGCTTCGGGGACCTGGGCATGCGGTTACCCCGCAACGACCCCGGCCATGCAGTACACGGCCGCTTCCTTCGCACGTCCGCTCATCGCCGTATTTCGCGGCGTCCTCTTTCTCGAGCGGCACGACACCCGGCCGGCCGGCGCTTTTCCCGATGCGGTCGCCCTCGAGGAGCATTGCCCCGATCCGGTCGATCGCTTTGTCCTCGAGCCGGCGCTGCACCACGGCGGGATGGCGCTGGCGCTCGTCCGCCGCGCCCAGCCGACGCGAGTCCAGTCGTACGTGCTGGCCATCTTCGCCGCACTGCTCGCGCTCTTGTGGTGGAGGCTCGGATGAGAGCGGCCCTGCACCTCGCCATCCTGCTCCTCCTGCCCCCGCTGCTTCCGGGCATCGTCAACCGCGTCAAGGCTGCATTCGCCGGCCGCCGCGGCCCTCCGGTCCTGCAGCTGTACTTCGATCTCTGGAAGCTGGTCCGCAAAGGCGCGGTCTACAGCACGGCGACGACGTGGATCTTCCGCGCCGGCCCGGTGGTGACGGTCGCGGCCCTGCTCGTCGCCGGTCTTCTCCTGCCCTTCGGGGGCGGGCTTCCCGGGCCGGCCGCTTTTGCCGGGGACGTCGTGCTGTTCGCGTACCTGCTCGGTGCCGGCCGCTTCGCCACCGTCCTGGCGGCGCTCGACACCGGCTCCTCTTTCGAGGGGATGGGCGCGAGCCGCGAAGTCACCTTCGCCGCGCTCGCGGAGCCCGCTCTCTTCCTCTCCATCGCCGGCCTCGCGCTCGCGCGCGGCACTCTCTCCTGGACCACGATGCTCTCGGGGCAGATGCCCGCCTGGCACTCGTTCGGCCCCGCGTTCGCGATGCTGATCGGCGCGCTCTTCCTGGTGGCCCTGGCCGAGAACAGCCGGATTCCGTTCGACGATCCGAACACGCACCTGGAGCTCACCATGGTGCACGAGGTGATGGTGCTCGATCATTCCGGTCCGGACTTCGCCTTCATCCTCTACGGCGCCTCGATCAAGCTGTTCCTGCTCGGCGCCATCGTCGTGCGCCTTGCACTCCCCTTCGCCGCCAGCATCCCCGCGCATGTCGCGCTCTTCCTCGCCGGGATGATCGTCTTCGCGGTGATCGTCGGCGTGGTCGAGTCCACGTTCGCGCGCCTGCGCATGAACCGCATTCCGCAGATCCTCGTCGCCGCCGGCGTCTTCGCCGCGTTGGCGATGGCGGTGATCCTCATCCGGGTCAACGGATGACCAACGTCGCCCTCGACATCGCCCTGATCCTCGCGCTCCTGCTCGGGGTGACCTCCCTCGGCACCAGCCGCATCGGCGCCGCCATCCGCTACTTCTGGATGCAGGCCGCAGCGGTGGCGATGGTCCCGCTGCTGATCGAGACGCGCTCGGGCGGGCTGAGCGTCCACGCCTGGGTTCTGTTCGCGGCCACCATGGTGCTGAAGGTCTGGGGCGTTCCGTACTTCCTGAACCGGTCGGTGCGGGAAGCGTCGGTGCGCACCGAGGTGGAACCGCTGATCGGGTTCGGCGTTTCGCTCATGCTCGGCGCCGGGCTGGTGGGCCTCTCGTTCGCGCTCGCGCGGCAGCTGCCTCTCCCGCAGAGGCCCGCCTCCGACCTGCTCATCCCAGTGGCCTTCAGCCTGCTGATGATCGGCCTGCTGCTGATCGTCAGCCGGTCGAAGGCGGTGACGCAGGTGGTTGGCTACCTGGTGATGGAGAACGGGATCTTCCTCTTCGGCCTGCTGCTCATCGACGTCTTCCCCTACTTGATCGAGCTCGGCGTGCTGCTCGACCTGTTCGTTGCCGTGTTCGTGATGGGCATCGTCATCTTCCACATCAACCGCGCCTTCGACCACATCGACTCCCACCAACTCGACACGCTCAAGGACTGACGAATGCTGGCGACGTTGCTCCTGCTTCCCGTATTCGCTGCCGCCATCGCGCTGGCGAGAGTGCCGGACCGCGCGCGCCTGCAGCTCTTCCGCGCGGTCGCGTTCGCCCACCTTGCCCTGGCGATCGGGCTCTGGAACCGTCCCGCGGAGCACCTGTTCGGCGGATACATCGCGCTGGATGCGGTGGGCCTCCTGGTGCTGACGCCGATGAGCTCGCTGTTCGCCGGCATCGCGATCTACCTCGGCGGGTACCTGCGGCGCGCCGAACGGCGCTCGCACCGGATCTTCATCGCCGCATTGCTGCTGCTGCAGGCGTCGCTCACGCTTGCCGCGGCCAGCCAGCACATGGGGTTGTTCTGGGTCGCGCTCGAGACGTCCACCCTGGTCAGCGCGCCGCTGCTCTACTTCCACCACACCGGCCGTGCCCTGGAAGCGACATGGAAGTACCTCATCGTCGGTTCGGTCGGCATCGCGCTCGCGCTGCTCGGCACCGTCTTTCTCGCCATCGCGGCAACCGACGCGTCCGGCGACACCACGCTCTTCATCCGCGACCTGACCGCCGGAACGGTCCACCTGGCGAAACCGTGGCTGCACGCCGCGTTCGTGCTCCTCCTGATGGGGTACGGCACCAAGATGGGACTCGCTCCCATGCACGCCTGGAAGCCGGACGCCTACGGGGAGGCGCCGCCGCCCGTGGCCGGGCTGCTGGCGGGAACCGCCACGAACTGCGCCTTCCTCGGCGTGCTGCGCGCGACGCAGATCTGCGCGCACGCGGGCGAGGTGAAGTTCGCCAGCTCGCTGCTCGTGCTCCTCGGCCTGGTATCGCTGGCGGTGGCGGCCATCTTCATCGTCGGCCAGGCCGACTACCGGCGCCTTCTCGCGTACGCGAGCGTCGAGCAGATGGGCGTACTGGTGTTCGGCCTCGGCTTCGGCGTGATGGGCGCGCAGGGATCGCTCCTGCACGTGATCAACAACGCGCTCAACAAGGGTATCCTCTTCCTCGCGGCCGGCAATCTGCTGCAGCTCTACGGCACGAGCGCGATCGCAGGCGTGGCTGGCGCGCTGCGCCGGGCGCCGGCGACCGGGGCGATTCTCATCGCCGGATTGTTCGCGGCCGTCGGCTTGCCGCCGTTTGGCCTCTTCGTCTCCGAGTTCGTCATTCTGCGGGCGGCGATCGCGGGCGGCGCATCCGCCTGGCCGGCAGCCCTCTATCTCGGCTTCCTGGCCGTCATCTTTCTCGGCATGTGCGTGGCGATCCTGCCCATGGCCCAGGGAGAGAGCTCCCGGGACGAGGCGCCGCTGCATGAGCCGGCCTCGACCATCCTTCCGCCCATGGCCTTCGCCAGCGCCGCGCTCGTCCTCGGAATCTACGTGCCGCGGCCGCTCGCCGCGATGATCGAGTCAGCGGCGCGGCAGCTGGGAGGCGGCTGAACGTGAGCAACGGTTCCGCGCTCTCCAGCGGCCGGCAAGCAGATCACGCATGGCTTGCGAACGGGACCGCGCTCTCCCTCGACGCGCTGGCTACGCGCCCTCTTCACGAGCTGCTCGACGCCGCCATCCGGGCTCGCGAGCAGCAGAAGCGGCTGATCGCGCTGTTCCCCTTCTGCGACGGGTCCGGCGATCGCCTCCTCATGGTGGCGGCCGATGCCGCGAGCGCCCGACTGTCCGCCACGTCGTTCGATCTCGCCGGCGCCCCCGGCTGGCCCTCGATCACGCCGGTCTGGCCGGAGGCGCACCTGTTCGAACGCGAGATCCACGAGCGGTGGGGCCTGGTACCCGAAGGTCATCCCTGGCTGAAGGCAGTCCGCGGACATCGCGAGTTGGAAGCGACGCCGGTCTCGCCGGCGCACCCTTTTCTGCGCGCCGAAGGGGAGGGCATACACGAGGTCGCCGTCGGTCCGATTCACGCCGGAATCATCGAGCCCGGCCACTTCCGCTTTCAGTGCTTTGGCGAGGAGGTCCTGCATCTCGAGATCCAGCTCGGGTACCAGCAACGAGGCGCCGAGCAGATCCTCGAGCAGGCCGCGCCGGCCCGGCGCCTGGCGGTCGCCGAGTCGATCGCCGGAGATACGGCCGTCGGTCACGCGCTCACCTACTGCATGGCGCTCGAAGGGCTTTCGGGCACCCGCGCGCCCCTGCGCGCGCACGCCATCCGCGGCATCGCGCTGGAGCTCGAGCGCATGGCAAACCACGTCGGCGATCTCGGGGCGCTCTGCAACGACGTCGGGTACCTTCCCGGCGCCGCGTATTTCGGGCGGCTGCGCGGCGACTTCCTCAATCTGCTCACGGAGATTTCCGGAAACCGCTACGGACGGAGTCTGGTCGTGCCGGGGGGAGTGCGATTCGATGTCACGCCGGCGTTGCAGGCGCGCATCCTCGAGACGATCGAGGCCGACGAGCGCGACCTGCGCGACACGTTCAAGCTGGCGATCAACACGCCATCGGTGCTCTCCCGGTTCGAGGGCACCGGGTCGATCAGCCGGCAGACCGCTGTCGAGCTCGGCTTCGTCGGTCCGACGGCGCGCGCCTGCGGCATCTCCCGCGACGTGCGCACCGACCATCCCAGCGGCGTCTTCCAGTTCACGCACGTTCCGGTCGCCGTCGCCGAAGACGGAGACGTGATGGCGCGAGCCAACGTCCGCTGGCTGGAGGTGACGCGCTCGCTGCGCTTTGTCCGCGAGCAGGTCTCGCGCCTGCCCGAGGGCGCGGTGCGCGTTCCAATGAGCCCCCTCGCGCCTTCTTCGATGACCACCTCGCTGGTGGAGGGATGGCGGGGGCAGATCGCCCATGTGGTGTTGACCGATGATTCCGGGCGCGTCGCCCGGCACAAGGTGATCGACCCGTCATTCCACAACTGGCTCGCGCTCGCGCTCGCCGTCCGCGGCGCGCAGATCTCCGATTTCCCGCTCTGCAACAAGAGCTTCAACCTCTCGTACGCCGGCCACGACCTCTGAGGTGAACGCGTGCTGCAACTCCTCAAGACCCGCTTCGGACAGGGAAGGCGCACCATCGACTTCCCCGGCGAGCAGACCCTGCCCGGACGGTTCCGCGGCTTGCCCGTCCTCCGTCCGGAGCTCTGCCGCAACGGCTGCAGCGCGTGCGCCGAGGCGTGTCCGACGGAGGCCATCCAGACCTCTCCGCTGAAGCTGGACCTGGGAAGATGCCTCTTCTGCGGCCTCTGCCAGGAAGCGTGTCCCGAGGGGGCCATCACCTTCACGGACCGCTACCCGCTGTCGTTCCGGACGCGCGATGCGATGGTGCTGGACGGTCGCGAGGTGGAGCTCGCGACCGCGCTCGATGCAAGGATGCGCTCGCTGTTCGGGCGCTCGCTGCGGCTGAGGCACGTGGCCGCCGGCGACTGCAGCGGCTGCGCCGCCGAGCTTGCCGCGCTCGGGAACGTGGTCTTCGATCTGGGCCGATTCGGGATCCAGTTCGTGGCCTCGCCGCGACACGCGGACGGACTGGTGATCTCCGGACCGGTCACCGCCAACATGCGCCTCGCCCTGCAGCAGGCGTACGAGGCGACCCCGGCGCCGAAGATCGTCATCGCCGTCGGCGCCTGCGCGCTCAGTGGCGGTCCGTTCCGCGGGGCCGCCCATTCCTCCGACGGCGTCCCGCCGGAGATTCCGGTCGACCTCTACATCGCCGGCTGCCCGCCGCACCCCCTCTCGCTCCTCGACGGAATGCTGCGGCTTCTCGGGCGGATCGACACGAACGAGCGCCGGCCGGCGCGGTGACTGTCCGGTCGGCGTTCGCGCCGGTCAGATGCTCGCCAGCATGTAACCGACCCCGCGGACCGTCTTCAGCAGCCGCGGGCTGCGCGGGTCGTCGCCCAGCTTCTGCCGCAAGTGCGAGATGTGCACGTCGATCGAGCGATCGAAAGCCTCCTCCGCGCTCCCCTTGACGAGGTCCATGAGCTGCTCTCGCGTGAGCACCTGGCCGGCGCGATCGGCGAGGGATCGCAGCAATGCGAACTCGTACGTGGTCAGACCGAGCACGCGGCCGCGCAGCGTGACCTGCATGGCCTGCGGTTCGATGCGCAGCTCGCCGACGACGATGGCCTGGACCGAAGGTCCGACCCGGCCGCGCGCCCTTCTGGCCTGCGCGCGGATGCGGGCGAGAAGCTCGCGCGAGGAGAACGGCTTGACGATGTAGTCGTCCGCGCCGCCTTCCAGTCCGACCACGCGGTCGGGCTCGTCGCCGTGCGCGGTGACCATGATGATCGGAGTGTCGAGCCGCGCACGCAATCGGCGGCAGACCTCGAGACCGTCGATCCCGGGGAGCATGAGGTCGAGCAGCACCACGTCGGGCCGGACCCGCAGCGCCTCGGGAACCGCCTCGAGCCCATTGGCGACGACGGCCACCCTCACGCCGTGGGATTGGAGATAGCTCGCGGTCAGCCGGGCAAGCCGCTCGTCGTCCTCGACGTACAGCACCAGCACGCCCGATTCGGAGGTCACCGGGAGATCATACCCGCCGCGAAAACGCGCAACGAGGTCTTCGCGATCGGAAACGGCGGCGTCACCCCTTGGCGATGTCCGACAGCGAGGTCCCCAGCCGCTTGAACCAGCGCAGCTTGTCCGCAAAGCCCGGGAAGCTCGCGTTCAATCCGCTCGGGTTGGGAAGGACGAAGACGCGGGCCCCGTGAATCCGGTCCGGCTTGAGCCCCGGTCCCGGCGTCCCGATCCGCGACTTGCCGAAGAAGGCGCGGTAGAGCGTCAGACCGACGAAGACGACCAGCTCCGGACGTAGACGGCCGATCTTCCGGTCGAGGACACGCCGTCCATCCTCGAGCTCGTCCCTCCCCAGTTCGGAGGCCGAGCGCGTCGCGCGCGGACAGAGGTTGGTCATCGCCATCCCGAACTCGGGCAACCGCCCATCCTCGGCGTACGTGAGCGGCTCAGGGACCAGATGCGCTGCGTGCAGGAGCCTCCAGAACGGGTTGCCCGGGCCGGCGAAATGATGACCGAGCGCTTCGGAGCGGAGGCCCGGATTGATTCCGACGAAGAGGATCTTCGGGCGCGAGGTCAGGACGTCACGCAGTGCCATCGATCACGGACAACGGCCCGCCGGAGTGGCGTGCAGGCTTCGTCGTCCGACTCGAACCATCAGCGCGGGCGCGCGTCCGCGAAAGCCTCGCGCCAGGTATTGCCCTGCCCTTCCACCGAGTAGAAGGAACCCGCGATCCCGTTTCCCACCGTGCAGCAGTAGCGAGCCAAGCGGCCGCGGTGGGTCCTGCCCGGAGGCGAGGGCCGGAACCTGATGGTTCCGCTCGCTCCCCATCGTCGAACCGCCTCGGCCAGGGCCTCCTCCTGTGTCATGTCCCTCATGCCGGCGAAACTATCACATGATGCTGCTGCGCCGGATCATCGAGGCCGCAAACCGGACGGCTACTTGTCGGCGCGCGCGACCGCGGTCTTCTCGGACGCCTCGGCCTTCTTCTGCGCCTTCTGCTGCTTGCTCTGCTTCTGGGTCTTCTCCGCGACGGCGGGCTTGTGCTGCGGCTGCTCCGCCCTCTCCACCTTCTCGTCGCACGCCAATGCGGCCTGCGCGGAGAGAGCAGCAAATGCGACGGCGACAGCGGTTGCGAGCTTGCGCATGATGACCTCGGGTCGGGCCGGGCTGGCCGGCGGCGAGGAGCATGGCGCGCGAGCGCGGATTTCGCAACCCGATTGCAGGGCCGCAACAACTTGCAACTCGTCCCCGATCTTCCGCGGGGGGGGGCGCGACGCGTCAAGCGACTTGAGCGGCCAATGAACGACCAGTGTTGATTCGTGATGCACTGTCTGTCCGCCATTTCGGCAAGTACGACAGTTTGTCTGGCATCCGCGGCGGCTTCCCAGGACCCTTCCGAGGAGAAGCCGTCCAGGCACGCGCACTGCAAAGCGGCCTCGCTCATGGAGGCCCTGATGCAGCGAGCAGCTCATTTGTTACAAGAGATGACGACACCGCGACCGCGCCTGCTCGAGCAGTGGCGCGCGGCCCGCACGGAGCTTGCGAACGCAGAGGCTGCGCTCGTGGCATTCGCGCGCTCGTGCGCCGCGAAGATCGGTGCGTTCGATCTCGCGTCCGCGCACGACGCCTGGGAACAGCTTCGGATCCTGCTCGGCGATCGCGCAAGCGCACAGATGCAAATGATCGCCACCGCACGCGCGCTGTTCGCCGCGCGCCCCTTCCAACAGACGGAAGGGAGGTGATCTTCGGGGCGGTCGCGCGACCCCCCCTCGGCGCGACCGCCCCCTTACGCGCGTGGCCTGCGTCCGGTCACGTCACCGGCCGACGCGCAGGCGGATTCCACCGTGGATGAAGCGAGGCTGGCCGATCGTATCCACTCCGGAGCGCCCGACCAGGTACGCCCGGTCGAACAGGTTGTCGACCGCCGCGAACAGGTCGACGTACGGCGTCGCGTGCCAGGCGACGAAGAGATCGACGAGGATCACGTTCGACATCGGCAGGTTGTTCACGTCGTCCTCGAATTGGGCGCTGACGTGGTGAACGACTCCCTCCGCGGTGAGCGATCGCGGATCGTCGAAGGAGAGCGAGAAGCTGGTGCGGTGCTTCGGATCCTGCGGCAGCTGCTTTCCCACCAGTTGCGGCTGACCGGGCGCGTCGGTGACGCGGCTCTGCGCCAAGGTGTACGCGGCGGTGACGATCCAGTTGCGCGCGAACCGCCAGCCCGCGTCGGCCTCGATCCCCTGGATGCGAGCCTGGCCGAGGTTCTGCCGTTGCCGGAGGTTCGTCCCCACGGTCACGTTGGTGATGGGATTCTTCAGCTCGTTGCGGAAGGCGGTCAGGCGCGCACCGAGGCCGAAGGGGCTTCTCACGTCGACGCCTGCCTCCCCTCCGACGAGGGTCTCCGGACCGAGGTTCTCGTTCGCCTGGGTGAACACGGTCCCGACCTGGAACGGGCGGTAGAGCTCGTTCAGGGTCGGGGCGCGGAAGGCGCGGTACGCGCTGGCGCGCAGGGTCAACCAGTCGATCGGACGAACGCGCAGTCCCGCCTTCGGGGAAACCTGGCGGTCGCTCCGGCCGGCAAACCGGGTGGGCACGCTCGAACCGTCGGACAGCTGCTCGACGCGGCTGGCATTCTCGTTGTCCCAGCGGTCGTACCGCAGCGTGAGGCTGAGCTGGACCGCATCCGACGCGTCGTAGACGTCCTGTGCGAAGAAACCGTAGAGGCGCTGCTCGCCGCGCGCGTCCCGCGAAATCACGCTCGGCGTCGGAGAAGGAGCAGGAAAGAGCTGCTCTTGCGTGTCCGCCGTGATGCGCCGCGCGTCGCCCCCCACGGTGAGGGTGTGGGAGCCGAGCATCGGCAACGGAGGGCTCGTCCAGACGAGGCCCGCGCCGAAATCGTGCGTAGGAACGTCCTGGTCGCCGGCGAGGACCTCCCTCGAGCGGTTGGAGAAGAACCGCGCGCGGTTCTGCCGGAAGGTGCCCGAGTGCCCGAAGATGGCAAGGTCGAGGAGCCCGACGTTGCCGGGGGTCGCGCGTGCGCTGGCTGCGTACTCGAATCTTCGCACCGCCGCCGTGGTGAACTGGGTGCCTCCGTTCTGGTCCTCATGGAAGTACCCGCCGCGCAGGACGATGGAGAGGTCGGAGCTCACTTCCCCCTCGACCCGCGCGTTGATCGTGCCGTGCTCGCTCGGCGCGTTTCGATCGACGGCTCCCCGGTTGTAGCCAGCCACGACCGGATAGCCGTCGGACTTGAGCAACTCGCCCTCGACGGCACCGCCGATCGGCCCCCACCGGTCTGCCGCACGAAGGCCGAACAGGCCGCTGCTGTACGAACCGTACTCTCCGGAGGCCAGGACGCTCTGCGATGCGATCGGACGGGAGACCACCTGGCTGACGCCGCTGAGCGCGTAGTTTCCATAGAGCGCCGAGCCGCCCCCCGGAACGACCTCGAACTGCTGGATGCCAAGACGAGGGATCGCGCGCCAGTAGACCCAACCGCCGAAGGGATCGTTCGCCGGGATCCCGTCCACCAGAACGAGGCTGCGAGAGACGCCGGAAGGCCCCACCCCGCGCAGTGTCACGCCCTGCGAGCTGGGATCGGCGGCGAGACTGCTCGAGCGGCGAAAGAGCCCCAGGGACGGAACGATGGGGAGCAGCTCGTCCAGGGTCTTCGCCGGGCTTCGCTCGAGCTCGAGCAGCGGCACCACGATCACTGCGGCCGCGACGTCGCGGATGGGACGGGGGCTGCGGGTTGCGGTCACGACGATCTCCTCGCCGTGAGCCGTCTGCTCCGCCTCGTCCGGGGCGATCGCCGCCGGCGGCGGCGCTTCCTCCGCAAGCGAGCCGCGTGGCGCAACGCAGAGCACTGCTGCCAGACCTGTTGCCGAAAGCAATCGAGTCGCGCCGGACATGCGGCTTCCCGAATGGGCTAGAACATATTTCATAAGCCGGGCTGGCATGGTTTGCGCTCAAGCGTCGCTAAGCCGCCTTGGGCGGCCGCGACTATTGCGGAGGTCTTCGGTTTCCATTCCGCTCGAGGTCCCACCGCAGACCGAGGACGACGCGGATGGGGGCACCGGGCGTAAGAAATGGCTCGATGGGCCGTCCGGGCGCGCGTCCGTCTGGGGCGAACGCGCCGAAGGTCTCGTATCGGGAGTCGAGGACGTTCGCGGCCCGCAGCGTCGCCGTCCACGCGCGCCATCGCGCCTCCGCCCCCGTTCGAAGGATCAAGTAGGGCGCGAGCTTCGGCGCGACGTTCGCCTCGTCGCCGCGGAAGTATTGCGATCCGACGTAGTCGAATCCGGCGGAGAGCGTCAGCCATTGCAGGGCCTGAGCGCGGGCTTCCACCCTGAGATGATGTTTGGGGGTGAGCGGCAGCTGCGCGCCGGGCCGCACGGTCTCGGTGCCGTCTGGAGTCCGCGGAGTCGCGAGCACGAAATTCCCCCTGAAGGTGGCGCGGGTGTAGGCGTAACCCGCCTCGACGTCGAAGGCCCCGCGCTCCAGGCGCAATGCCAGCTCGAGCCCCGTCCTTCGGGTCTCTCCCACGTTCTGGAAGTACACCCGCGTCGTTCCGGGAGCGACCACGCTGTAGATATCGTCGCGCAGATCGGCGCGGAATGCAGTGAGCGTGGCGGTGAGGCCGCCGAATGGCGACCCGCTGACGCCCGCCTCGAGCGATCGAGAGCGGACGGGACGAAGAGACGTCAGGGTCGGGTCCGGAGCGAGGCCGGCTTGCAGACCGACGCAGGGAGCCGCAGGGTCCGCGCAGGTCAGCTCGAGAAATGCAGGCGCGCGGAAGCCCGCCGTCCACGAGGTGGAAACGAGCCAGTGGGGCGCAAAGGCCCAACTGAGGCCCGCGGCCGGGATCCAGGCCGAGAAGATGGCGTTTCCCGTCGCGTTCCCCGGCGCATCGGGCGAGGTATCGACGATCTGGTGGGCGATCCGGTCGAAACGCAGCGCAGCCGTCGCTGACAGCCCGGTCAGGGGTCCGTCGGTGATCCGCGCCTGTTCCTGCACGAATGCGCCCGTTGCCCATTGACGATCGTACAGGTCGGAGGTGAGGCGCGGGAGCGGCTCTCCGGCCTCGCTGGTCGTGAAGCGGGGATTCGCCTCTTCGTGGACGCGCAGGCGCACGGAGCTGCGCATGACCTCCGCGCCGGCGCTGAGCCGGTTCTGCAGCGCGCCCGCACGCGCGGTGATCGAGCTGCAGCGTCCCGCCGGCGCTGACGGTACGGTCGAACAGGCGCGTGTCCGGGCTGATCCAGCTGGCGTTGAACTGCTCCGCGTCGAGCGAGCAGAAGAAGCCGTTGACGCCGACCGACAGACCGGAGGGGAGTCGCGCCCGCCCATTGAGCGTGACGAAATGGAGAGCAGGGTCGAAGAAGTCACCGGGCGTGTAGTTCTCCCGTCGATCGGTGCCCAGCGTCGTCTGCGGGAGGGAGCCCGGCTGCTGCAGGCGATCGACCTGGAACTGGTAGGAGAGCGTCGCGCTGGCGCCTTCCTGGCCTATGCCAAGCTTGCCGAAGGCACGTACGCCATTTCCCGCCCCACGGACCCGCCAACCCTGGTCGGAGAATTCGCTCAGGGAAAGATATCCGCTCAGCGGCCCGAGCGGCCCGGAAACGAGCCCCCGGATCTCCTGATATTCCCAGCTGCCTCCTTCGATCTGCACGCTGGCTTCCGGCTCACGGCCGCCGCGCCGCGTGAGGATGTGGATCGCTCCACCGAGCGTGTTGCGGCCGAAGATCGCGTTCGGGCCGCGAACGATCTCGATGCGTTCGATGTCCGCGAGCGGGATCAGCTCGAAGGCGACCTCTTCGGCGGCCGGTTCGTTGACCCGCACGCCGTCGACGAACACGCTGATGCCCTGCGGCACGCCGGTAACCGGGCTCGCGGAGAACCCGCGCAAGGAAAGGTCTTCCTGACGGATGTTTCCCTGCTCATCGGCGAGATGGATCCCAGGGATCCGCTGCAGGGCCTCCTGGAACGTACGCGCGCCGCTCGCGCGGATCTCGCGCGCATCGATCACCTGCACCGTGAGACCGTCCGCGGACGTCCGGCTCTCCGGCAGTCGGGCCGGCCCGAGGACGGTGATCTCCTCGACCAATCCGTTCTCGTTGCGCGGACCGCTCTCCGGCGCCGGGACCGCAGACACGGGTTGCTGTTCGGTTCCGGCGGCATGCGCGCCGAAGCCGATCACCAGTTGGCAAACCAGAGGCACGAAGGGCGCAGGGATGATCCGGTTCATGCCGCTCTCAAATTCCTGCCCGTGAGATTCTCAAGCGTAGCACTGCAGCAGCGAACGAAACAGGCGGCCGGGCGGGAGTGCCAGTCTTCGCGCGCTCTGCCGGCCGGGTCGACCGGCGGCCGGTGTCGAGCCGAACGCACTCGCCGCCCACGGCCACGTGGCCGTGGACGCACGCCCGCCCCTCCCTTGGGCGTCCCGACGCCTCCTCGCCCCTCTCGATCACCGCTGCCCGAGCGCCCGTGCGTTGTCCCAGCGTCGGCTAGTCGCCACCCTCACTTGCAGAACGCACACCCTTGAACGGAGGCATTCAATGAAGCTCTTCGCACTTTCGGTCCTTGGCCTGGCGCTCGCCGTACCCGCGGCCCGCGCGCAGAACCAGGACACCACCAATGACAGCAGCAAGGCGACCGCGCAGCAGGGCACCGACGCCACCAAGTCCACCGCGCAGCAGGGCACTGACGCCACCAAGTCCACCGCGCAGACCAGCGACACCGGCAAGGCCACCGCGATGGACAAGAAGGCGAAGGATCGGCCCGCGGCCGCGCGCAGCCATGACCTCGGCAAGTCGGACGACGAATGCATGTGCGACTGCAACGGGAAGATGATCAAGGGCAAGAAGAGCCATCCGATGGGCCGCGGCCCTGCCACCATGGATCGCTCTCGCCCCTCCTCGGCCAGCGACGCCAGCCGCGCGAGCAGCCCTGCGAGTCCGAACGCACCCGCCGCCGACACGAGCGCCGGCTCGAGCACCGACACCTCGAGCCAGCCGAGCAAGGGCGCTGGGGACATGAACCCGAGCAGCCCGGACAACAAGACCGAGAACCCAAGCAATCCGCGCTGACGGCTTGCGCCCGCCGGGGCGGCTGCGGCAGCCGCCCCGGCTCTCCCGGGTCGCGGGGTGAGCCCCTTGGCGAAGGCCAAGGACATGGGTTGTCAGAGGCTCGCGAGGTAGTGCGCCAGGTTCACGATGTCTTCATCGGAGAGAGTCTTGGCGACGCTCGACATGGTACCGGCATCGTTGGTCCGCGCTCCGGTCTTGAAGGCTTTCAGCTGCTTGATGACGTACTCGGGGTGCTGGCCGGCCACTCTCGGGACCTCGTTCTGCCCCGCGAACTCGCCCAGGTGGCACATGGTGCAGAGCACCTCGGCCGATTTCTTGCGCCCTGCGGCGACACGCGCAGGGTCGGGTTTGAACGGGACACTGCCCTCCCCCGCCTGGATCCTCGGGCCCTTCGGCCGCTGTGCCGCGTAATACGCGGCCAGATCGATCATGTCTTGTTTCTCCAGCTGCGCGGCGACCGGAGTCATCATCTCGTCCTTGCGTCGTGCGGACTTGTAGTCCTTCAGCTGCAGGTAGCTGTAGCGCGTGGTCTGGGCGGCGAGGATCGGGTAGTCGGTCAGCTCGGAGTTTCCGTCCGCACCGTGGCATCCGGCGCAGTATTCCGCTTTCTTCCTTCCGACTTCGATCTGTTCCGGCGAGACGTCGACCTGCGAGACGAGCGCGCCTGGGAGCAACGACACGAAGAGGGCAGCGAGGACCGCTACCCTCATCCTGCCGCCGCATCCCGGGCCGGGAGCGCCATGTGGAAGGCTCTCCTGGAATCCAGCCTCATTCACCGAGCGAGAACACGAACACGCTGTTGCCGCGCTTGAAGTCGATCTGGGTGTTCCCACCGGCGGCAACGGCGACGTACTGCTTGCCGTCGACGACGTACGTGACGGGCGGGGCGTTCACGCCGGCGCCGCACTGGTACGTCCAGAGCACCTTTCCTGAGCGCGCGTCGTACGCCTTGAAGAGGCCGTTGCCTTCGCCGGCGAACACCAGATCGCCGCCGGTGGCGCTGATGCCGCCGATCATCGGCTGGTCGGTCTTCGCCTGCCAGGCGATCTTCCCGGTATTGACGTCGACCGCAGTGACGTTGCCGGTCTGCGGCACGCCGGGGATGGTCTTGAAAGCGCCGCCCAGCCAGAGCTTCCCGTCAGGGTACTGGGTCGCTTCCACGTGGTAGGTCATCGGCTGGATCAAGTTGATCGCGTAGGCGAAGTTGGTCTTGGGCGAGAACGCCATCGGAGACCATTCGACGCCACCGTTGGCGCCCAGCTCCATCCGGGCACCTTCCGGCGTCGGCAAGGTCCACACCCCGCCCTGCGGGACCATGGCCTCGGAGAACCGGATCAGCTTGCCGTCCTTGCGGTCATGCACGTAGACGTGCCCCGTCTTGCCTCCGTGGATGACGGCGGGGATGACGTTGCCGCTCTTGTCCTTCGCGTCCACCAGGATGGGCGGGCTGGCCGCGTCGAGGTCCCAGACGTCATGGGCGACGTACTGGAAGTGCCACTTGTACTTTCCGGAATCGAGATCGACGGCGACCATGGAGTCCGTGTACAGGTTGTCGCCGGGCCGCTCCACTCCATACAGGTCCGGCGAAGGATTGCCGACCACGAAGAAGATGGTGCGGGTCTTCAGGTCAACGGCGGGAGTCATCCAGACGCCGCCTCCCAGCGTGGCCTCGAATTTCCTTCCTTTGGCGAGCTGCGCCTTCTCGGCGTCGATGTCCCGATGCATGTCGCGGCCGGTGGCGTCTTGCGTCGCCCACACGCCCTCGGAACCGCGATCGGGGATGGTGGAGAACGTCCAGAGCAGCTTGCCCGTCTCCGCGTCGAACGCTTTGACGAACCCACGGATTCCATACTCGCCGCCGTTGGTGCCGATCAGCACCTTCCCGTCGACGACGCCTGGGGCCATCGTCTCGCTGTAGCCTTTGTCGGGATCGGCGATGTCGGTCGACCAGATCACCTTCCCGCTCTTGCTGTCGAGCGCGACGAGCTTTGCGTCGAGCGTGCCGAGGAACAGCTTGTTCCCGGAGACTGCGACGCCACGGTTGTTCGGCCCGCAGCAGAACGTGGTCGTGGGACCCATGGGGTGCTTGTAGTGCCAGAGCTCCTGACCGCTGGCGGCATCGACGGCGTAGACGTGGTCGTATGACGTGGTGATGAACATCACGCCGTCCACGACGATGGGCGAGACTTCCATCGACTCCACCACCGCGGTCTGGAACACGAAGGCGGGGCGCAGCTTCGCGACGTTGCTGGTGTTGATCTGGGCAGCCTTGGAATAGCGGGTCTGCGTGTAATCCTTGTTCGGGTGGATCCAGTTCCTCTCGTCGTCCAGCGCGGCGTTGAGCATCTCTTGTGAAACGGATCGGACTTCGTGGGCCTTGGCCGGCTCGGCGGCGGCTCCTCCCTGCGCTGCAGAAGTCATCGCGCAGCTGACCGTGAATGCGAGACAGGTGAGCACCATTCCCCAAGACAGAAGCCGCGTGCGGCCCTGATCGGATCCACTCATGGTATTCCCCTATTGGTCTGTGGAAGTTGAGTCCGCGCCGCCCTGTAGGCCAAAACGGACGCGGGCGTCAAGAGACTGCCCTACCACGAACGCCTGGAGTTACATCCGACGCAGGTGCCTGCCGGGCAGGATCAGGCGACGTTCCGGAACACGAAACGCAGCTGCGCGGGCTCGTCGGTCCGCGTGACGCGGAACGACCAGGATTTCTCGACCGGCAAAGTGGTGAAGAGGTCCGAGATGTATCGCGCGATGGCGTGTTCGACGCGCACTGTCATCGAGTGCTTCGGGCCCTGCACGGTCAGCCACTGCGGCAGCAGCGGAGGGACGAGAACGACTCCGATGCGGCGTTCGGAATGCCGCTGGAAGCGCACGAGGAGCCCGATGGAGCCTGCCGGAAGATCGGGCAACGGGTGCGCGTGATCCAAAGCGATGGGCGTGAGTGCGGGCAGCACCTGCTCCCGGAACGAGCGCGCCAGGAGCGAATCGTCGGGGTGCGGCAGAGGCTCCAGAACCACCGGGCTGAGCTGGAAAGAGGTGGCGCCGATGCGCCTCTTTTGCGGAGTGCTTCGCTCCATGCGCGATTTGGCACGAGCACGATCCGTGCCAAACGGCACAATCCGTGGCTTCGCGGGTTCTCCACTGCAAGTCTTAGCAGGGCCGAACGCCCGGCGCTACATGCGATGGAATGCCTCCTCCACCGACGACGACGCGCTCGTCGTGGGAAGGCCCGGCCAATTGACACGTCCCGGGCGGGGTGCATGCTCGCGACGTGGAGCGGACGCAGACGATACGAGAGGCGATCCGCGAGGAATTGCTGCGCGGAGCCGCGACGTCCCGCGAGCTGTCGGAGCGGGTCTCCATCCGCGAGAAGGACGTCGCCGGACATCTCGAGCACCTGGAGCGATCCATGCGCGCTCGCGGCGAACGGCTGGTCATCGAACCGGCGAGTTGCATCGCCTGCGGGTACGCCTTCGTTCGACGCGGGCGCCTGACGCGCCCGGGCTCGTGCCCCGAATGCGGATCGACGCGCATCGACCCTCCGGCCTTCCGGATCGAAGCGGCGTGAGCACGCGGACCGCGCAGGTAATTCTCGCCGGTGACGCCGGCCGAGTACGAGGTTGAACGGAGTTGATTACTTCGGTGGCGGGCTCCATACGGCATCGTCCGCCTGCCACTCGGCCCGGAGGCGGCGGGGTGCATCTGTCCCCTTGATCTTCACCAGCGAGTCGACGAAGTGGACGAGCGCCCAGAGATCCTCCTCGGGCAGCGCACCCCGCCAGGTGGGCATCGCGGTGCCGCCCACGCCCGACACGATCACGCGGTAGAGATCCTCGAGTTGGTGCTCGGGCCGTACCGAGCGAAGGTCGGTGCGCGTGAAGTCGGGCGGGAGGAGCTTCACTCCGTACTCGCTCTTCGTCAGCTCGGACCCGTACATGTCCTGACGGAATTTGGTGGTGCCCTTCCCCTTGACCTGCTTCGTCGCCTCGTAGATGTACCGCTTCGGCGCGAAGGCCGGATGGCACCCCAGGCACTGCGCCAAGGCGTGGTACACAGCCCTTCCGCGGTCCACGGCCGCCGCATCCTTGCCCTGCCACGGGTCCGGCGTCGGGACGATCGGCTCGCCGGGTTCCTCGTCCCTCCAACGCTCCGAGAACGTCTTCAGGTACTGGATGATCGCCAGGAGATTCGGCTCGGGGACGCCGTCCCAGGCACGCATCGCGGTGCCGTGCAGGCCGAAGCGGACGATGCGCAGGAAGTCGTCATCGTTCGGCAGTGTGCCGCCGGGGACGGCGCCGAATTTGAAAGACCCGAGCGTGAAGTCGCGCGGCGGAGGCCGGACCCCGGCCGCGGCGGGTCCCTTTCCGTCGCCCTTGTCGCCGTGGCAGGCCCGGCAGTGGAGGACGTAGGCGATCTGACCGTCCGTGAGCACCGAGGCGGAGATCGTTTTCCCGCCCAGCTTCATCGGCTCCTTGAACCCCTGCGTGCGGTACCCCTTGCAGCCAGCGGCGGCGGCTGCCGAGGCTAGGACGAGGAGGAGGGCCCTGCGCGACATGTCCGATCCTCCCGCGGTCAGACCAGATAGACCGCGACGTACAGGGCGACCCAGACGGCGCCGACGAAGTGCCAGAACATCCCCCAGAGCCGCACCGCGCTCCGCGTCGTCCCGCGCGGTGGCCGCGCGCGGATGGCGAGCACACCGAGCGCCGCGAGTCCGACGAGGACGTGCAGCGCATGAAAGGCGGTGAGGGCGTAGAAGGCCGACGGGTACGGGCCGCCGCTCGGCAGTAGCCCGGCGCGCCAGACCCCCACCCAGACCAGGATCTGGAGTCCGAGGAAGAGCGCGCCGAGACCGGCGGCCACGCCGAGCCCGATGGAGGCGCGCCGGTGCCGTCCGAGCGCATGGGCGCGGGAGGCGAGCACGACCGCGAGGCTCGACGCCGCGATCACGGCCGTGTTCAATCCCGGGACGAGGATGGGGAGCGCCGGCTGATCGGGTGGAGGCCACATCGGCGCGCGCAGCCGCACCACCGCGTAGGCGAAGAAGAGCGCCGCGAACATCATCGCCCAGGAGCCGAGGAAGATGATCATCCCGACGTACGAGGTGACCTCGCCCTCGGTCCGGCGGAGCCGGTAGCGGTGGAGATCGGGGACCTCCGGCGCCGGCAGGTCCGCGGGGGTGCGGCGGACGTTCGTGCCCGGCACGGCTCAACCCCTCGCCGCGGCCAGCGCGGGCCCGGCGCTGCCCGGCAGCACCTCGGACTGCCCGGCGAAGTCGCGGCCGGTGAGGCGGCGCACTTCCGGATTCGAGAACTCGTGCGGCCCGCGTACGACCTCGGGGATGCGGTCGAAGTTGTGGAACGGCGGCGGCGACCCTGTCGCGGTCCACTCGAGCGTCGTCACCTGCCAGGGATTCTCGCCCGCGGGGACGGCCTTGCCGAAAAGCGTCTTGAAGAAGTTCCAGACGAAGATGAACTGCCCGGCGAAGAGCGCGAAGGCGAAGAAGCTCGTCCACCGGTTCAGTCCCCGGAGCCCCTGGATGAAGGTGTATTGGAACGGATCGAACAGGCGGCGCTGCTGCCCGGCGTAGCCCGCGAGAAGCTGACCCGCGAAAACGAGCGTGATCCCGACGAAGGTGAACCAGAAGTGCGCCTTGCCCAGCCGCTCGTCGAGCTTCCTCCCGAAGATTTTCGGGAACCAGAAATAGACTCCCGTCATCGCCCCGATGAACGAAGCAGCGGCCATGGTGAAATGGAAGTGGCCGACCACGAACATCGTGTCGTGCAGGTAGAGGTCCATGGAGATATCGGCCAGGAACAACCCGGTGAGCCCGCCCACCCCGAAGACGAACACGGTCGCGAGCGCGAAGAGCATGGGAGTGTCGAAGCGGATGGACGCGCGCCAGAGCGTCAGCGCCCAGTTCAGCACCACCACCATCGATGGCGCGCTGATGAGGAGCGTGAAGAGCATGAACCCTTCGCCGAGCAGCGGGCTCATGCCGGTCATGAACATGTGGTGTCCGTAGACCATCGCGGAGAGGACGGTCACGATCACCATCGCCCAGACCGTGCCCTTGTACCAGTGGTGCGGCTTGCGGGCGAAGAAGGGGATGACGTCGCCGAGGATCCCCCAGGCGGGGAGGATCAGGATGTAGACCTCCGGGTGGCCGAAGATCCAGAAGAGGTGCTGGAAGAGGATGGGGTCGCCGCCTCCGCGCACCGCCGAAGCGCCGGCGACGAAAAACTGGGTCCCGAAATTCCGGTCGAGGAGAAGGAGCAGCGCCGCCGACCCGAGCACCGGGACGAAGAGCGCGTTCAGGATGGCGGTCAGCCAGAGCCCCCACATCGTGAGCGGAAGCCGCATGTAGCCCATCCCGGGCGCGCGCATCCGGATGACGGTGGTGACGTAGTTGATCGCTCCCATCGTCGAGGAGACGCCGGTGACGAAGATCGCGGCTACGACCAGCGTCTGGCCGGGCCCGGGCGTGCCGACGTTCGTGGAGAGCGGCGGGTACGTGGTCCAGCCCGCGCCGGCCGAGCCGAGATCGGTGAAGAAGGAGGCGAGGACGAGCAGCTGCGAGAGGAGGAAGGTCCAGAACGAGTACATGTTCAGCTTCGGGAACGCCATATCGCGCGCGCCGATCATGAGCGGGATGAGGAAGTTGCCGAAGCAGCCGATGAGCACCGGGGTCACGGCGAAGAAGATCATGATCAGGCCGTGGGTGGTGAAGATCTGCTGGTAGGTCGCCGGACCGATCACCCCGCCGTTCTCGCGAAGGAAAAGCTGGCCGATCACCGGGACCGGGCGGTAGGGATACGCCCATTGCCAGCGGATGAGCATCGCGAGCGTCCCGCCCACGAGCAGGAAGAGGAGGCCTGCCCAGAGGAACTGCTTGGCGATCACCTTGTGGTCGATGGAAAAAACGTACTGGCGCCAGAACGACGTGGGCGGCGGGTGGATCGGCTGCGCCGCCTCGGCGAGCGCTTGTGCAGCGGTGCTCACGGCTCGAACCTCCTCCACTCCCAGCCCCAGTGGGCCTCCTTGTCCTCCGGGTCGTACGCGCGCCGCGCGTCCTCCCCTGCGTCCGCGAGCCAGTTGCGGAAGGCGTCTGGGGCGAGCACGGTCAGGACGGCGCGCATCTTGTAGTGGTTCGGCCCGCAGTGCTGCGCGCAGGCGATCTCGTACTCGCCCGGGATCTTCGCCTGGAACGTGATCCGGGTGATCATTCCGGGCACCGCGTCCTGCTTCACCCGGAGATTCGGCAGGTAGAGGGAATGGATCACGTCCGTAGAGGCGAGTTGGACGACCACGGGGACTCCGACGGGGATCCGGATGTCGTCGGTCGTGATGACGTCGTCCGGCGTTCCGAATCTTCCGTCCGCGCCGGGGTAGCGGGCGTCCCACGACCATTGGTGCGCGTTGACCTCGATAAGGACCGCGCCCTGCGCCGCCTCCGCGCGTTTGAAGTTCCAGAAATACTGGTGCATGTCGCCGAGCGTGTGGATGAAGAGGTTCCCGTCGACACCGAAGAGGACCAGCGCCACGGCGCCGACCACCAGCCCGATCGAGCCGCGCGTCCCGTGCGAGTAGAGCGCCGGTCCACTCCGGTGCTTCACGAACGACCAGATCAGCGACGCCGCCACCACCACGAAGATCACCGTGATCGCCGCGAGCGTGAAGTGGATGAGCTCGTCGACGCGGAACCCGTCCACCGAGACGTCGTGCGGCAGTCCGTACCCGTGCTCCGGCAGGGGCGCCGCGGTCATCGCCCGCCTCCCCGGATCGCGTAAAGGGCCAGGGCGGCAACCGCGTACGGGACCGCGATCATGGCCCCGAGCACGAGCGCGAGATGGGGCGTCCCGTCCCGCGCGCACACCGGGCAGGCGAGCGCCAGGGCCGGACAGCTTGCGATGGCGAGAAGAAGGGCGAGCTTCATGGCATGTGCCTCGCGGCGGAATCGAGCATGAGCAGGAGCCCGTAGACGGCGGGTGCCACGAGCGGGCCGAGCACCGTCAGTTTCAGGATCCGCGTCTCGTAGCGCAGGTGCATGTAGAAGAGCGCGATGAGCGCCGCCTTCGCCATGGCGATGGCGATGAGCGCGACGACTGCCGCGCGGTGAGCGATCCCACCGCTGCGCACCACGCCGATCTCCACCAGGGTGAGCGCGACCAGCACGCCGAACGCGGCGAGATACGGCGTGCGTTCCCTCGCCCCCGGGACGTGGGTCACCGAGGAAACCTTGGGCTCGAGGATCTCCTTTTCGCTCATGCGGCGCTCAGGGAGGGGAGCAGGTAGACGAACGAGAACACGAACACCCAGACGAAGTCGACGAAGCACCAGTACAGCCCGAGGAGCTCGATCTGGCGTTCATTGACCCGGCCGCGCAGGTACCCGGCGAGGATCGCGAGGATGTAGACAACGCCGATCAGGACGTGGAGGCCGTGGTAACCGGTGATGACGAAGAAGGTGCTCGCCCGCGGCGACTGGCCGAAGACGAGCCCTTCGTGCAGCAGCCCGGGTGCCCAGATCCCGAACCACTCCTGGTACTGCCCGACGAGGAAAAGGGCGCCGCCGAATGCCGTCAGACCGAGCAGGACCGCCGCCTGCCTCCGCCGCCCGTCGGCGGCGGCCGCCCAGCCGAGGACGTTCGTGAGGCTCGTGCAGACGAGGATGAAGGTGAGCGCCGCGGTGAAGAGGATCCCGAGCTCCGGCTCCCCGGGCTGCCGCCAGGGGCGGTGGCCCGCATAGAGGATGCCTTCCGCGATGAGCAGACCGCCAAAGGAGAAGGCATCGGAGATGAGGAAGATCCACATCCCGATCTTCCCGGGCGTCGCGGAGCCGTACTGGGCGTCCGGAGGCCATGCCGCCGTGGTGTGGCCGTGCTCGGGCGCGACCGCGGTGCTCAAGCCTCACCTCCCGCTGCTACAATCCTGGTAGCGTGTCCACCGCAAGCCCAGCGGCCTTTCGCGATCGCTTCCAACGCGCAGTGAGCGCCGTAGTGGCGCGCCCGGTCGCCTGGGCGCTCCTCGTCGCGTTCATCGCCGCCTGGCCGATCGTGTGGGCGCTCAGCACGCCCCTGCCACCGCGGCTGAAGGTCCTCGGAACCTTGCCGCCATTCGAGCTCACCGCGCAAGATGGCAGCCCCTTCGGTTCGAAGGATCTCGCGGGGCGCGTGTGGGTGGCGAGCTTCATCTTCACACGGTGCGACACGGTCTGCCCGGCAATCACCCGGCAGATGGCGCGGATCCAGGGGCGAACGCGAAACCTCGAGCCCGCTTTTCACCTCGTCTCGATCAGCGTGGACCCCGAGTTCGACGATCCCGCCCGGCTCGCTGTCTACGCACGCGAACACCGCGCCAGCCCGCGGATGTGGACCTTCCTCACCGGACCGGCCGACGAGGTTCATGACACCGTGGTGCGTGGGCTGCGAGTCAGTATGGGGCGCGCGCCGGAGCATCAAGGCCGGGACGGTATGTTCCACGGGACCCACCTCGTGCTCGTGGACGGTGAGGGGCGGATCCGCGGCTACTACGATCCGGAGGACGCCGATGCCGTGGAGCGGGTCGTGCGCGACGCCGCCCTCCTCGTCAACCGGGGGTGAATGCAGCCGACCGGGAGCTATCGGACGCGCAGCTCCTTCCTCCACGTCGCTACCTCTCAATGGGACCGCCGAGGCCGCGGACCACGTCGGCCTCCTGCCGGGGCGAGCCAGCCACCTTGACCTTGGTCTCGGCATTCCAGCCGATCATCCCGAAGCGCAGGACGTACGGTTCGTAGCCCAGCGCGGCGAGTCCCCCGAGCGCCATCGACTCCATGTGCCCGGAGTGACAGACCAGCACGATCGGGTCTCCGGCGACGGGCAGCATCTCCAGGCTCTCCCGGCGGAAGAGCACGTCGAGGGGGATGTTGATCGCGCCGGGCACGTGGCCCTTCTCGTATTCCTCGGGCTGACGGACGTCGACCACCCGGTACCTGCCCTTCCCGGACCGGATGCCTTCCCATACCTCGGAGGCGGAGACGACGCGTGTCGCTCCCTTCGTCCGCAGGAAGAAGTCGGCGAGAGTCTTGCGGGCCTCCGCGGCGCCCTGTGGAGCGGCTGCGGCCGAGGATGGCTCCCCCGCGAAGGCGCCGAAGGCCAGTGCCAGCACTCCAATGATGACGGTGAGCTTACGCATCCTGGATACCTCCGGGCGTCACGAGAAGCTGATCTCGTGCGCCGTCTCGAAGCGCTGGCCGCGGTTGTTCACAAGGCGGACCTCGAGAGACCCTTCGCGGCTGGCCAGAAGCGCGAAGGTGATGAACGGATCGTCGCTCAGCGCCGGCGTGAACTCGAACTTGCTCACGGCCTCCCCTCCAAACCGGACCTCCATCTTCTCCAGGTAGAGCGGCTCGGATGCACGCACGAAGGAGCCGTCGTGCTCGGCGAGCCCCGTCCGGTTCGGGTGCCTGATCTTGAGCTGCGGGTGGATGACCTCGCCGCGGCGGATCCCGCCGCGCTGCACCTGCTCCGGGATGCGGATCTCCGGCGAGTGGATGTCGTCACCGGCGACGCGTCCCCACGCGGGCGCCTCGCCGGCGCACCCCCCGGCCCCCTCCGGGATGCTGATGCGCCGGCGGATCTGCCACCGGCCGTGACGGTTGCAATCCGCCGTGACCGTCACCTCGGAGTCGCCTTCGTCCATGCGCGCCTGGAAGGCCACGTAGATGGCGCCGTTGCCAGGCGTGAAGTGGAACCTCCCCTTGCCGGGAATGGGGTCCGTCTCGTTCACCACCTCGAGGCTCGTCACCTGGTGGTCCGGCGTCATCGGGTGCGACATCTCGACGACGATCGGGACCTTGGCGCCGTTGCGGGTCCTCGGCGGAAGGCTGAGCGAAGGGAAATGCTCACGCTCGAACGGCGAAAGAAGCGCGGGATCGCCGCCGATGAGCCGCCCCTTCCGGGAGCCCGCCCACGCTTCCCGGATGAAGAGCCCCGCAGCCGTCGAGGCGAGCCCGAAGAAGCCTCGCCTCGAGAAACCGCACGCGCGATGGTCGGACTGGCGAGCCATGACGGTTCCCTGCAGCGACTCAGTGCCTGCCAGGATCGAGTTTGGAGCCCCGGTTCGACCAGTAGATGTACGCCTCGAGCGCCTTCATCGCGGGCGAGTCCGAATCGATCTTCACGCCCTCGTTCGGCTTCTCGATGCACCAGTTGATCATGTCACGGAGCGTGGCGAACTGGCCGATCTGCTCCTGGAACTTGGGAAACTCGTGCGGATGGTTGTCCGACCCGAACGGATGACACATCGCGCACGCCATGCCGGTCCGGGAGAGCTGGACGTTCAGCTTCTTCGCCGTGGCATCGTCTCCGTGGAAGAGCAGGTCGCCGATCCGCACCTGCTCCATGAACACTTCCTCGAACGCCTTGAGCTGCTGGGGCGTGTGCTTGTCCTTGTGCGCGCGAGCGGAACTGACGATCAGGAGCGAGCCGACGAGGACGCCCGCCGCGATGAGACCGATTCGAATCGTTTTCATGGCCGTCTCCTCTCGTGGTCGTGGCTCACTTGTACGCGCCGTAGTAAGTCCATTCCTGGTCCGCGATGCGCGGGTGGAGGACCTGGTTGACGTTGTCCCCGCACCCCGAATCGACGGCCGCCTCCGCGAAGGTGTCCTTCCGCCACATCACGTACTCGTTCTCGATCTTGCTCGCGGCGTTCATCGTCAGCCGCGAATAGCCGACGCCGTCGAAGAAGTCGCCGGGGTCCGCGCGGACCATGCATTTGGTGAGCGCCGGGACGCCCTCGGGCGCGTAGGGCCACGGCCAGGAGGTGGCGAGCATGCCGATGGAACGCAGCTTGCCAATCTCGTTGTAGAGCACCTGGTGCGTGTGGCCGTGGATGTTGGTGACGTTCGAGTACGGCCTCAGCACCTCGTGGACCTCCCGCCAGTCACGCACCCAGAAGTTCCATGGCGGGTAGTATTCGTAGAGGGGATTGTGGCTGAAGATCACGATCGGCTTGTCCTTGGGCCAGCTGGACAGCGTCTGGTTCAGCCACTGGAGCTGGTCGCGGCCGACGCCGGCCCAGGACCCGGCCACGCTGCCGTCCAGGGTGGCCATGTGCCCCATGCGCTCCTTGGGGCTCATCTTCTTCGCCGTCCAGTAGTCCGGGCCACGGCTGACGGTGTCGAGCCCGACGAAGCGGACGCCCTTGTGATCGAACGTCCAGTTGGGCTGGCCGAAGAGGCTCGTCCACTTCTGCCCCAGGTCCAGGTACCAATCGTGCTCGCCGGGGATGAAGACCTTCCTGATCTTCACCTCCTTCAGGATCTCGTTTCCGAGATCGAGCTCGACGGGATCACCGAGCTGGGCGAGGTCACCGCCGTGGATCAGGAAGTCCGCGGCCGGCTTCATGGCCTGGACCTCTTTTACGGCCCGGACCGCCTTGTCCACGAAGCGGGTGTTGACCTCTTTCGGGTAGAGGTGGTTGTCGGAGATCCAGGCGAACTTGAACGCCGTCGCCGGTCCTCCCGCTTGACCGACGAGGAAATCGAGCGTGCCGATGAGCGGGAACCAACCGTAGGTGGCCACCCCCGCGGCACCGGTCATCACCGATTTGTGGAGGAACGTGCGGCGCGTGATCTGGAGCGATCCGCCGGGTCGCTCGCCCTTGCCTTGCAGCGTCTTTTGCAGCTCACTCCGCTCTCGCTGGATCTCGTCCATGATCTTCCCCTCCCCGGGGCATCCGACGGCCCGGAGCTCGGCCGGGCTCTCACTTCTTCTTCAGCTCGATCGTTTGCTGCGTCGCTTCCTTGGGCTTCACCGTCACCGGCACCTCGGTCGCGTCCGTGTACTCCTGCCAGGCGACGAGGGTGTACGAGCCCGGCGGCACGTCTTGGATGGAGAAGGTGCCATCCTTCTTGGTCACCGCGTAGTACGGGTGCTCGGCCGCGTAGACCCACCCGAGCATCCAGCCGTGGGTGTCGCACTCGACCCGCATCATCCCCGGCTTCTTGACCGGCTTCTCGATGCGCATCCCCTGGGTCGGCAGGGCCTGGTTGAACACGGTCTGCTTGCCGAAAAAGCCGTGCGTGTTGTGCATGACCGGGTCGGAGTTGACGATCACGATCGATCCGACTGGGATTGCCTGCACGTGCGGCTCGAACTGGCAGTTGTGGTTGTTGATCTCCGGTTTCTTTGCGGGGTTCGGCAGCGCCGCCCCTTTCTGGACTTCCTTCAGGTAGACGACCGCGTCCTGGACGCCTTTGTCGGATCCCACCACGATCAGCGGCTCCTCGCGCATGTCTCCGCAGGTCTCGGCGTCCTTGGTCGGGATGATCTTCTTGGTCGCGATTTCGCCCTGGTAGAGAACCTTTCCCTTGATGGAGCCGCCGTCGCTCACCTGGACCGCCTCGTACGCCGCGGCCGGGAGGGCGAGGAGGCCAGCCGCGAGAACGGACAGGGAGAGCATCGAGATGCTTCTCGCCGACGGCCTCGACTGCGAATCTCGTCTGGACATGGGCGCGCTCCGAGTCGCGGGGATCGTCCAGCTGGAACCGGGTCTCGCTGCAGGAGAAAAACGGAGAACAATTCGCGTTTTTAGTCTTCTCGGGTTCGTCCGTCAACCCCTCCCCTGCCGCGCCGTCGCTACGCGGTCCTCGAGGCCTTGAGCAGCGCTGCCACCATTGAGTCGAGCCCGAGCGTCATTTCGTACCGCTCGCCGTTGATGAAGAACGTCGGCGTGCCGCTCACGCTGCTGCGCAGACCACCCAGGTAGTCGGCGCGCACCCGCGCCGAGTGTGCCCCGGCCCCGAGTTCCTTCATGAGCCGTTTCGCATCCACCCCCGCCTTCTTGGCGCAGCGGATCAGCGTCTCGTCGTCGAGACGCTCGTGATTCGCGTGCAGGAGCGGGATCATCTCCCAGAAACGCCCCTGCTTCGCCGCCGCTTCGGCGGCCTCGGCGGCGCGCTGGGCGCGCGGATGGACGTCGGTGAGAGGAAAATGGCGGTACACGAGTCGAAGCGAATCGCCCAGCTCGTCGGCAATCTCGAGCAGGCGCGGATGAGCCAGTGCACAATGCGGACATTCGAAGTCGCCGTACTGGACCAGCGTGAGCGGGGCGTCCGCCCGCCCGCGGGCGTGATCGTGGGCGGAAACGGGTATGACCAGGGTCGCCATCGACGCCTTTCAACTCTTCTCGGGAACGTCCGCGACCAACTCGGCCGCGATCACGTACGGCATTCCCACGGCGTGCAACCGGTCGATGATCGCCTCTCCAGGGGATTTCTTCCGGGTTCGCACCCGGTATTCGAGCACGTACTGGTCGTTGCCGCCGTTCGTCGTCTTCGTGAGCTTGTACTCCTTGGTCATCTCGTGGAGGACGGCGTCGGCGATGCGGCGTGCCTTCTCCGGATCCGTGACGTAGACCAGGAGCCGCTGCGGGGGCCTCTTCCCGCCGTTCGCTTCGCCGTTGCGGACTCCCGATTTCGCGCCGCCCAGCGCGAGCAGACCGGTGTCCGCCGAAGGAAGCGCAGCGGGCACGTCCGCGCCGGCGGCGGATGCTCCCCCGGCCGGACCGGACAGGGCCCGGGCGTCGATGCGCTGGGCGGGCGCGCCAGCCGGAGTGCAAAGAAGGCCGAAGGTGTGCTCGTGGTCCGCTGCGAGATCGAGCTTCCAGAGCAGGAGCTCCATCACGCAGAAGAAGATGGAAAGGAAGGCGGCGATCGCGAGCGCGCCGACGCCGCTGGCAAATCCGATCCCGACCGCGGCGAAGATGTAGACGGCGTCTCTGCTGTCCTTGAGATTGTTGCGGAAACGCACTGCCGCCACGATGCCCGCCAGGCTGAAGGCCAGTGCGAGGCTGTTCTCCACGACGATGAGGATCGCCGTGACGACGACCGGGAGCATGATCACCGTCTGCACCAGCGATTGGTCGTACTGGAGACTGTTGCGCGTGCGCACGTACGTGAATGCGACCGGGACCGCGAGCAGGAAAGCGCTGATCACGGCAGCGGCTCCCGTACCGAGCGGCGGCAGCGCGCGGAAGAGCGGGCCGAGAATGCCGTGCGTCAGCATCTTCCAGCTTTCCGGTGTTCCGGCGAGCAGAGCGTCGGGGTTCTCCGCGGCCTTGCGTCTTGCAATGGCAGCGGCCATGTGCAAGGCCTCCATGTTGTCGGTCAGGACGATGAGCCCGCCGACGATCAGGAAGACGACCGCGTAGTAGATCGCGAGTCGCAGCAGAGTCGTCCGGCCGACCTTTCTCGAGCCGCTTCCGATGCCGAGCCGCGCCGCCAGCCGTTCGATGCTGGAGTTCATGGCCATCGGAAAAATCCTCCTTCGAGGCGATGCATAACGTACCGGTTCATCCCTGCGCCATTCCACGCGGCCGGGGATTGCGACGGCAGCAGACACGCTGGCACTGACACTAGCCTAGCGCCGGGGCAGGGAAAACGCCATCTCAGACGCCTTCTGCTGCTATCCCGTGCCTTGCTGGGCCTGCGCATGCATGTCGGCCCAGTCGAGCTCCTCCTCGACCCGGTGGAACGCGTCGTCTCCGATGACGCCGCTCGCGCGCAGCTCGATCAACTTGTGCCGCTCCGCCTCGTACGCGCGGCGCAACGCGTCCGCGTACACAGGCCCGTCGTCCGCCTCGCCCGCTGCGGCTGGCGCCGACCGGTCGGCGCGGCGCAGTCGCGCCTCGTACCTGCGGGCAAGGAGCGCGGTCATCCCGTTTTTTCCCGTGGCTTGCAGTGCCTCGAGACCCGCGCGCGCCGTTTCGGCGCGGGCGCGCCGGATCTCGTTTTCGATGGCGCCGTCGTCCTCGAGGCGGAGGAGGCTAGAACTCGAATTGCAGCTGGGCGCCGAAGTTCACGGTCCTCTGGAAGAAGAACTGGCTGAAGAGCAGCGCTGCCCGCTGATAGTCGAGGAGCAAACGGACCCGGTGCGCGCCGTTCGGCGATGCCCATTCGAGGCCCCCGGTCAGGCTGGTGTTCACGTTCCATCCCGTCGCCTGCACCGCCGAGAAGTTCGCGCCGAAGACCGGTCGCAAGCGCGTTTTCTCGAGCCACCCCCAGGGCTGCCAGCCGGGACCGCGCAGCTCGAAACCCCACTGCGCGAATGCCGGGGTGGAGGTAAGGTCCGGGTTGGGGCCACTGAGAACCACCAGGCCTCCGCCGCCGTAGAGGCGCCACCAGGTGTCCTCGGCCGAGACGATCGCGTCGAGGATCTCGAAGCTCAAGTCCTGGCGCTGCACGCCGTGATCGATGCCGTAGTTGAGGAGGAACTCGTCGCCGAGGTGACTGCTCTGGTGATAGAAGCGCAATCGTCCCGACCAGCGCCCACGGCGCAGCGTCACTTCCGGCCCGACGAGGTAATCGGCGTTGAGAAGGTCCCACGAATGGGTGTCGAGGTTGAACTGCGCGAAGACCGTGCCGAACAAGCTCACCTGGATCCCGTCGCAGCCGCGGGGCTGCCGCAAACCCCAGACGCCGAACGCGCCCCCGAAGGCGACGAGGGCTACGTGGATGTCGCTGCCCTTCCCCTCGGCGAGCAGGTTGGAGCTGCCGCGGAAATGGACGCGCCGGTAGTCCGCGTAGAACCGCGGCTCGCGCTGATCGGCAAGGAGCGGGCGGAAGACATCGTTGTCGGGCAAGAGAACGCCTTCCAACGGACTGGGCGTTTCCGCCGCGGACAACAGCGTCTCGGAAAGGGCCGTCGAGTACCGGCAGTCCAGGTGCTCGGAAGCGATCTCGAAAGCCCGGTCCGCTCCCGATGCTGGCGTCACGATCGCCGCGACGAACAGCGGCACGAGGAACACGGGCGTCGGGCCGCGCCTCATCGTGGTCGGCGCCGTCCGCCCGGCGGTGATGGCGTCGCCACCGGCTCTTCCGCGCCGGCGACGTAAGCGGAGTGCGGGTCGAGCCCGAGGGTCCAAGGGGGCGGATCGCTCGCTGGGAACGAGTCCGCGAGGACCTCGTCGATCGCTTCCTCCGCCCTCGTCGCCTCGTCGTCGCCGCCAGCCGGGACGCGCAACCCGGTCACGCGGCCTGCCTCGGCCCTCACCCCTCCGACTGGAGGTGTGCCTCGACCATCCAGAGCCATTTGTCCACGCCCCGGGAGATCTCGATGAAGATGTCGTTGGTATCTTGATCGTTCACGCGTTGACTCTCCTCGATGGCGCCTCGAGCGAGCTTGCCGAACGCCGCCAGCACCGAGGAGAGAGCGTCGACGTGCTGCCGGCCGCTCCCGGCCTTCACGGGGTATTCGGGCAGCGTCGATCGCTTGGCGACCGAACGCGCTGTGCCCTCGACGCCCCCGCCCAACTGGACGGCGCGCTCGGCGATCAGATCGACGTAGTCCTCCACGTCCTCGTTCACCTTGTCGAAGAGCTCATGCAAGGCAATGAAGTGGGGGCCCTTGACGTTCCAGTGCGCCTGCTTCGTCTGCGTTTGCAGATCGATGGCATCGGCGAGCCGCGCGTTGCACAGGTCGATCATCTGCCGCCGCGTCGTTTCCGGTAGGTCGTTCTTCGTCGGATACATATCCGCTCCTTTCACGTTCATGTTGATGCCTGGACGGCCGGGATCGATGCAAAGAGCCCTGGAGGCATCCCGAAGGTCAGAGGTTGCGCAGTCCGGTCGCGTTCTTCAGTAGCACGTTCCGGAGCGCCTTGGCGCGGTCGTGCGAGACGGGTGCACGGATGGTCTGCTCTCCGCGCTCGAGGTCGCCTCCGATCGTCAGCGACGTCCCTCCCATGACACGCTCCAGCTCCTTGACGTACGCCAGGTTCACCACCCAATTGCGGTGCACGCGGAAGAGGGCGCGGCCGAACGATGCCTCGATCGCCGCCAGCGACAGATCGATGGCGAACCTACCCTCCCGCGAGTGCACGAACGTCAGCCGGTCCGCCGCTTCGAACGCCCAGATCTTCTTCGGGTCGAGGAACACAAGGCTCTTGTTCCGCCGCGCCACCACGCGGCTCACTCTCGGGCGTCGATGCACGCGCGGTCGAAGCCCGGTGACCGTGGTCACGGGCGCCCGGGGGATGTCGAGGACGTTGCCCATCAGGTGCTCCCGGAGCAATTGGTGGCGACCGCCGCTCATTGCAGCGTGTGCCATGTCGAATCCGGTTTCTTGTCGGTCATGCTTCCTGCGACCTTCGCGGTGTCAGGACCCAGGTCGCGTTCGTACACCACGCCGTCGTGCTCCACGAGGAAGGTCATCACGCCCGACGAGCGGTACTCCGCCGGGTACGCGACGAAGGAAGCTTGCTTTCCCGGTGCCGGCAGGGCGCGGAAGTAGTACCCGTGGAACGGAACCCTGTTGCCGACGAAAGCCGCCGGGTCTACCTGGTCCGCCCGGGCGAGCGCCTGGCAGACGTCGATGGCGAACGATTCATTCGCCCCGATGCGCCTGAACAGGATCTCGCGCGTCCCGGTCTGCGCATCGAAGGACCAGGCGCCCTTCCTGGAGACGAGCGGGATGGGAAAGGGCCAGTTCTCCGCGCCGAGGTAGAGGATGGTTCCGTCCGGTTCGCGAGCGAGGCGGTGCATCTGGCGGTATTTGTCGAGGAATGTCTGGCGATCAAGATCATCCTGATCCTTGTCGCCGACCGAGAAGAGTCCGCTGTCTCCTCCGAGGATTTGCGAGACTCCTGGCTCGTCCCCGGCCTGGACCGCCAGGAAGAGCGCCTGTGCGGCTTCTTCCGCGGTGCGGTAGGTCTTCGGGTGTGCCTGCTGGGCCCTGCTTGCCGGCGCCCAGGTTGCGACGACTACTGCCAATGATGCGAATGCTCCCTTGAATCGAATCATCTGTGACCTCCGCCGCCGTGGAATCCGCCACCGTGGAATCCACCTCCGAAACTCGACTGCCCGCGCGACGAAAAGCCTCTCGCCACGCCTCCATGATCGAACCCGCTGAAGGCGCCGGAACGAGTGCCCGCCTGGGGATGCGGGGCCGCTGATCCATGGAACGCCGGAGCAGCCGCAACGCCGCCGCCGTGGAATCCAGGGCCGCCGTGACCGTCCGGCCCGGCGTGGAATCCAGGGCCGCCGTGACCGTCTGGCCCGCCGTGGAATTCAGGGCTTCCGTGACCGTCTGGCCCGCCGTGGAATTCAGGGCTTCCGTGAAATTCCGGGCCGCCGTGGAATCCGGGGCCGCCGCGGTAGAAATGGTTCCGGTCCATGAAGGTTCGGCTGTGCGAGACATACCTGTCGTGGTCGTACATCACGCGGTGGCCGCGCCAGTCGGCGTCCCAGTGGTGCCATCCCCAGCCGAATCCAGCGTAGAAGCCGAGCCCGAAACCGATTCCGAACGAAATCCCCGGGCCGGCGGCGTACAGGCCGGGGTACCAGAACCAGCCGGGGTATGCGACCAGCGGCGGGCCGTAGACCAGCCACGGATCGTAGACCGGCACGTAGACCACCTCGGGGTTTGCCGGCTGGATCACGATCGACTGGCCCTGCGTGACGACGTTTTCCTGGGGGGTGGTCTTGAGGTTCCCCGCCTCCTGGGCTCGCCTGCGCATCGTCTGCACGGCGTCGAGCACGGCCTGCTGTTGGTTCACGTATGCGTCGCCCAGCGCCGACGCCCAGGAAAGGTTCTTGTCCATGTTCGCCAGCACGGAGGGAAACTGCGTGACCGCCTTGACGCTGGGATCCCAGGATTGCTGATCGACGGCCTGGGCCAGCTGCTCCCCCTTCAATTCGGGGTGCTGCTGCACCCAACGGTCCGCCTCCACGATCTCGGTGGGGTACGTCGAGGCGGCGAGGATCTGCGCAACCAGCGCGTCGGGGTACAGCGCGATCGGCGCCACCAATTGCTCCAACTGCTCGGGACTCTGCTGGAGCACCGCCTCGCCCACGGCGGCCGGCGGCTCGGGAGCTGCTGACGCGTGCGAGCAACACAGCAAGCACGCAGCTGGCAACACCGCCATCCATGACCTCATCATCGTCACCCACACCTCCGCAAGAGCTGGCTCACCCGGCGATGCAACCGGTGCGCCAATCTCGGGCTCGAGAGGTCCGCTCGTGCGGTGCGTCTGCGCGGGAGCTGCCCTTGTCGAGCGATTCGACAGTTTGATCGCCGACCGTCGTGGATCGATCAGCGATCGTCGACGAGCTCTCCTGGGAAACCGCAAAGCTCACCGGCGTCGGCCGGGCCGACACCGCATCGGTTCTGCAGACGAAGAACGGGCCTCAGTACAAGGGCCGTCGCCTCTCGGCGAGAGCGGCAGCGAGATATTCTCGCGCCAGGAAGAGGTCCTCGTTCGACAGCGCCTCGCGCGCCGCCTCCACGTCGAGGCGCGTGCGTCCCCAGAGCGCCCCGCTGGCGTTGGCGAGCTCCTCGTCGACGCCGTCCGAGTTTCCGAACGCGAGCATCTCTTCCACGCGGCGGAGGGTGTCCAGCGCCTGCAGCGTCGCAGCATGCTGCGCGCTCTCTTGCTCCGCCTCGGCCTGTCGCTCCGATTCCTCCTCTGCCGCCTGCCGCCGCTGCGCCGCGAGCTCGTCGTCGATCTCCGCGAGCTGCTCGTTCTGCTGCCGCGCCTGCTCGACCAACTCCTGGAGGTAGGCTGCCCGAGCGTCGGGGGGCGCGGGCGGGACGGGGGGCGCCGCGTCGGCCGCGCCGTAGCTCACCGTCTCGGAACGCGGCAAACGAGGTGAGGTTTGCGGCGGCGGCGGCGGGAGCGGGTCGCCTTCGATCGACGCGGATTGCGCAGCGAGTGCCGGCTGCGAGTTGCCGCCCGACGCAACGTCGATCGGCGCCGCGCCGGGCTGCGCGAAGACGAGCAACCCGGTCGCGACTGCGGTCATCATCGCGGTAAGTGCGATCTTCATATCGCTCTCCCTTCTCGTCGCTGAAGAAGCTAACCGCGTTGTGCCTGCGCTGGCGCTGCGATCGGACGGACGACCGGATCGCGAGGACGACACGGGCAGGATCGCCGACCGATGTCGCGTCACTCGTCGGGGGACGGTCGTGTCTTGTCCGCTACGCCGGGCAACAGGCCCGATGCGCCTGGTTTGCAACGGAAGGCGCCTCGTGATCGGAAGACTGCCCCCCGTCGGACAGCGTCGATCCGGTTGGCCGCGCCGCTAGTCTCCCCGCAACAGGAGGAAGAAAATGATGAACCACCTTCGAGAATGGGGACTTCCGGTTGGTCTGCTGCTGGTCTGGGCCGTTGCCGCGGCTTTCACCTTGAGTGCACTCGTCGGCATGGAGGCGACGGTGCAGGCGACGCACGTCCCGCCGCAATCGACGCAAATCATGGAGAGACCGGTCGCGGGAAAGGTCCACCATACCGGCCCCGCGTCCTGATCGACCCGGCAATCCGCAGGCGGCCGTCAGCCGGTTATCCGTCATCGTCAGCCGGTTATCCGTCATCGTCAGCCGATCGGGCTGCGTTCCACGGCCTCGATCTCTCGCGAAGGCTGGATCGCTGTCACGCCGGATTCGCCTCTTCGCGCTTGGGACCGGGCGATGTCCTGGCGCCCGACAGCTGTTCTTCGCGAAGCGTCTACGGATTGATCAGGGCGGGCCAATCGCGGGCAGTTTGCACCTCGATTCGCGCTGGCACGTCGCCTGCACATGATCCTGTCGCCGCCTTCACGTCTCGGGCGGCCTTCAAATGGAGGAAGCGATGACGACCCGCCGTCCGCTGGCCACGCCCGCAGCGATCTTTCTTGCGCTCACCGCCTGCGCGTCCGTCGACGTGCGCACGGTGACGAGCCCCGATGCAAATCTGCAGACCTTGCGGACGTTCGGCATCATGCAGCACGCCAAGAGGCAATCCCCGAGCGACGCGTCCGAGAACGATCCGATGCTCGTGAACTCGATCTCGAACCGCGCCTTGCGCGCCGACCTCGTCAAGGGATTCGAAAACCGCGGCTATGCCTTCTCTGACACTCCGGACTTCACCGTCGCGTACTACGCGTCGACGAAGGACAAGCTGGACGTCACCTACTGGGATTATGGGTATCCCTACTACCCGCGCTGGTGGGGCTTCGGGCCGTATGTGCAACCGACGGTCTCGCAGTACACCCAGGGCACAGTGATCATCGACGTGATCGATCCCAAGACCAAGGAGCTCCTCTGGCGCGGACAGGGAGTGGCCAACGTCTCCGACAACGAGGCGCAATACGAGCAGGACCTTTGGAAGACGGTCACGGCGATCCTCGACAAGTTCCCGCGCGTACCACAGGCCTCGTAGACATGCGCTTGCCAGACCCCGTGCAGGCGGGCGCACGCCTTGCTGCGCCCGAGAGAGGGTGAACATGAAATCCGTCCTTGTCCTCGCGGCCGCGACCTTGACCGCCGCAGCCTGCTCGCACGCGCAACCGCCTCCGCCTCCAGCGCCGGCGGAGCCGATTGTGCAAGCAGCCCCCCCTCTGCCGCCTTCTTCCGCGCCTGAGGCCAAGCGAGCACCAGCGCCGCTCAGCGTCGAGATCGTCATGACCAGCGTCTACTTCGGATTCGACAGCTCCGAGCTGAGTGCGCAGGCACGGGACACGCTGCAGGCGTTCTTCGATCTGGCGCAGCAGCGCCCCGACCAGAACCTGCGCATCGAGGGAAACTGCGACGAGCGGGGCACGCGTGAGTACAACCTGGCCCTCGGCCAGCGCCGTGCCGACGCTGCGAGGACGTACCTCCTGAACCTCGGTCTCGAACCCTCGCGCATCACGACGATCAGCTACGGCGAGGAGCGTCCGCGCGCGCCCGGACACGACAAGGCCGCATGGCGGCAGAACCGCCGTGATGACCTGATGGCGGTGACGACCGCTGTCAGCGAGGCGCGCTGAGTCGAGCTCGCGTCGACGGAGCTCACACACAGCACCGGGGGATGCGCTGGCGACTGGGGCCATCATGCTCAATCGGTCAGCATTGATCGCCGCGATCTGCCTGGCGGCGGGGCTGCGGCGGCCGCGGAGGTCGAAGCGCCGCGAACGGTCACCGTCGCAGCCGGCGCCCGCTACCAGGCCGGCTGGCTCCGCCGTTTGCTCCTGGGGCGACCATTGGCGGGAGGTCTGGGACACGCCCGTCGAAGTTCCCGTCCTGGAGCGGGCCCTGCGCTCACGCCGGGACCTGCTCACCGACACGTCGCGCGAGTACTACCGATTCCTGGCGGACGACGTCGACGTACGAGGGACGAATCGCGCCGAGGACTTCCAGATTCGACGGCAAGCCAGCGGCGCAATCGAGGTGTCCATCTATGCGCGCGAGGAGAGCACCGCAGAGAGGGCCTCCGCTCCGTTCTTCCACAGGACGTTCCTGCCCGACGAGACCCGCGAAATCCGGCTCTACACCATGGGCGGCAAGGACCATGTCGTCGTGGAGGGCGCCGCGAAGGGCGCCATCACACTCCGTGTGATTTCTCCGCCTGGGACCAGCAAAATTACCGAGGACGACGGAGTGCTCGCGCCCGCCGTCTACGCGCCGCTCTCTGTCCCGGAGTGCCCCCTCAAGCGCTGCAGCCCTGGGCGAGACCCGACCCGCTCGCCGAGCAGCGCAGGCGATACGAAACGCCTCGCGACTGGGGTCACGATTCGTTGTTCTTTCCGCAGCTCACCTATGACTCGAACCGGGACCAGCCGCGCCGGCCGAAGGCCGGTTAGCGGCTACGGTTGAGCGCAAACCGGTTGCCAGCCGGTTCATGAGATGTGTTCTAGCCGCGCCGGCCGAAGGCCGGTTAGCGGCTACGGTTGAGCGCAAACCGGTTGCCAGCCGGTTCATGAGATGTGTTCTAGAGCGCATGACATGCGCTCTCTACGCGCGACCCAGCGCGAACAGCAGCTGGGCGCGCGCGGTGGCCAGCTGGAAGTCCGTCTGGACCACCTGCGCCGCCGCGTTCGAGGCGGCGATCTGCGCATCGCCCAGCTCGATCACGCTGCCGGACCCGTTCTGATAGCGCCCTTCCGCGAGCGACAAGCGCTGGCGCGCGGCGAGCAGCGCCCTGCTCGCCGCGGCGAGCGCTGCTTTCGCCGCGCGAATGGCGAGCAGGGCCTGGTCCACGTCGACGCGCACTTGCTGCCGCAGCACGTCGAGCTGCGCGGCCGCAAAGGCGAGGTTGCCCTCTGCCTCGTGCACCCGTCCATTCGTCAGCCCGCCCTGGAACAGGTTCCAGGTGAGGGTGACTCCCCCGGCGACGTTCCAGCCCGAGTAGTTCGAGCCGGCCTCCGAGGCTTGGACGAACGACCCTTGAAGCGCGACGGCGGGAGCATAAGAGCCGCGTGCGGACTGGATCAGGAGCTGCTGTGCCTTGACCTGCTCCGTCGCGGAGGCGATCTCCGGCCGCGCCGCCAGCGCGTTCTGGAGGAGCGGTTCGAACGAGCCGTCTTCGTCGGCCTGGGGCGGGAGCCCGTCGCTGGCGACGTCGTAATCGATGGGCGCCTCCAGACCCATGGCCTGGTTCAGCAGCACCTTGGATCGCTCGTACGCGTTGACCGCATTGACGACCGCCACCTCCGCGAAGGCGTAGTCCGACTCCGCCTGCGACAGGTCGATGGGAGGCCGTGTGCCCGCCTGCACGAATCCCCGGATCTGCGTGCGGTGATTGTGCTGGTTGGCCAGCGTCTCGCGCGCGACCGCGAGGAGCTCCTTGAAGGCGACCGCGTTGAAGAAGGCAGCGCGGACCTGGAGGAGGGTCTGTTGGAGGGTGACGCGCTCCTGATCCGCCGTCGCGCGCGCGCTGGCCTGCGACGAGCGCCAGAAGTTGCTGGTCTGCCCGAAGTCCCAGACGAGCTGCGAGAGCGTCACGGCGTTGTCGAAGTAATTGATGCCGGACCAGGAAGTGGCCAAGCCCGGGCGGGCGGCTACGCCTGGACGGAAGAGGAAGTTGTTGGTCGTTCGCTCCCAACTCGAGGCGGCGGACAGCTGCGGGAGCAGTCCGGAGCGGGATTGCTCGACCCGCCCCTCCGCCGCCTCGGTGTTCCCTCGCGCGGCGCGGAGCTGCGGCTGCCGCTCCTGGGCCACGCGCTGAGCTTCCGCGAGAGTGAGCACGCGGGCCGGCGAGGCCTGGGCGAGGAGGATGGCCAAAAGCGCGATCATCCCCCGCTCACCGCCTGGACCTGCATGCCGTCCGTGACGCTGCTCGGCGGAGTCACCATGACCTGCTCGCCGCCCGAAAGGCCGGCAACCAGGTCGACCGTGGCGCCGTTGTCCAGCCCTGGCGTCACCGCCACCAAGCGCACTTTCCCGATCCCGTCCACGACGGCGACGTGCACGCCCCGGGAATCCGCGATCACGGCGCTCGACGGCACCCGGATCACCTGGTGCGAAAGCGCGACGTCGAGCGAGACGTCGACGTACATTCCGGGGAGAAGCTCGCCCTTCGGGTTCGGGAGATCAACCTCGGTGCGGAGCGTGCGCGACGCGGGGTCGAGGGCGCCGGCGCTCCGGACGATACGCCCCGTGAAGACGCGGCCGCGGAAATTCCTCACGGCGACATTTGCGTCCGCGCCGGCGTGGACGCTGGGCGCGAACGCCTGCGGCACGTCCACGAACGCGCGCATCGGATCCGTCCTCGCGATCTCGAAGAGCGCCGTGGCCGTCGTCCCGGCGCCCGCGTTCACCAAGGTCCCGACGTCCACCACGCGCCGGGTGATCGTTCCATCGTAGGGCGCATACACCTTTCCGAACGAGACCAGCTGCTCCAGCTGCTGCACGTTGGCGCGCTGGGCTTCGACGGTGGCGCTCGCAGCTTTCACGTTGGCGTCCCAGACGGCCGCTTGCGTCTGCGCCTGGTCGTTTTCCTGCGCGGAGATGAGCAACTTGACGAAGAGCTCCTGTTCGCGCCGCGCGGTGATGTAAGCGAAATCGCGGTTCGCCTTCGCTTGCGCCAGCGCCGCAATCGTTTGCAACAGGGAGGCCCGAGCTGACGCGAGCTGCTTGTCGAGCTCGGGGGTTTCGAGCTGCAGGAGGAGCTGCCCGTTCTTCACGCGATCGCCGATGTCCACCAGCCAGCGACGCACGTACCCACTCGCCCTCGCATTGACGAACGTCTGCTGAAACGCGACCAGGTCCGCCGGCAGCGTCAACGTACGGCCCGCATCGACCGCGACTGCCTTGATGACGGCCATCCGCGGCGGCCCTTGCTCGGCGGCGGTGGCGGCCGCGAGTTTCGAGCGGGCCAGACGCCTGGGCAGATATCCAACCAGGAATGCCGCGGCGATCAACAACACCGCACCGGCAACCGCGAGGTGCCGTCTGTTCGAGCCGTGCCGGGGCATCAGGGTCTCGGACGTGACACTCACGCCTGCACCTCTCTCAGTTCCGGGTCGTCGGCCTGGGCCGCCGGCCGATACCCGATGGCGCTGAGCACCACCGGGACGAAGAAGAGCGTCGACACGGTGGCGAACAGGAGTCCGCCGATCACCGCGCGGCCCAGCGGTGCGTTCTGCTCTCCGCCGTCACCGAGGCCGAGCGACATCGGAAGCATCCCGAGGATCATCGCCGTCGCGGTCATGATCACCGGCCTCAGCCGGGTGCGTCCGGCCTCGAGCGCCGCCGTGGCCACATCGGCACCTTCGCGGAGACGCTCGATCGCGAAGGTGACCACGAGGATGCTGTTCGCGGTCGCCACGCCGATGCTCATCAGGGTTCCCATCAGCGCCGGGACGCTGAGGGTCGTGCCGGTCAAGAACAGGCCCCAGACGATTCCGGCGAGCGTGCCGGGCAGTGCCATCAGGATGATCAGTGGCTCCATCCACGACTGGAAGTTCACCACCAGCAGCAGGTAGACGAGCACGATGGCGACCACGATCCCCGATCCGAGGCCGCTGAACGAGGCATTCATCGCTTGCGTCTGCCCGGTCAGCTTGATCGTCGATCCGCGCGGTAAGTGCGCACGCGTCTCGGCGACGAGCTTTTGCACCGCCGACGACACCGACCCCAGGTCGGCCCCTTCGACATTCGCTTGCACGTCGACGGTTCGCGCGATGTTGTAATGCGTGATGTTCGTCGGACCGGTGATGCGCGAGACGCTGGCGACGTTGGAGAGCAGCTCGGGCCGGGTCGAGGTCGCCGTGATGGGTGTCAGGAAGGATCCCGCGTTGGCCACGGGGCCGCTGCTGCTCAGGAGAGGCGTCAACTCCACCGCCTGGATGGAATCGATCCGGACCTGAGGCGTCTGGACCGCCACCGAGTACTGGACGGCCGTCTTCGGGTCCATCCAGAAGTTCGGAGCGGTCTGGAAGCTGCCGGAGAGCGAGACGAGCAGGTCGCTCCCGACGTCGCGCATCGTGAGCCCCACGTCCTGCGCGGCGGTGCGGTCGACGTCCACCAGCAGCTCCGGCGATTCGTTGACCTGTGCCAGGTGCACGTCGACGGCGCCCGGGATGGAGGTCATCTTCTGCGCCAGTTCCCGGCCGGCGGCGAAGTTCGCATCCTGATTTGCGGCCGGGCCGACGATTTGCACGTCGATCGGCGCGGAGAGTCCGAAGTTGAGGATCTGCGTCGAGCTGTCGGCGGCCAGGAAGAAGAACTTCGCTTGTGGAAATTTCTCGCGAAGGTCGCTCCGCAACGCCTTCACGTACCCTGCGGTCGGGCCGTGCTTGGGCGTAAGCGACACGAGCATCTCGCCGTCCGCGCTGGAGATCATCGATGGGTCGCCGAGCACGAGATTGATGCCGCTGACGGGAACGCCGATGTTGTCGGTGATGGTGTCGAGCTCGCCGGGCGGAACGATCGCGCGCACGCGCTCCTCCACCGCGCCGAAGAGGCGTTGCGTATCCTCGATCCGGGTCGCCGCGGGAGCGCGCACGTGAAGGCGGATCTGCCCGGCATCGACGGCGGGAAAGAAGTCGCGTCCCAGCAGCGGAATCAAGGACAGCGAGATCGCAACCACTCCCGCGAACGCGACGACGAAGACCTTCCGGTGGTGCAGAGCGAGCTGCAACGCCCGGCCATACGCCTCGCGCAGCCGTTCGAAACCCCGCTCGACCCGGCTGCTCATCCAAGCGATCGGGTTGCGGCCGCCGGTCTCTCCTCCGGGCTTTTCGTTCGCAAGGAGGTAGCGGACGAGGGTGGGAACCAAGGTGCGCGAGAGGAAGTACGAAGTGAGCATCGCGAAGACGACCGCCAACGCGAGCGGGATGAAGAGCGATTTCGCCACTCCGGCGATGAGCGTCACGGGAAGGAAGACAATACAGATGCAGAGCGTCGAGACGAGCGCCGGAACCGCAATCTCCGCTGCCCCGTCGAGGATGGCACGGAGCGCCGGTTTGCCCATCGCGTGCTGCCGGTGGAAATTCTCCACTTCCACGGTCGCGTCGTCGACGAGGATGCCGACCGCGAGCGCCATCCCGCCCAGCGTCATCAGATTGATCGTCTGCCCGAACCAATTGAGCACGATGATCGAGACGAGGAGGGAAAGCGGAATGGAGGTCATCACGATGACCGTCGAGCGCCAGCTCCCCAGGAAGAGCAACATCATGATCCCGGTGAGACCGGCCGCGATGGCGGCTTCGCGCACGACCCCCACGACCGCGCCCTTCACGAAGACCGACTGATCGGCGATGGGCTTGATCTGCAGATCTGGCGGGAGGGTCGCCTGGATGCCCGGGAGCGCTGCCCGCGTTCGCGAGACGACGTCGAGCGTGCTCGCGCCTTGCGATTTGAGGACCGGGAGCAGCGCCCCTTTGGTGCCGTTCGTCAGGACCATGCTCGTCTGCGGCACGTAGCCGTCGCGCACGTGCGCCACGTCGCGCAGGTAGACCATCGCCCCGTTGACCTTCTTGACGGGAAGATCGTTGAGGCCGGCGACCACGTCCGGGCTGCCGTTCATGAGCACGTTGTATTCGAGCGAACCGATCTTCGCGGTGCCGCTCGGCAGGATCACATTCTGCTGATTCACCGCCGTCGTCACGTCCGACGGCGAGATTCCCCAGGCGAACAACTTCTGCGGATCGATGTCGACCACGACCGTGCGCACCTTGCCGCCGTACGGCAACGGGACCTGCGCGCCCTGTACCGTCGCCAGGCCGGTGCGCAGGAAGTTCGTGGTGAGATCGTAGACTTGCTGCTCCGGCAACGTTGAGCTGGTGAGGCCGAGCTGAAGGACGGGAACGTTGCTGGCGCTGTATCCCATGACCAGCGGCGCAATCGCGCCCGGTGGCATCTGCCGCAGGATCGGCTGGGAGACGGCCGCTACCTGCGCGACCGCCCCGTCGACGGAGGCGCCGGGCTGCATGAAGATCTTCACGACGGACGTACCCCCGAGCGTCAGGGACTCCAGATGTTCGATCCCGCTGACGGTCGTGGTGGTCGCGCGCTCGAAGATGGACGTGATCCGCCCTTCCATTTCCGTGGGCGGGAGGCCGTTGTAGTTCCAGATGGCCGCGACCACCGGGATGTTGATCTCGGGATACATGTCCGTCGGCATCCGCAGGATCGTCATCACACCCATCAGGACGATGAGCATGGCCAACACCACGAAAGTGTAGGGCCGGCGAAGGGCTAGGCGAACGATCCACATTGGCGATGCTCCCCGGATACTCCGGACCTGCACTGATGCGTGGCTTCAACCCCTTCACGGCCCGTGCCAATCCGGATTCGAGGGCTGATCAGGGATACAGCCCGATCGCCCATGGCGAGGGTGATCGATTCCAGACAGGGGTGTGATCGCACGTTACACGACCATATCGAGCTCACCCCACCTGCTGTGCGTCGCCGGCGGTTACGTCCACGATGCGGGCGGGCCCCTTTCCTTCCGATCGCACGACGAGCTCGCGAGCGTGGAAGGGGCGAAGCGTTCCCCGGTGGCCCACGCTGAACAGGGCGACCTCCGGGAGCCGCTCGCGCAGGAGCCGGTAGAGGCGCGCCTCGGTCGCCTCGTCCAACGCCGAGGTCGCCTCGTCGAGGAAGAGCCAGTCCGGCTTCTGGACAAGGGCGCGCGCGAAGGCGATCCGCTGCTGCTCGCCCGGAGAGAGCCGCAGCGCCCAGTGGTCGGCTTCATCGAGCCGTCCGGCCAGCTCCGGGAGCTCCACTGCCGCGAGCGCCTCGCGCAGGGTCGCGTCGTCCGCCTCGCCCGGAAAGCCCACCACGTCCCGCAGCGTGCCGATCGGTAGGTACGGCTTCTGCGGGAGAACGAGGATCCGGGCGCCGCGCGGCAGCCGCACCGCACCGCGACCGAACGGCCAGATGCCGGCAACGGCGCGGATCAGCGTGCTCTTCCCGGTGCCCGACCGTCCCCCGAGCAGCACCGTGTCGCCGCGCGCGAGCGACAGGTTCACTCCCCCGATCAGCTGCCGTCCGTCGGGGAGCTCGAGATCCAGCTTTTCGAGGGCGAGGCGCGCGGCATCGTCCTCGAGGTGCGCGATTCCCCCGCCGGCTGCCTCGCTGCGCACCTGCGCGAGGCCGCGCTCGAAGCCGACCAGTCGCTCGATCACCGAGCGCCAGGTGGCGATGTCCGTGTAGGAGGAGACGATGAAGCTCAGCGAGTCCTGCACCTGGCCGAAAGCGGTGGCGGTCTGGATGAGCCCGCCGAGGTGAATGGCGCCCCGGAAGTAGCGCGGGGCGGCGACGACGATGGGAAAGATGACCGCGGCCTGCGCGTACCCCGCCGTGAACCACGTCAACCGTTTCTGGCGCCGCATGATCTCCCAGAAGTTCCGCACCACGGCCCCGAACCGCGCCTGGAAGCCGCGCAGCTCGGCGCTCTCGCCGTGGTACAGCGCCACGCTCTCGGCGTTCTCGCGGAACCGGACGAGGCCGAAGCGGAAATCCGCCTCGTACCGCTGCTGCTCGAAGTTGAGCTGCACCAGCGGGCGTCCGATGCGGCTGGTGACCCAGGTGCCCACGATGGCGTAGACAAGGGCCGTCCACACCATGTAGCCCGGCACGGCGATCGACGCGCGGCCGAGCGGGATGACGACGGTGCCCGAGAGCCCCCAGAGGATGACGACGAATGAGACCAGCGTCACTGCGGCGCGCAGGCCGCCGATGGCGAGCCCGAACGTCCCGGAGACGAAGAGGTTCAGGTCCTCGGCGATGCGCTGATCCGGGTTGTCCGTCTTCGCCGCGGCGATCTGCATCCGGTAGTACGCGCCCCCGGCGAGCCAGGCCTGCAGATAGCGATCGGTGAGCCAGCGCCGCCAGCGGATCTGGAGCATCTGGTTGAGGTAGAGCTGGTAGACGGCGACGATGATGAAAAGGACTGCGAGCCAAGAGAAGCGGACGAGCTGGTGGAGGAAGACCGCGTAGTTCTTGTCCTGCAGCGCATTGTAGAAAGCGTTGTTCCATTGATTGAGAAGCACGTTGAGGTAGACGATCCCGAGGTTGAGCATCACGACGACGAGCAGGAGCGCTCGCGCGGCCCAGCGGTCCTCGGACCGCCAGTACGGGACGGCCATGGCCCAGGCGTCACGCAGGAGTCGATGCAGGCGTGCCATGGCTCGACCATGGTCGCGCCGCGAGCGCCGCTGCCTGGTGGCAAACGGCGCTCGCGAGCGCGACGATCCGTCCGTGCGTGTTCATCCTGGGTGGCCGTCAGTTGCCCTGCTCGGCCATCCCGCCACCCGCAGGGGTCACGGCCAGCGACTGGTTTTCGCCGGCCTGCTGATCGCCTGCGAATGCGGCGGCGCGCCCTTCGCCCTCGTCCTTCGCGATCGTGGCCTCTATCGAAGGGCTGATCGGCGCGGGGACCGAGTTGCCCGCAAGGGCGCGGGCGTCGTCCGTGCTGGTGACCTGGGCGTTCGCCTGGGCCGTGTGGTCGATGGACTGCTCCCTGGTGACCTGCCCGTAGAGCGCACGCGCCTCGTCCGTGCTGGTCGGGATGGGGTTCGCGCGCGCGACACCGCCAATGGCGGACAACGCGAGCGCAACGGCGATTGAGAGTGTCAGCTTCGAAGACATGTTGGCTTCCTTTCTCGCCGGAAGTGTTCCGGCACATCGGTTTGTGCTGCATCAGTTCGCTGCTTGCTTCATGGGATGCAGCTTAGGAGCCGGGGTCGCTACCCGGCGCGCGGGATCCGACCGGAAACCGTCTGCCGTCGACGAGCGCCGGAAAAACCGTGCTCGCTGGCGAGCGGCGATGAAGCGGTTTCGGGCGGAAGCTGGCGAGCTTCAGGATCGGCGGCGCGCGCGGCCGGGGGGAGCGCTCCACCCTACGGTGGAGGTGGCGTGGCATCCACTCTGCGGAGGAGAGGAACGCCTGCTCGTCTCCCTCAAGCCCGAAGACGAAGACACGGCACCTCGCATCCATCTTCCAGGTCCGTCACACTTCGGTGGAAGCGCAGATCCTCGGCGAGCACGGCACCTCCGAAGTCTTCGTCCGGTCGGGAGTGCGGATCGGCGGAGTCCCCTTGAAGCAGATCGTCCTCGGCGCGGGGGTGTCACTGGAAAAGCTGCGGGAGGGAATCGAGCGCGACGTCCGCTACGCGAACATCGCCATCATCGAGGGCAACGAGGCCAGCCAGTACGGCATCGGCATGCGGTCGACGTTGCAGTCAACACGGGTCCCGTCGCAATCGACGCAGGTCGAGCGGCAGCCGATCGCGGCCGGGGCCCTCAACACTGCGCCGGCGTCATGACCACGGGCGCAGCAGGTACGTCGAAAGCCCGGAGGATGCAATGACGATCCGTCCGGCCGCGCGGCTACCCCTTTCAAGCCGGATCCGGAGAGCTGGCCAGGGATACTGTCGCAGAAGATCGACCGGGCCCGATTGAAGCTCGGGCCCGGTCGACGGTTACGCTTTCGAGACTACGTCCTGGAGCGCCTGTGCCATCTCCAGGTGACGCTTGAGGCTGGGAAGAAGATCGTCGATCAGTTTCCGCAGGTCGGGGTCGATCGACCTGTCGCGAACGTTGGTCAACCGATCGATCACCTTCTGATGACCATCGACCATGGCGCGGACGAACTCGCGATCGAACGCCGGGCCCTCGAGCGTACGCAGCGTTTCCAGGGTCTGGTCGTCCGTGTTCTTCGACCGTATGGCGTTCTCCCAGGTCCAGGCCCATTCTCCGGTCGCCGTACCTACGGCTTTGGCCCGGCGCTCGAGCTCGAGGCGATCCTCGTTACCCTTCGCCACGCGGCGCTGCAGGGTATCGAGGTCGATGTCGTGAGCCCCGGCATACGAACGAACCCGCTCGTCGGCGGCCTGGTGATCGGTCACGATCTGGTTGGCGAAGTCCTTTACGTTCTGGGAGCTGCTTTTCGCCGTCGCCAGTTTTCCTGCCTCGATCTCCGTCAGATTGGCCTGGTGGATGAACGAGACGATCCTCTCGTCGCGGCTGCTCTGCCGCGCCTGCGGATAGGCGGGCAGGGCAATGAGGACGACCCCTGCCACCGCTTCCAATGCTCTTTGCTTCCAGTTCATTATGACCTCCCTTGTGCGCTCGCATGCAATTTGGCGTCCAGGATCGAGCGCGAAGATGATCCAGGTTCGCAGTCCATACGAAGGGTGAATTCCGCGAATGTGCTCGCGATACCCGTTCGCTTTCACGACAGCATGTCGGTGCGGCGAACAGCGGGCCGTCAGTTGCCCTGCTCCATGCTGCTGCCCGCGGGGGTTGCCGACAGCTGCTGCTTTTCGCCGGAGTCCTGATCGCCTGCGAAAGCGGCGGCGCGCCCTTCGTCCGCATCCCTCGCGATCAAGGCTTGCACCGAGGGGCTGATCGGCGCGGGCGCCGAGCTGCCGGCCTGGGCGCGAGCGTCGTCCGTGCTGGTGACCTGGACGTTCGCCTGGGCCGTGTGGTCGGTGTATTGGCTCGTCACCTGTCCGTAGAGCGCGCGGGCCTCGTCCGTGCTGGTCGGGATCGGGTTCGCGCGTGCGACACCGCCTGCGGCGGAGATCGCGATTGCGGCGAGGATCGAGAGTGTGAGCTTCGAGGACATCTTGGCTCTCCTTGTTCGTGCCGGGAGTGTTCCGGCGGGTTCGTTGGTGTTGCACCAGTTCTCTCTTCGTTTCATGGCGCAAGCTTACGAACCGGGCCGCCAGCCCACTCGCC
>Ga0209761_1000042_pt1 | contig 58571 bp, 55 predicted proteins | sample GraSoi013_1_40cm_4_FD_185818 | JGI IMG/M metagenome (GOLD analysis project Ga0209761, IMG submission 185818) | Grasslands soil microbial communities from the Angelo Coastal Reserve, California, USA - Sample 09_25_2013_1_40cm (SPAdes) (version 2) | ecosystem: Environmental > Terrestrial > Soil >... | reverse complement strand
TTCCGACCGCCGAGACGGACGCCCGCCACTGAGCACCGGCGAAAAGGGCCGCTCCACCCACGTCTGTCCCGTGCGCGTGGGTGGCACACCCCTGCCGCGCTCTGCTAAATGGGGCTGGGAGGAAGGAACCGAGTCGACGGGATCGCGCTTGTACATCCTTTCGCTTTCTCGAGGCCAGTGGCTTCCAGGTCCCTGGTACGAGTTGTTCCTTGCCCTGCTCGGCATGGGTTGCAGCACGACCGGAAGCTCCTCCGCAGGTAGGTGGTTCGAGTCCACCCGCCGCCACCAACTTGGCCTGTCGCACGGCCCCCTGCTGCAATAGTTCCAATCAGTGTGTTACCTCTGAATCAAATCAGTTTGCGGCACTAACGGAACATCCTGCGCCGCTTGCCCAAGCGGTTGGACGTGTCAGAGCAATACATGCCAGTGCGCACCGAGCCTGACTTTGTGCAGTGGGCAGTGCGTCAACGAGCAAACCGATCCCCATCACTGCGGCTCTTGCACGAGGCTGCTCTTCGAGGGCGGACACCGCTGGATCGACGCGCGCCGCTACGGGAAGCTGGGAACGCTGCCCATCGACCTGCCCGGCCAGCGGGTGCAGACGGCGTTTCCGATTCCGACGGCGGAGACGGACGCCCGGCGCTGAGCGCGAGCTTCCGCAAATTTTCACTGCGCCGTGATCTGCACCTTCGCGTTGGGCGCCACGTTGCACCGGGTGCTCGCGGGCTTCACCTTCGACAGATTCGGGAACGTCTGGTCCACCACGCAGGAGTCGATCGCCTGCCCCGATGCATTCACCACGGTGCAGCCGAATCCCGCGCGCACGCCCTGGTTCGTCCCCGCGCTGACCGTCAACAGGCAGGGACTGCGGCCGATCTCCACCACGTCCGCCGGGATGAAGTTCGAAGGCTGGAAGATCGTCGCGATGGCGTACTTCCCGTAGTCCCCCGACTCCGGCGCCTGCACCCGGATGTAGAATTCGCCGGGCTGGTCGATCTCCCTCGTCACCGACGTCCCGCTGATGCGGTCGCCTTCGTCGTCCGGGTTCTTCATGAAGTAGGCGGCCACCTTCGAGCCTCGCTGCGGCTGCAGCACCTTGAAGGTGATCGTCAGCTTGCCGCGCTCCTTGAACGTCGCCCTGTAGAAGTGGAACTGCTTGCTCCTGGAGTAATCGACGTCGGCCGTCTTCGAATCGGACGGCAGCTTCAGCTCCTCCGCACCTTCCAGCGAGCACGCCGGCCCGCCGTTCTTGCAGGTGTCGCCCTGCTTGAAGCTGGTGGCGAGCCGGTAGCGGCCGGCGTCGCCGGCGTCGTTCGCGTAGACCTTGATGAAGTAGTCGCCGGCGGGAAGATCGTTCTTGGCCAGCCCGGCGACGGGGTCGATCTTCTCCGGCGCGCCCTGCGGCGGCACGAACTCCGCGGTCAGGTTCGCGCCGCGGTTGTCGAACTTCACCGTCAGGGCGCCGTCCGCGGTCAGCGGCACCTTCCACCAGCACGTCCGGCGCTGCGCCGAGTAGTCGACGCCGTCCTCGATCGAGCCCTCGGCCTTCAGCTCGCGCGCGGTGCCCTGCGACTTGCACGCCTGCTGCGCCGCGTCCGGATCCTGCGGCTTGTAGATCGTGCGCAGCTCCACGCGCGTGCGGACCGCGTCCTTCCACGGCTCCATCACGGCCACGAAGTAGGTGCCGGCCTGGAGATCGTTCGCTTCCGCTTTCTTGCCGGGCTCGCCCTTCGCGACCGGCTCGTTGCCGCTGCCCTCGGAGAAGATGGCGACGGAGATCTGCGCCTGCGGGTTCACCGGCTTGGCGTTGGCGATCAGCCCCCCCGGCGCGGGCAACTCGTACCGGAAGGCGGCGATGTAGTGGTTGTCCTCGTCGGAGAGCGTCACGTCCTGCTTCTTCCCCAGCGTGCCCTCCGCCGACTCCTTCGACACGGAGAAGCCGGGCGGCGTGGAGAAGGGGATGGCGCGCACGTGGCAGCCGGCGATGGCGAGGGCGGCGAGCGGGAGGGCGGCGCGAAGGTAGCTCTGCATGGGAGTCCTTTTCCTGGTGCCTACTCGAGGCCGTATTTCTTCGGATTGTTCCCGATGATGGCGGCGGCGAGGATCTGCGGGACGTATTCGAGCGTCTCCTCGGGCAGCTTCTTCAGTCTGTAGAGGTGCCAGAAGTCGCGCTTGTCCTTGCGAAACCCGCCGGGCTGCTGCGCGATGTCGTGGAGCACGCGGCGCATCCCGTTCTCGCCCTTGTTGTACGAGGCGATGGCGAGCATGAAGGAGTCCTCGCCGAACTCGGCGAGGAGGTTGGCGAGGTAGCGCGCGGCGGCGTGGGTGCTCTTGAGCACGTCGGTGCGATCGTCGATGCGGCGCTTCGTGTCCACCCGCATGCCGAACTCGCGGGCGCGGAAGTCCATGAACTGCCACATCCCCCTGGCCTTCGCGCCGCTCTCCGCCAGCGGGTCGAACCCCGACTCCTGCCAGGCGACGTAGCCCATCTCCTCGGGGAGGCCGAGGGCGCTGAACTCCTTCACGATCAGCGGCCAGTACTGCTGCTTGCGCCGGTAGATCGCCCGCGTGCCGCCCTGGCGGACGTTCCGATCGATGTAGTGCTTGAGCCGGTCCTTGAAGATGGGTGGCACCGCGTACGTCTGCGCGTTGAACTTGGCAAGGATGCGCCGGATCTCGCGGTCGAGCTCGTCGCCGGACTCCTCGACCTTCTCCGCTTCGCTCTTGTCCTTCTTCGCCAGCTCCCCGATGGCGTCCTGCGCCTTGCCGGTGAGCGCGGTCAGCTGATCCTCCAGCGAGGCCAGCTTGTCAGGATCGGTTTCGATCTGCATGGCGAGCTGGAGCCTGCCGATCTGCTTGTCGAGGCCGTCCTTCTTGTGGAGGATCTCCTCGATCTGCTTCTTCTGCTGCCAGATCACGAAACCGAGCGCGCCGAAGCCGACCAGCGAGAGCGAGACGATGGTCAAGACGATCCCGGCGGTCCTCTTCCGGTCCTTGCGGTGGGTGACGGCCTCCACCTTCTTCATCGTGTCGGCCATGATGAACATCGTCTGACCCGAAGGCTGCCCACCCGACCGCGCGCGCGCCTGCGAGATCCTCACTTGCGCCTCGCGGGCGAGCATGGTCGCATCGTGCGACGGAGTGGGGATCGCCGGCGGGGGCCTGCGCGCGACCGGCATCTGCAGCGCCTCGGAGATGCCGTTGGTGTGCAGGTTGCGGAAGCCCTCCTCGATCTCGAATCGCACCTCCGGTCCGCCCTGCGCGCCGAAGACGATCTTGTCTCCGGAGCGCAGCGCGTGCGTGCGCACCAGCTTGCCGTTGACGAACGTGCCGTTCGTCGATCCCACGTCGACCACCACGTACTGCCCGTTCTCGAAGCGGATCTCGGCGTGGTGCGTCGACACCCGGGTCTCGCGCTGCGCGTCGAAGCGCACGTCGCAGTCCGGGCCCCGGCCGATGCGGATCACGGCCTTGGGCGAAATCGACGCCGTTCCCTGCAGGCTGCCGGTGAGGTGGGTGAGACGAATCAAGTGCCGCTCTTCTGCGTGATCTCGGCCGTCGCCAGCTCTTCCTGGTAGTACTCTGCGGTCTTCTCCTTCGACTTCACGGTGCCGAGCGATTCCTCCAGCGCGGCGGAGACCTGCTCGCAGGAGGGACCCGGCACGCAGAGCACCTTGATCGACACCTCCCCGTTCGGGAGGATGGTGATCTCCATCTTCTGCTTGTCGGCCATCGTCGTCGACCCCGGGCTACCACCTGGAAACGGAGAGGCGGATGGTGCCGTCCGCCTCGACCTGTTCCTCGTCGAGGGTAAAGCCCTGCTTGGCCACTTCGGCCTTCACCTTGTGCTTGGCGTAGCACTGGACGATTCGCTGCTGGATCTTCGCGGCCTCCTCGTTGGTCTCCTCCTCGATGCCCCACCAGTCCGCGACCAGCTTGTACGTGCCCTCCTCGGTGAGCTGGAGCCCGATGTCGTAGCTCTTCGAGGCCTTGATCTTCGCCTCCGCCGTGAGCGTGGATCCCTTCCAGCCGCGCACCTTCACCAGCTGGTCCTCGGCGGCCTCCTCGAACTGCAGCCCCAGCTCCTCGAGCGCGGCCTTGAGCGCGACGAGATCGTTGATCTTCGTCTCCACCTGCGTGAAGTGGCTCACGCCGATTTGCCTCCCACGTCGATCTCGATCTTGCGCCCCGCCTCGGCGCCCGCGTCGCCCTGCCAGGTGGAGGAGGCGGGCCGCGCGCGCGTCTTGCACCAGTTGCGCAGCGCCGCGATCTTCTCCTTCATCGTGCGCGAAAGCGGCACCGTCTCTTGCAACGAGTGCAGCACCCCTTCCGTGGTGAGCACGCCCGACTTGCCGGCGCGGTCGTATTCGTCGAACAGCGCGGAGACGATGGCCTGCTCGATCTCCGCCCCCGTCATCCCCTCGCCCTTCTCCGCGATCAGGTCGAGGTTGAACTGGCCCGGATCGCGGCCGCGCCGCTTGAGGTGGATCGAGGCGATCTCGCGGCGCTCCGGGAGCGTGGGCAGGTCGACGAAGAAGATCTCGTCGAAGCGCCCCTTGCGCATCATCTCCGGCGGCAGCTCGTCCACGTTGTTGGCGGTGGCGATCACGAACACCGGGCTGGTCTTCTCCTGCAGCCAGGTGATGAAGCTGCCGAAGACGCGCGCCGCCGTGCCCGCATCCGAGTTGTTCGAGGACCCGGTCCCGGAGAACCCCTTCTCCAGCTCGTCCACCCAGAGGATCGACGGGGCCACCGCCTCCGCCATCTGGATGGCGCGGCGCATGTTCTCCTCCGAGCTGCCGACGATGCCGGCGAAGATCTTGCCGACGTCGAGCCGCAGCAGCGGCAGCCGCCAGGCCGCGCCCACCGCCTTGGCGGTGAGCGACTTGCCTCCCCCGGGGATCCCGATCATCAGGATGCCCTTGGGCCGCGGCAGGCCGAACTGGCGCGCTTCTTCGCTGAAGGCGCTCTGGCGCTTGCGCAGCCAGTTCTTCAGCACGTCGAGGCCGCCGATGTTCTCCATCTTCTCCTGCGTGCGGAAGAACTCCAGCACGCCGCTCTTGCGGACGATGCGCTCTTTCTCGGAGAGGATGACGTCGATGTCGAAGCTGCCGCCCGTCTGGACCAGCGACTTGGCGAACACGCCTTCCGCCTCGTCGGCGGTGAGGCCCAGCGCCGCCTCCACCACGTGCTCGCGCTCCTGGCCGGAGGGAATCCTCGCGCCGGTGTTGCGCGAGACGCGGTCGAAGATGGCGTCGATCTCCATCAGCTCCGGCAGCGGGTACTCGACGAGCGCCACTTCCTTGTCGAGCTCCGGCGGAATCGCCAGCAAAGGCGAGATGAGGAGGACCGTCTTCAGCTCTTCCTTCAGCTTGCGCCCGATGTCGCGCAGCAGGCGCACCACCTCGGGATTCTTGAGGTATGCGTGCAGGTCGCGGAGGATGAAGACCGCGCGCTCGTCTGCTTTCGCCTCCACCACGAACCGCAGCGCCTTGAGCGGGTCCTTTGAGTCGCCCTGCGGCTCCTTCCCCAGCCGCACGCCCTCGGTGACGCTCCAGGTATAGATCTTGGTCTTGTAGTGCTTCTCCCGCTCGCGCGACTGCAGCACGTCCGCGATGCTCTTTTCGACCCGCTTCTCCTCGCTGGAGAGGATGTAGATGAGCGGGTACCGCGCTCGCATGAGGTGCTCGATGTCCTTGTCCACCCGGCGAAGCTGCGCCTGACGCTGGACGTCCTCGGCGACCTCCTTCGGCTGGCTGGACAGGGCCATCGCAGGGGCCGCAGCAGCCTTTTTCGGCGCGCCGAACGGATCAGCCTCGAGGGGAGTCATGGATTGAAAAAGGCTAGCACGCGCCCTCCGGCGCGGGCAAACCAGCGAGAACGGCGCGCGGGGCGGCGAACACCTCGAATTTCGCGCCGGTTGCGGCACGCGCGGCGTTGGCGTTACCGTCCGTTCGTGGACTTCACCGCGCACCAGGCGCCGATGGCGCTGCAGCGGCTCAAGGACCAGGGCGGCTTCAACGGAGACCGCATCGAATCGTGCGCCATGCCCACGGTCTTCGCGAGCGGATCGGACTGGCTGCGAACGGTCGTGGAGAAGAGCGATCTCGCCGAGGGCAACCTGGCCGGCACCCGGATTCGCGAGACCACCTTCGCCCACACGGCGCTGCGCAAGGCCCGGCTGCGGGCCGCGCGGCTCGAGCGGGTGGAGCTGTACTTCTGCGATCTGAACGAGATTGACGCCGCGCAACTGAGCGGACGGCGGCTGAAAGTCCACGGCTGCGAAGCGATGAACGCGGTCTTCTCCGGCGCCAGTCTCTCCGTAGCGCGCTTCGAGGACACCAAGCTGTATCGGGCGAAGTTCGACGGAGCGCTGATCGTGCGCACCGTCTTCGCCGATGCGCGGCTCGGCGCCGCCTCCATGGAGAAGGCGGATTTCTCCGGCGCGAAGCTCATCGACGTATCGATGCGCGGCGCCAATCTGATGGCCGCCTCCTTCGCGCGCGCGATGCTGATCGGCGTCGATCTGCGCGACGCCGCGCTCGCCGGCGCCGACTTCTCCGGCGCGACGACGATCGGCTGTCGACTGCCAGCGGAGTTCGGATCATGAGCGGCGAGCGCCTCGACATGGATCCCGCCGCGCAGGTCGCCGCCGAGCTGCGGGCGCGGCTGCGCTCGATGGGAAGCGACGAGCTGGTCGAGCTCTGCGCGCAGCTGCTTTCCACGTACGTGATGGAGGGCGTGCTGCCTCTCTCGCGGGCCGGCGAGAGCACGGACCTCGCGCCCGATGCGGTCGGCGAGGAGTCGTTCGCGCAGATGCTCAAGCGGCTGAAGGCGGCGAGGAAGGACCCGGTGCTCGACCGCTTCATCATCGACGGGGAGAACATCTCCGTCCGCATCGAGGGACAGGGCGTGCTTCCCCTGACCGAGTACCGGCGCCCGCTCGGACCGCCGGCATCGGGACCGGGTGTTTCGGTGCAGGTCGTTGCGCGGCGAGAAGCCGCGCCCGGCGCGGCGGGGAGCATCTACAATCGCTCGCTCTATCAACCGGAAGCGCCTGCGGCCGCGCGCACGACGCCGCAGCCGCCCCGGCCCGCCGCCGTGCAGCCTGGCCAACCAGCTCAATCGGGCCAGCAGCCGCCGGCAGCGGCGCAGCAGAAGAAGCCGGAAGAGCCGCGCAGCGATCGGTTCTCGCTGATCGAGCTGGAGTGAGTTCGTCGCGGCCGCCGAAGGCGGCTTAGCGACGATTGTTTTGAGGCTGTAAAATACGCTTTAGCGTGGGGCGCGATCGCGATCGGCCTGTTTCTGCGCCACCACCGGCTGCTTGCGGTGCACCACCAGGGTCCGCTGCGTCTGCAGATCATCGTCCTCGCGCGCAACGATCACCACCGTACTGTTTCCCGGCTTCAGCGGCAGGTCCGTCTGGAAGTCGAGCTGCACCGGCGCTCCCGTCGCTTGCTGTCCCGGCTTGCGCGACGTGCGGAAGAACACCTTCCGGTAGTCGTTCTCGTGCTGGATGAAGATCTGCAGATCGCGCATCCCGTTCACGTCGCTGGCGCTGCCTGCCAGGGTCAGGTGGTCCTGGTCCGTTTCCACGCCGCCCCGCGAGGTGTCCACGTTGGCGAGCCGGATCGCCGGCGCCTCGCTCTGCATCAGCTGCGCCACGGTCTTGAGATTCGGCTTCGCTGCCGGCGCCTCCTTGCCCGCAGCCAGCGGCAAAAAGCCCATCCGCCCCTTCTCCCACTCGACGCGCCAGAAGGGTCCCGCCTTGCCGTGCACCGGGAGTACGGCGCCCTTCTTCACGGTGGCGAGCTTCGCGCCCGATTCCTGCGCCGTGGCGAGGATGGTCGTGTCCACCTGGACCCGCACCGGCTGCAGCGCGGGCGCGAGGGTGACCGGCGGCGCCGCGGGAAGCAGCAGCTTGTCCCGCTGCGCCTCGTATAGCTCCTTGTCGCCGACTTCCAGGCGCACGGGCACCGTATCCTCGAGAGGCTTCTTCACCTCCAACACGAAGGTGGCGCTCTTCATCTCGCCCGGCTTGAGAGGTCCGAGCTTGGTGCGCCCCTTCTTCACGTTGATGCGGTCCTCGGACAGGTTGCGCAGGGCCGCGTAGGCGTCGAAGGCGGTGCCGGTGCCCACATTCTTCACGTCGACGATGATCTCGGCGGTCTCGCCCTTCTCGCCCTTGTGCAAGAGCCCGTCATTGCCGACGATCTGGTAGCTCCAGGCGAAGGCGGGCCGGGGCAGCTCGGCGATGTCGGTCTCCGCGCGCGCTTCCTCGAGCTGATCGCCCGAGTCGTCCTCCCACTTGAGGGTGACGTCGTCGCGCCGCGAAGGCACGTAGCGCGGGATCTTGATGGGGACGATCCAGGTGCGCTTCTCGCCCGGCTGGAGCTGACCGAAGACGAATTCGCGCCGGTCGAGCACCGCGTTGTCGCTCTTGGTATACGCGCGCAGCCGCGAAAGAGTGGTGGTGCCGCTGTTGTGCGCGGTCACCGCCATCTCCATGGTGCCGCCGGCCTGGGTGCGCGGGGCGCGGATCTCGGCCTGCACCCGCGCCGCCTGGCCCTTGGGAGCATTGGCGGCCTGCGCGGACCAGTTCAGGCCCATGGCCTCGAGCGCCCGCCTCACCTTCTCCTGCTCGCCGGCGCGCCGCTGCTCGACGAAGGGCTTCGCCTGCTGCAGCTGTTGCCTGCGATCGGTCGAGCTGGCGTGCAGCAGAAGGTCGCGGCAGAACTCGATCTGGTAGTCGACCACGACCCCGTCCTCGTCGGAGGGATCGTCGTCGTCCTCCTCGGGCGCCTGGCCGGCCTCGATCAGCTCGCGGTTCTTGCGCTCCTTGACTGTCTCTTCCTTCACGAACCGGAGCGTATCGAAGGGTTTCTGTTGCACGCGCTCGCGGCCCGCCTTGGCCTGCTCCTCGTCCCGGGCAAAGCCATTGAAGAAGTGCTTGTCGTAGTCCGCCTCGCGGAACGTCTTCGGCGGAGCGAAGAGATCGATCCGGTCCTTGAGGATCCGCGCCGGCACCAGCTCGATGTCCGGCACGATGCCGACTTCCTGGATGGAGACGTCGCCCGGCGTCAGGTACTGCGCGATGGTCAGCTTGAGGGCGCTCTCGTCGCCCGTCTCCCGGTCCTTGAAGTCGTAGAGCACCTGCACCGAACCCTTGCCGAAGCTCTGCCGTCCCACGATCACGGCGCGGTTCAGGTTCTTGAGCGCCCCCGCCACGATCTCCGAGGCGGAAGCGCTCTCGCTGCTGATGAGCACGGCCATGGGGAACTCGCGCTCTCCGCCGTCGGCGCGCGCGAGCTTGGGCTCGCGCAGCGTGCCGTTCACCCCGACGGTGGTGACGATGGTCCCCTCTTCGACGAAAGCGTCGCTCACCTGGATGGCCTGCTCGAGCAAGCCGCCCGGGTTGCCGCGCATGTCGAGCACCAGCCCGCGCAGCGATCCGCCGTTCTGCTGCTTCATCGCGCGGATGGCGGCCATCATGTCGCGGGTGGTGGTCCCGGAAAACCCGCTCAGGCGCACGTAGCCGACGCCGTTGTCGAGCAGCTTGGAGACCACCGTCTCGTAGGTGACCAGCGCGCGAGTGAGATCGAGCCGCTTCGCCTCGCCGCCCTTGTGCGCCACCCAGATGCTCACCTTCGTGCCCGGCTTGCCGCGCATGCGATCGACGGCTTCCTGCAACTCCATGCTGACGGTGGAGTCGTTGTCGATCTGGGTGATGACGTCGCCCTTCTTCACCCCGCCCTTCCAGGCGGGCGTGTTCTTCAGCACCTTGCGGACGGTGAGCTTGTCCTCGATCATCGAGATCACGAAGCCGAGGCCGCCGAACTCGCCGCGGGTCTGGACCTTCATCTCCTTGTAGACGTCGGGCTTGAGCAGCCAGGAGTGCGGGTCCAGCGTGGAGAGCATGCCGTTGATGGCGGCGTACTCGATCTCGCGCTGGTCCGACTGGGTGACGAGGTTGTCGCGCACGAAGCTGAAGACCTCGTGCATCTTGAGCGGGATCTGCCAGATGGAGTCGATGTCCCGGTAGTCGAATTCCCGGGTTGCGTTGCCCACCGTCACCCGCACGTGGTTCTCGGGGATGCTCGCGTTGGCGTGGCCGCAGCCCGCCACCTGCGCCCGGTTCGCTTCCAGGATACCGCCCTGCTGCGCACTGTTGGCCGCCCCGATCATCGAGGTCCCCGGCTCGCGATTCACGGCGCGGTCATCGCAGGGCGGTCCGCCCACCTCCACCATCACCTCGGCCACCTGCCGCTCCACGGCCTCGAGGGACGCGGTGAACATCTCCTTGGGATTGATCCGGCTGGGATCGACGTAGTTGTCCTTGATCTGGACGATGGTCTTGCGGAACACGTCGAGGCTGGCCAGGTCGTAGTTCTTGTCCTTCTGTGGATCGATGGCGGCGTGCGCCTCGCGCGCCTGCAAGGGGCCGCGGTCGCTCGAAAGGGCGAGCAGTGATGCAGCGATCGCGGCGGGGGCGAAGAGGGCGAGGCGAGCGGTCTTTCGCATGGTCGGCGGCTCTTTCGGCAAGCGGGCTTCAGAACAGGATAGCCAGCACGCCTCCTGCCAACAAGAACGCGCCGGGTTCAGGGTTCTTTAAACAGACCGGACTCCGCCGGCATGCCGAACTGCTCACCGGCGGACGACCGCGTATCCCTTGGCCTTGAGGGCGCCGATCAGGGCCTCGATGTGATCGGGACCCCGGGTCTCGAGCGTCAGGTCGATCTCGGTATCGCCGATGGCGCCCTGTAAAAATGCCCTGTTATGGTGCACTTCCAGGACGTTGGCGCGCTCGGCGGCAACCGTCGCGAGCACGCCCGCGAGCATGCCCGGCCGGTCGGGGACCCTCACCGCGACCATCACCCGCCGGCCTTCGACGACCAGGCCTCGCTCGATGATCCGGGCGATGAGGTTGGGATCGATGTTGCCCCCCGAGATGGCGCACACGACGTTGGTCGCCGGCCCGAGGCCGCCGATCTTGTGTTGCAGCAGCGCTGCGGCGGGGGCGGCGCCCGCCCCCTCGGCGACCGTCTTCTCGCGCTCGATCAGCGCCAGGATCGCGTTCGCCACCTCCTCGTCGTCGACGCCGACGATCTCGTCCACGTACTTGCGGAAGAGCGGAATCGTCCGTTCCCCGGCGCGCTTGACCGCGATGCCGTCCGCCAAGGTCGTCGCGTTGGGGATGACGATCGGTCCGCCCGCATCCAGGGCGGCGCGCATCTTCGGCAGGTGCGAGGATTCGACGCCGAGGACGCGCACGGAAGGCTTGAGCGACTTCATGGCCAGCGCCATCCCGCCCAGCCAGCCGCCGCCGCCGATGGAAGCGACCAGCACCTCGACGTCGGGGACCTGCTCGAGGATCTCCAGCGCGCAGGTCCCTTGGCCGGCGATGATCGCGTCGTCGTCGAAGGCGTGGATGAAGACGTAACCCTTCGCTTCCTGCAGCCGGCGCGCCTCGGCGTACGCGTCGTCGTAGTTGTTCCCGCAGAGGACGATTGCGGCTCCGAACTTGCGCGTCGCTTGCACCTTGCTGAGTGGCGCGGTCTCGGGCATCACGATGGTCGCCTGGACCCCCAGGCGCTGGGCGTTGAAGGCGACCGCCTGGGCATGGTTGCCCGCGCTCGCTGCCACCACGCCGCGCTTTCGCTCCTCCGGCGTGAGCAGCGCGAACTTGTTGGCCGCCCCGCGTTCCTTGAACGACCCGGTGCGATGCAGGTTCTCCAGCTTGAAGTGGATGCGCGCGCCGCAAAGCTCGCTGAACGGCTCGGAGAGCGGACATGGAGTGACGCCGACGATGCCGCGGATGCGCTCGCGCGCGGCGAGGACGTCCTGCAGGGTGAGCATCGTGCGGCAGGGTGACCGCGCCGGCCCTCCTGGTCAAGTTGTCATGTGGGATGAAGGAGCATCCGCCATGGGTTGTGGAAGTAACCGCAAGGACTCAGTTTGGCGGCTGGGGGTCCGGATGGCAGGCAAGGCGAGCGTGAGAGTGGTCGACAGGCTGCCAGTGGTCGACGAGACACGGGCGGACCGGCAGACGATCGAGATCTACGAGCTGGTCACGCGGAAGGTGCGCGTCGGGCGCGTCCCGCTCCTCTTCAAGGCGCTCGCGGCCGAGAAGGCGCTCGGTCCCTGCTGGACTGCGCTGAGGCCGGCGATCCGGGTGCGCGCGTTCGAGGAAGCGGCGGACGACCTGCGCGCGCGAGCTGCTCGCGCCGCGGTCGACCTCGGCTGTCCGCTGATCGAGACCCAGCTGGAATGGGCAGGATACGACGTCGACGAGATCGATCAGATCCGCGCTCAGGTCGACATCTTCCATTACGTCGATGCCAAGCTGCTGATGGCGGTGGCGGTGCTGGCGGAAGCGGTCTCCGGCGGCGTTGGCGGCGTCTCCCGCGGGCCCCGTGGCGAGCAGCGGGTGCCCCGGGGCGTGCCGCACGAGATGGACCCGATCGAGCTGGTTCCGGAAGATGCGGACGGCGCGCTCGGGAAGGTCTTCCGCAGCATCCGGACGCACCTCGGGCTCGGGATCGTGCCGGACGACTTCCGCGCCCTGGGCCGATGGCCCAAGTATCTGGAGCTGGCCTGGACCGATGCGCGCAAGCGCGACGGCGAGGCGCCGGCTCGTATCGCCCTGAACGAGATCGGCGGGTTGGCGGACGAGGCGGCGCGGCAGCTGCCGGTGCGCGTGGCGGTCAGCGCGGAGGCGCTGCGGGCAGCAGGAGCGGATCCCTCGCGCGTGCACGCCCTGCTGCAGCGGTTCCGGCGCGCGCTGCCCGGGTTGGTCCTCGATCTGGCGCTCTTCAAGGTGCAGCTCGACGGCGCGGAAGCAGCGCGGGAGAGCCCGTTCCCGATCCGCTGGAAGTACATCTCCTCGGACGAGTACACGACCGTCGGGCTGGACGAGCCCGTGAAGCTGCGTGCCGGCGACCCGAAGGACCTGGACGAGGAGGAGCGCCCGCACCGGCCGCACTGAGGATGGAGCACATGGCCGACCAACCGACTTGCGGCAAGGGCCTCGCGGAGAACGCGGCGCTCCCTGCGAAGCTGGCGGAGCTGGTCACATCCGTTGCCGAGGTCCTCGAGCTTCACATGAGGGCACTCGATCGGAAGGATCCGGCCGGATCAGCGCGTTGCCTCAACGCACCTGCGCGACCTTGCCGCCGAAGAGGCGGTCCACGGCCGCGAGCAGATCGTCGGAAGGCGCCACTCGCAAGCTCCTGAGCGCGATCTTCGTTTCGGATGCGCCCGGCAGCACGATGCTCAGCGATGCCGTGCACGAGCCTGGGAACTTCCCGAACAGCGACTTCAACTCCGCGAGCTTTTCGGAAGTGGCCTGCTCCGCCGAGAGCTTCAGCTCGATGCGCGTCGCCTTCGCGGCGCGCACGTCGACCAGCCGCGACACCTCGTCCACCTTGATCTCCGGCGACGGCTCGGAGCTGTCCTGCTGCTGCGCTTCGTTGCCGAACTTCTCCGCCAACCGCACCATGCCGCGCACCAGCACCGGCTCGTCGGCTTTGAGGAGCGATTCGTACTTCTGGACGATGTCCTCGTAGATCACGAGATCGCGCGCGCCCGTCAGGTCTTCCAGCATCGCGAAGGCGATCTTCTTGCCGGTCTTCGTCAGCCGTTCGCGCCAGCCCTGGACGATTCCGGCCACCGCCACTTTCTCGAATCCGCGCGCGGTCGCGAGCGAGGCGCAGGTATGCGTCGCGAACCGCTTCACCTCCTCGGCGTAGCGCGCCAGCGGATGTCCGGTGATGTAGAAGCCCAAGGCCTGCTTCTCCAATGCGAGGCGCTCGCGCTCGCTCCACTCCTCTTTGCCGAAGACGCGCTCTTCCGGCGGCTTGTCCGCAGCCTTCGCCCCGCCGCCGAACAGGCCGAACTGCCCCGACTCGCGGTCCTTCTGTGCGGAGGCGCCCTGTTGCAGCGCGGCCTCAATGCACTCGAACAAGGCCCTCCGCGGCTTGCCGGTGAAATCGAACGCGCCGGCGGTCACGAGCGCCTCGACCACCTTCTTGTTGATCTTGCGCGTATCGATACGGGCGCAGAAGTCGAACAGGCCCGCGAACGGCTTGTTGCGCGCGGCGAGGATCGCCTCGATCGCGTTCTCTCCCACGCCCCTGATCGCGCCGAGTCCGAACCGGATGAGGAACCTTCCGGGATTCTTCGGATCGGGGCCCACACCGAAGGCAAGGTCAGACTCGTTGACGTCCGGCGGCAGCACGGTGATGCCGTCCGCGCGCGCCTCGGCAATGTGCGCGACCACCTTGTCCGTGTTGTCCTTCTCGGAGGTGAGCAGCGCGGCCATGAACTCGACCGGATGGTGCGCCTTCAACCAGGCCGTTTGATACGTGATCAATCCATACGCGGCGGCATGGCTCTTGTTGAACGAGTAGGCCGCGAATTGCTCCATCGTATCGAAGAGCTCGGTCGCGAGCCTGACGTCGACGCCGTTCTTCGCGCAGCCTTCGACGAAGCCGCTGCGCTCCTTCGCCATCAGGTCGGCCTTCTTCTTCCCCATCGCCCGGCGGAGCAGGTCGGCGCGACCGAGCGAATACCCGCCCAGCACCTGGGCGATCTGCATCACCTGCTCCTGGTAGACGATCACGCCGTATGTGTCTTTGAGGATGGGCTCGAGCAGCGGGTGCGGATAGGTGACCCGTTCGCGGCCATGCTTGCGATTGATGAAGATGTCCACCATGCCGGAATCGAGCGGCCCGGGGCGGTAGAGCGCGCCGGCGGCGATGATGTCCTCGAAGACGCTGGGCTTGAGCTTCTTCACCATCTCGGTGAAACCCGAAGACTCCATCTGGAAGATGCCGGCCGTGTCGCCGCTGGAGATCAGCTGGTAGGTCTTCTTGTCGTCGAGCGGCAAGAGGGCGATGTCGAGCTGTTCCTCCGGGTTCTTGCCGCGGTTGATCAGCTTGACCGCGTTGCTGATCACGGTGAGCGTCGTCAGCCCGAGGAAGTCGAACTTGACGAGTCCGGCGAGCTCGACCTCGTCCTTCGCGAATTGCGTGACCAGCTCGCCGTTCTGGCCGCGGCAGAGCGGCACGTACTCCCAGAGCGGTTTCTCTCCGATGACGACGCCGGCGGCGTGCATGCCGGTCGAACGCGTCAGCCCCTCCAGCGCGCGCGCGTACTCGACGATCGCCTTGAAGACCGGCTTCTGCTCCTGGATCTGCGTGAGCTTGGGCTCGACCTCCAGCGCCTTCTCGATGGTCGCAGGATGCCCTTCGATCAAATTGGGGATGTTCCGCGTCAGCTCGTTCACCTCGGCGAAGGGCACACCCATCACCCGCGCGACGTCCTTGATGGCGCTCTTCGCCGACAGGGCGCCGTAGGTGATGATCTGCGCGACGTTCTCCTTTCCGTACTTCTCGGTGACGTAGCTGATCACCTCGCCGCGCCTGTCCTGGCAGAAGTCGATGTCGAAGTCCGGCATCGACACGCGCTCGGGATTGAGGAACCGCTCGAAGAGCAGGTTGTAGGGAAGGGGATCGATGTCGGTGACGCGCAGCGAATACGCCACCAGCGAGCCCGCGCCCGAGCCGCGCCCGGGGCCCACCGGGATGCCGTTGCGCTTCGCCCAGTTGATGAAGTCCTGGACGATGAGGAAATAGCCGGAGAACTTCATGTTGACGATCACCGCCAGCTCGCGCTCGAGCCGGTCTCGATAGAGATCGGCGTCGACCTGCCGTCCGGTGCGCGCGATCTCCGCGAAGCGCTCATCGAGGCCTTCGCGGGCCCTCCTCTGCAGATAGCTGTCCAGCGTCTCGCCGTCCGGCACCTGGAACTTCGGCAGGTACTTGTCCTTGAGATTCAGGTCGACGTTGCACTGCTCCGCGATGACCGAGGAGTTGTGGACCGCTTCCTGCCACTCGGAGCCGACGCCGGTGGTCGCCTCCAGCGCCGCGTACATTTCTCGTGGCGACTTGATGTACAGCTCCTCGGTGTCGTGCCGCAGGCGCTTGGGATCGTCGAACGTGCGCCCCGAGGCGATGGCCATCAGCACTTCGTGCGCCTTCGCGTCCTCTCGCTTCACGTAATGGCTGTCGGCGGTGGCGACGAGGGGGAGTCCCTCCTCCCGCGCCAGCTCGCACATCCCGTGGTTGACCGGGAGCTGTTCCTTGAGCGCGTTGCTCTGGATCTCCAGATAGAGGCGATCGCCGAAGATGGACTTGAGATCCCGCACCTCGCGGCGCGCCTCGTCCATGTCGCCACGGCGGACCGCGCGTGGCACCGCGCCCGCCATGCAGGCGGTGAGCGCGATCAATCCCTCGCTGTGCGCCTTGAGCAGGGGCTTGTCGACGCGCGGGTCGTAATAGAAGCCCTCGGTGAACGCCTTGCTGCTCAGATAGCGGAGGTTGCGGTAGCCGGTGTCGTCTCGCGCCAGAAGCACCAGGTGGTTGCCTACCCGCTGGCTCTTGTCGCCCATCCCCTTCTCGCCCGCGACGTAGGCCTCGAAGCCGATGATGGGCTTGATGCCGTGCTTCTTCGCTTCCTGATAGAAATTCACCACGCCGAACATGTTCCCGTGGTCGGTGACGGCCACGGACTTCATCCCGGTCTCCGCGCACGATTTCATCAGATCGGGCAGGCGGATGGCGCCGTCGAGGAGACTGTAGAGCGTATGCAGATGGAGGTGCGTGAAGTCGGCGGGCATTGCCGGCGGAGTGTAGCGCGCCCCCCGGACATCGCGGGCAGGAAAACGTCACCCGCCGGGGAAGAGATCGCGCAGCGCCGCGTTCACGTCCTCGAAGCGGAAGCGGAACCCGGAGTCGAGCAACTTCCTCGGCACCGCGCGTTGCCCTTCGAGGAGCGCGGAGGCGATTTCACCGAGCAGGATCTTCAGGGGCGCCGCGGGGACGGGGGCCCAGGACGGACGGTGCAGGGCGTGCCCCAGCGCCTTCGCGAACTCTTTCATGGTCACGATGCCCGGAGCAACGAGGTTCACCGGGCCCGTCATCTCATGATCGATGCACCAGAGGATCGCGGCCACCTCGTCGGCGATGTGGATCCAGGGGAACCACTGCTTCCCGCTCCCGATGGGCCCGCCCACGAACGCCTTGAAGGGCGGCAGCATCTTCCCCAGCGCGCCGCCCCTGGCGCTGAGAACGATCCCCGTCCGGACCTGCACGGCGCGCACGGGGGCGCGCTGCGCTTCCGCCTCCCATTGCCGGCCGACGCTGGCGAGAAAATCCGAGCCGGCCGCGGCGCTCTCTTCGAGCACCTCGTCGCCCCGGCCGCCATAGTAACCGACGGCGCTGGCGTTCACGAGGACGCGCGGCTTGCGCTTGGCAGAGCGGATCGCGTCGATCAGCGCGCGGGTGGTGAGCAGGCGGCTGTCCACGATCTCTTTCTTGTATGCAGGCGTCCAACGCTTGCCCGCGACGCTTGCACCCGCCAGGTTGACGACCGCGTCGGCGCCATCCACGCTCCACGGAGCGGTGCCGAAGCGCGGGAGCGCCAGAGCCTCGTCACCGCGAGCGCGCAGCGCGCGGACGACCTCGGTGCCGATCAATCCGCTCGCTCCCGCGATCGCCACGCGCATGCCGCATGGATGCGCGAGCGATCTGGCCGATTCGCTTCTGCGCTATTGTCCGCGCCCGTGAACGAGCTCTGCTGGGTCAGCCTGCAGGTGCCGGATCTGGAAAGATCGCGCGCCTTCTGGCGCGACGTCGTCGGCCTCTCGGAGAAGTCCTACACGCCGGGCTGGGTGGAGCTGGAGCTACGCCCCGGCCTCCTGCTCGCGCTGCACCCTGTCTTCTACCCGAATGCCATGATCAAGCGCGGCTACGACCGCGGCGGACCGGTGCTCGGCATCCGGGTGATGAACCTGGAGGAGATGGCCGCGCTCGTGCTTCGCCACGGAGCGCGGTCCCTGGGCAGCTCGCAGGAAATCCCCGGCGGTGTCTCCCGGGATTTCGAGGATCCCGACGGGTACGTCTTCGAGCTGGTGGAGCTGCGCGAGCGGGCGGAGCACAAGTGAGTTAAGACCGCGGCGTGCCGGAGCTTCCGGACGTCACCGTCTACGTCGAGTCGATCGCAGCGCGCGTAGCTGGTCAGCCGCTGCAGGGGGTTCGCGTCGCGAGTCCTTTCGTGGTGCGCACCTTCGACCCGCCGCTCAGCGCAGCCAGCGGACGGCGCGTGCTCGAGGTGCGCCGGCTCGGCAAGCGGATCGTCTTCGTCCTCGAGGGCGGGCTGTTCCTGGTGATTCACCTGATGATCGCCGGCCGGTTCAAGTGGCTCGAGCGGGGAGCGAAGATCCCGGGAAAGGTCGGCCTTGCCGCCCTCGACTTTCCACCCGGCACGCTGATGCTCACGGAGGCGGCGACGAAGAAGCGCGCCTCGATCCATCTCGCGCGAGCGCTCGACGAGTTCCAGCGCGGCGGGATCGAGCCGCTCACGTGCACGCTCGACGAATTCGAGGCCGCGCTGCGTCGCGAGAACCACACGCTGAAGCGCTCGCTGACCGATCCGCGCTTGTTCTCGGGAATCGGCAACGCGTATTCGGACGAGATCCTCCACCGCTCGAAGCTGTCGCCCGCCCTGCTCACGCAGAAGATGTCCAGGGACGAAGTGCGCGCGCTCTTCGAGGCTACCCGGACCGTGCTGACGGAGTGGACGGAGCGACTGCGGCAGGAAGCGCGCGAGAAGTTTCCCGAGAAGGTCACCGCGTTCCGCGACGACTTCGCCGTCCACGGGAAGTACAAGCAGCCGTGCCCGGTGTGCGGGACGGCCGTGCAGCGCATCGCGTACGCGGACAACGAGACGAATTACTGCCCGCGCTGCCAGACGGGCGGAAAACTGCTCTCGGACCGCTCGCTCGCGCGCCTGCTGCACGACGATTGGCCGCGAACCATCGAAGAGCTGGAGGAGAGATTCCCGGCGGGGAAGCCGGCAGCCGGATCGAGCTGACCGCGCCGGTCAGTCGCAGGCCGGCAGCTGCAGGGACGTCGCGCTCGGGGTGAACGAATTACCGCTCCAGCAGTTTCCCGTACCGCTGCCGTCCCAGATCAGGTCTCCCCGGATCGCTTCGAACGCCGGATCGGACTGAGGCATCGTCCCGTTTCCCTTCAAGCGGTTCCCGATGATCCGGTCATCGCGGGGCTCTGGATCGAACTCTGGATCGATCTTCGACAGGTCGTTGCAAGGGGGGACGTCCTGCAATCTGTCCCACCCGAAGCAGAGGCTCGCAACGGCGATCCCGGCAAAGCCGTTGCCGCGCACGTCGTTCGCCAGCACGGTCGTGCCATGCCCGCCGACGACGACGATGCCCGATCCTGCCGGCAGAACGCTGAGCAAGCCTTCCGTCGCATCGTTCTTCCGGTTGTTGCGGTGCACCGAATTGTAAGCCACCAGGGTGCTCCGCTGCGTATCGCGCTGCAGAAACGGGAGAAGGTCGACCAGGATGCCGGCCGTGTTGTCCTGGACTTCATTGGCGACGGCAGCACAATGCCGGCTGTTCTCGATCTCGATCCCGAGCAGGCTGTCGCGTACCCGGTTGCCGGCGATCAGCACGTCGTCGCTCTGGCCAACATAGATTGCGGCATCGAGCGTAGTGCCAGTAACGACATTTCCGAGCATCAGTCCGTGCCGGGAGAGCACCGGGAAGAGACCGTAGACGAGATTGCCCTCGGACCGGTTGTCGACGATGGAGAATCTGTCCACACAAGCGAGGTGGACGCCGTGGATGGCGAAGCCGCGGATCGTGAAGCCGCGGATGGAAAAGCCGGTCAGGACCGCGGCCGTCTCCTGATGATCACAGGGCGGATTCTCGTCGTCACCGGGGGGAGTTGTTGGCAGGGAGTTCACCGGGCTCGCCCAAACGCCGTAGGACTGATTGCCGGCATTCTGGAGGATGACGGGGTGACCGTGGGTCGAGAGCCCTACAAGCTCGATCCCGTCACGCGTGATGGTCAAGGCGATGTCCGCCGACGCGGTCTCGACGTAGGTGCCGGGATGAACCACAATGCGGTCACCCGCGGACGCACCGTTGACGGCGGTCTGGATGGATCCGCCAGGATGGACGGCGAACGTTCGCGCGGACGCCGCAGCTGCACCGAGCAGCACCGCTAGGGTTATGAAAAAGCGCATGATTTTCCTCCGGGCGGGCATGCACACTAGCGCTTGTGCGGAGGGTGACAAGGTGGCGTGCGTCATCGCTCGAGGGGTGCACCGTCGGATCGAGCGTATGGGCGGCGACCGACCTGACGGATCCGCGCCAGGCCGGAGAGTTGAAGACATCGTGCTCGCGATGGATGATGTCGTCGGTCGCACCGCGTCCGGCCACCCTCGATCTCGCGCAAACCGCTTCGAGCAAGAAAGGGTCCGGCGGATGACGGAACGGCGGCGTGCTGTTGGCGAAACGGCGTCTCGCGCGCGATAGTGCGCGGGCGCGGAGGCGGCAATGCAAGAGGAGCGTAAGAACGGCGGCAACGGCGGCGCTGAAGGCGGCGGGGACGAACCGCAGTACCCCACACAAGGGTCGGGGGGACAGTTCGGCGGACCGACCCCGGGAGGCGGACCGATCCCCGGACCGATGGAAGGACAGGGCGAGATGGCGCCGGAGCCTGAGCCGGCCGAGCCACGGCCGCGACGCAAGAGCGCCGGGCCGCGGCGCAAGGCGGCCCCGAAGAGCGCGCGAAAGAAGGGCGGGGCCCGCCGGGCCGCGAAAGCCAAAGCGCGCAAAGGCAAGGGCCGTAGCGCCGCGCGCCGCGCCGGGGGTGCAAAGCGAGGAAAGGCGAAAGCGGGACGGTCTCGCGGGCGCGGCAAGAAGGGTCGCCGCTAAGGCGGCTCTCCGCCTCAGGCGGGGCATGCCGCCATGTTTTGCTGCGTGTTGCCGTGAATACGGCAACACGCTCTCAATCCTCGAAGCTGTCGCTCGGCGCCGGCGCGGGCCCCGGCCGCGGCACTCTGCGCCGTGGAGGAGCCGGCGCGCCGGCGATCCGGCGCGCGCCGCGCGCGAGCTCGCGGTATTGCGGCAGGTGCGGCTGCAGCAGCGCGCGCTGCATCGCCTTCTCATCCGCGTCCTTCGGGATGTGCACCGGCTTGCCGGTGTTCGGGTGGAAACCAGAGTAGTACATGTCCGTGGCCAGCGTCATCGGCGTTGGGGTGAAGTCCTGCACCTGCTGCGGGCGCCACCCGTTCTCCGCCAGATAGTCGGACAGCTCCACCATGTCCTTCACCTCGCAGCCGGGATGGCCCGAGATGAAATACGGCACCAGGTACTGGTCCTTGCCCGCATCGGTGGAGTACTTCTCGAACAGCTCCTTGAAGCGGACGAACATCTCCTTTCCGGGCTTCTTCATCACCTTCACCACGCCCGGCGAGATGTGCTCCGGCGCGATCTTGAGATGACCGCCGACGTGATTCGCGACCAGCTCGCGGATGTACTCGTCTCCGTGCTTCGCGTCCGCGAATGCCACGTCGTAGCGGATGCCGCTCGCCACGAATGCGCGCTTCACGCCGGGCAGCTCGCGCGCCTTGCGCATCAGCTGGATGAGCGGCCCGTGGTCGGTGCCGAACTTCTCGCAGACCGACGGATAGACGCATGAAGCGCGGCGGCACCGCGCGTGCCACGTCTCGTCGGTACAAACCATGTGCCACATGTTCGCGGTGGCGCCGCCGATGTCGCTGACCACGCCGGTCCAGCCCGGGACGTTCCTCAAGCTCTCGATCTCGCGCAGCACCGACGCCTCGCTGCGCGAGACCACGTCGCGGCCCTGGTGCTCGGTGATGCAGCAGAAGCTGCACCCGGCGGCGCAGCCGCGCATGATGGTGACGCTGAAGCGGATCTGCTCCCAGGCGGGGATCTTCGCCTCGCCATACATCGGGTGCGGCAGGCGCGTGAAGGGCAGCTCGTACTCTTCGTCGATCAATCCGGTGGAGGGCGGCGGCGCTGGCGGATTCACGTACACCAGCTCCCGTCCGTGTTGCTGGATGAGGATGCGGGCGTTGTCCGGGTTGTGCTCGAGATGGTAGAGGCGCGAGAACTCCGCGTACACGCTCTTGTCCGCGACGATCTCCTCGTAGGAGGGCAGTCGGATCTCATCCCGGTCACGCGGCCCGGCGAGGTAACGCCAGCCCTCCTCCGCATCGTCCCTGAACTTGACCGCGGTCCCGCGCACGTCCGTGAGACCGCAGATGTCCTCGCCGGCCGCGAGCCGGGAGGCGACTTCCAGGACAGGCTGCTCGCCCATCCCGTACACGAGGATGTCCGCCGGGCAGTCGACGAGAATGGAATGGCGGACCCGGTCGCTCCAGTAATCGTAGTGAGCGAGGCGCCTGAGCGATGCCTCGACGCCGCCGAGCACGATCGGGACGTCGGGGAACAGCTTCTTCAGCTTGCGCGCGTACACGGCGCTCGCGTAGTCCGGCCGTCTGCCCGGGGCTGCGTCGGCCGTGTACGCGTCGGATGACCGGCGCTTCTTGCCGGCGGTGTAGTGGTTCACCATCGAGTCCATGTTGCCGCTCGACACGCCGAAGAAGAGGCGCGGGCGGCCGCAGGCAGCGAAGTCGGCCAACCCGCTCGCTTCGTCCCAGCGGGGCTGGCTGACGATGCCGACCTTGAATCCGCGCGAGGCGAGCAGGCGCGCGATCAAGGGGATGCCGAACGTCGGGTGATCGACGTAGGCGTCGCCGTTGACCAGGACGACGTCGAGTTGTTCCCACCCTCGCCGCCGGGCATCGTCCAGGGACACCGGGAGGTATGCCTCCAGTCCGGGACGCGGCGGCGGCCGGGTGCGACGCGCGCCGATCTGGACGAGGCGTGGCATCCGGCATTTATAACGGCCGGACCCATGTAGGTAAATTCCGCTGGTTCGGAATTTGCGCCGGCTTGGCGCGGGATTGGAACCTGTCTGATATCCTTTCGCGAGCCATGGCTGACACCAGCGCGCCCGCGACGCCCTTCCCCGGGGAGGACGCTTCTCCGCTCGCGTCCGAAACGGCGGACCCGCTCGAGGGCGACTGGTCGGAAGGCTTGCGCGGCCCTCTGCGGGCGCACGGGATCGCGCCACCCAGGCGGCTTTCATTGGAAGATCTGGCGCAAGCGTCGACCGGATCGACGAACGGCGCCGCGGCTCCGGCTCCCGAGCACGCCTCGGCCGCGCAGCTCGAGGCGCCTTCCGAGTCGGCGCCCACGCCTTGGAGCGAGCCTGTCGCTAGCCCCTCTCTGGAGGATGACGGGAGCGCGTCCGGAGCGGTCACTGAATGGGACCAGGCCGCCGCCCCGCCTGGGCCAGCCGACGCCGTCCCGGTCGCGCCGCCTGCCGACGATTGGCAAATGCAGGCTCCGGCGACCGACCCCACCGCGTCCGCAACTCCGGCGGAGGAACAGGCGGCGCCTCCCGAGGCGTGGTCGGCGGCGCCGCAGGAGCCGGTGCAGGAGTGGCAGGCGGAATCGGCTCCTTCGGACTGGCAGGAAGCGCGAAAGCCGGATGCCGAGGCGGTGCCGGAAGCCCCCGACACCGACTGGAGCTCTCTGCGCTCAGGGCCCGACTGGTCCGCCTCCAGCGCCCCGGAGCAGCCGCAGGAGCAAGCCTGGGGAGCGGCGGCGCCGGCAGCGGAGCAGTCCGAGTGGAACGCCGCGGCGCCGGCTCCGGTGGAAGCGGAATGGACGCCACCCGAGCCCGCAGCGGCGCCCGAATGGTCCGGTCCGCCCGCCGCGGCCGCCGAAGAATGGGACGTGCCGATCACGGAGGCGCCGCCGGACGCGGAGGCGGTCGCGGTCGATTCCGCTCCTCCCCCTCCGAAGCCCGCGTGGAACGAGGCCGCTGTGGGCGCGACCGCGCTGGAGCAGCTCGACTCCGAACCGCCGGAGCCCGAACCGGGCGCGGCGAAGGAATTGTTCGGTAGCGTTCCAGCGGGAGCCACGCTGGGCGCCGCTGACGACGAACCGGGCCTGCCCGAAGAGCTGGCGTCGCCCGAGGAGGTGTTGAAACCCGTGGCGATCGATGACGACGATCCGGACCTTCCCGCACCGACGGGCGAACCCGCGCGGACGCGCGCGCAACCGCTCGCGGCCTGGCGACCGACCGCAGCGAACGCGCTCGAGATGCAGGGCGAACACCGCGTCGCAGTGCACACTCGCGGCGGCCGCACGCTTCGCGGCACCATGCGCGACATCGATCTCTCGAAATCACAGTTCCCGCTCATCCTGCAGGGCGGAGGCGAGCCGGAGCCGATCTACCGCGCCGACGTGAAGGCGATCTTCTTCATGCTCGCTCCGGGAGAGCCGCCGCACGCGGGCGACGGAGCCAAGGTGCGAGTCACGTTTGCGGATGGACGCGCCATCGAAGGCATCCGCGACGGCGCGGACGCCAAGCACGGGTTCTTCCTGGTGCCGCTCGACGCCGCGCGCACGAATACGCGATGCATCTACGTGGCGCGCGAGGCGACGTCCGACATCAAGGACGGGTAGAGAACCCGTTTTCCGCGGGACAAGCAACTGCGTAGCGGCAGTCCCTTTCGGTGCACGGGAGCCGCTAGTGAAGGTACTTGTCCGAGCCACGGCCGCCGCTGAAGGGCCCCGCTTCATCGTCCTTGCCGCGCACGACACGCAGCCGGCTGCGCCGCAGGCGCCGGTCGATCCACCACACGCGAACCCGCAGCAGAAGTCTCCGGGGTGCCACGCCCCCCGCGAACAGCACGCCCGCCCCAAGGCCGAAGAGCTGCGGCAGGTACGGCACCCAGCCGGTCATGAGCATGAACAGGACGGTGATGCCTGCGGAGATCGGCAGCATCCATCGGGCCTGCACTGGAACGAAGTAGAGGAAGATCTGCGCGTTCGGCATCAGCACCGCGAACGCCGCGATCAGGCCCTCGAGCGCCGACCAGTTGCCGAAATAGGGGTGCACCCAGACGGCCGGGACGAAGAATCCGAGCACCGAAGTCGCCAGCGCCGCAGCCGCCGCGGTGGCGAAATAGAACGTGAGGAACCGCCTGGTTCCCCATGTCTGCTCGAGGGATGCGCCAAGCAGCCACAGCCCGAGCAGCGCGAAGAGCAGACCGACGGGGTCCGGGTTGAGGAAGGTGTAGGTGAAAATCTTCCAGACAGCGCCGTGCCAGAGCGCCTCGGGCGAGAAGACGACGAACTGCGCCAGCGCGGCGCCGGACTGGTCGCGGAGCACGGCGACGAGGATGGAGACGGCGAGCGTCACACCGCCGAGCCACTTCACGCCGCGCGTGAGCGGAGGAACCCCGAACGCCATCGCCGGCCGGCCGCGCGGGCTCATCTCGGATCAGTCTAAGCGCTCAACTTCGCGCGCGCTCGCGGTAGAAGAGCGTGATCGTCAGGCAGTGGAATTCCTTGTCGGACGACTGCGTGACGATCTTGTCCACGATCTCGACCTGCGGGTTGTCCGTGATCCAGCGGGTGATGTTGTCGCCCATCTGCTCGCGGTCGCGGGCGAGGGTGGTGGAAAAAATCTTCATGCCGGTGAACGCCACGACGCTCATGAGCGGACCTCGCGCACGATCTGCGCCACTTCCGATTCGGTGAGGGTGCGGTTGCTCGCCTTGGCGCGGGCGAGGACCGCTTTGGCCAGCGGCTCGTCAGCCGGGATCTCGTGGCGCGCGAGCCAGTGCTTGACGTTCGAGAGGCCGCTCATCGGGCCGATCTCGATCTGCTGCTCCTTGCCGAACTCGCCGGCCGGGACGCCGCTGTAGACGCGGTCGGCGAGCCAGCGTTCGCCCTTGCGCTGCGCCTTGATGATCGCCGCCGCGTGCACGCCCGTGGCGGTGCGGAACGCGTCCGCGCCCGCGACGGGATAGTTGACCGGAAGCTGGTGGCCGGTCACCCGCGCCGCGAGTTGCACGAAGCGGACGAGCTTCGACATGTCGCGCGGCCCATACACGGGGTGGCCCATCAGCTTGAGGTTCACCAGCAGCTGATCGCAGGCCGTGTTGCCGACCCTCTCCCCGATGCCCGCCGCGCATCCGTGCAAGCGAGTCGCACCGGCGGCTCCAGCGGAGAGCGCGTTTGCGAGCGCAAGCCCGCGATCGTTGTGGCCGTGCCAGTCGAGACCGATCTCCGGACCGGCGGCCTCCCGCGCGAAGCGCACCAGCGCGGCGGCGCCTTCCGGCGTCGCGTGACCGACGGTGTCGCAGAGACAGAGCCGCTTCGCTCCGGCATCGATGGCGCTGCGAAAGAGCCGCCGCAGATCGTCCGGCTTGCTGCGGGTCGTATCCTCGGTCACGTAGGTGACCGCGAGACCCTGCTTCACGCCGAAAGAAATCGCCTCGACCGACTGCTTCTCGATGAACGAGAGGTCCCATTCCTCCGCATACTGCCGGATCGGCGAGCTGCCGATGAACGCATAGACCTCCAGCGGAACGCCGGTCTCCTGCTGCAGCTCGGCGGCCGGCGCGATGTCGGAGACGACGGTCCGGCAGGCGACGTTGAGCCGGATCTTCAGCCGCGCGTCGCGCTTCTCCTCCGCGAGCCGCTTCACCGCCGCGCGCTGGTGGGCGCCCGCGCCGGGCAGGCCGACGTCGAGCTGCGCCACCCCGAGCTCGTCGAGCAGGTGGAGGATCTCGATCTTCGCCTCGATCGGCGGATCGATCGCGGAAGGGCTCTGGATCCCGTCGCGGAGGGTCTCGTCCAGCACTTCCGCTTCCGCGAGCTGACCCAGATCCGCCGAGCGGTTCCAGTCCTGGAAGAGATCCTGCTCGCGCATGCGGACGATCCTATGCCAGCTCGAGAAGCAGCGCGATTCCCTGCCCGCCCCCGATGCAGGCGGAGCCGATGCCGCGGCGGGCACCCCTGCGCCGCATCTCGTAGAGCAGGTGCGCGGTGATCCGCGCGCCGGAAGCCGCGAGCGGATGGCCTACCGCGATCGCGCCGCCGTCCACGTTCGTGCGATCGCGCGGCAGCCCCAGCTCCTTCTCCACCGCGAGGTACTGCGGCGCGAACGCCTCGTTGACCTCGAACAGCTGGAAGTCGGAGAGCTTTGCTTCATGCCGCTCCAGCGCCCGCCGGATCGCGGGCGCCGGTCCGATGCCCATGATCGACGGATCGCAGCCGGAGATCCCCCAGCCGACGAGCTTGCCGAGCGGCTTCAGTCCCTTCCGCTCGGCGAACTGGCGCGTCGCGAGCACCAGCGCGCCCGCGCCGTCGCAGATGCCGCTGGCGGCTCCGGCATGGATCACGCCGTCCTTCTTGAACACCTTGGGCAGCTTCGCCAGGCTCTCGACGGTCGTGTCCGGGCGGTTGTGCTCGTCGCGGGCGAACTGGATGGTCGTGCCCTTCTTGCCCGGCAGTTCCATCGGCGCGATCTCCTCGGAGAACCGGCCGCCCTCCTGCGCGGCGGCGAAGCGCTTCTGGCTCTGCACGCTGTACTCGTCGACCTCCCGCTGCGAGATCCCGTACCTGGTGGCGAGGTTCTCGGCGGTGATCGCCATGGGCATGCCGGTGAAGCTGTCGGTGAGCGCCTCCCAGAGAGAGTCCTCGAGCTTGGGCGACTTCCCCAGCGCGACACCGAAGCGCAGGCCGCGCGCGACGTGCGGCGCCTGCGACATGTTCTCGGTCCCGCCGACCAGCGCGCACTCGCTGTGGCCCGCGAGCATCTCGAGCGCCGCATCCACCACCGCCTGGAACCCGGAGCCGCAGAGCCGGTTGACGGTCAGCGCCGGCACGTGCTGGGGAAGGCCGCTGCGCAGGCCGACATGGCGCGCCAGATAGATGGCGTCGGGGCTCGTCTGGACCACGTTGCCGAAGACCACGTTGTCGATGTCCTCCGGCTTCACCAAGGCCTGCGCGATGGCGGCCTTGGCGGCATGGACCCCTAGGTCCGTCGCGGACTGGTCCTTGAGGGACCCGCCGTAGGTGCCGAACGGCGTGCGGCGGGCGGACAGGAAGACGAGATCGGTGGGAATAGGCTTCATGCGCTCTCCGGGGGACGGGCGCCAGAGGATAACCATTTCGGGCCCTTGCGGCGACCTTCCATGACGCTGGGTACAGCAAAGCCGCGCCGCATCTCCGGGGCCGGTACAGTCTCAAACAACAGCCGCAAAGCCGCACCTTTGGTGCGGCAGCGGCTGGGGTTGACATGTGACCATTTGGTCACATAACTGCCCGGCGTGGACGACGTGTTCAAGGCCCTCGCCGACCCGAACCGCCGCAAGCTGCTGGACCGGCTCTTCAAGCGGGACGGGCGGACGCTGGGAGAGCTGTGCGAGCGCGTCGACATGACCCGCTTCGGGGTGATGAAGCACCTGCGCGTTCTCGAAGAGGCGGGTCTCGTCGTCACGCGCCGGCAGGGGCGCGAGAAGCTGCATTACCTGAACCCGATGCCCATCCGGCTGGTGCACGACCGCTGGGTGAGCAAGTACCGCGCGCCGTTCGCGGCCGCGCTCAGCGAACTCAAATCGCGACTGGAGCACGACATGGCAGAGACCCAGGTGTACGAGCTGTTCATCCGCACGACTCCGGAGAAGCTCTGGCAGGCCCTGACGGACGGCCAGGTGACGAAGAAGTACTTTTTCGCCGAGGAGATCCATTCGGACTGGAAGCGGGGATCGGAGTGGTACTCCACCAACCCGGAAGGCAGGCGCGACGTCGACGGCAAAGTGCTGGAGTGCGACTCTCCGCGCCGACTGGTGATGACCTGGCACGTGCTGTACGACCCGGCGCTTTCGAACGAGGTGTCGAAGGTGACCTACCTGATCGAAAAGCGCGGCGAGATGTGCAAGCTGTCCGTGACGCACGACCTGGCCGACGCCCCGAAGACGGCCGGGCACGTGAGCAAGGACGGTTGGCAGTGGGTGTTGTCGAGCCTCAAGTCGTTGCTGGAGACGGGGCAGCCGCTGCCCATGCAGCAGTGATCTTCTTCAAGGCGCTGCGCTGACCCGTGCCAGCAGCTCGTTGCCGACCTGCTCGGTGGTCGATGCGGGACCACCGAGCAGCGGCACCAGATCGGGCGTCCGCGCTCCGCTGCGCACCTGTTCTTCGACGGCGCCGCTCAGCCGCTGCGCCTCGCGGCGATGGCCGAGATGTTCCAGCATCAGCGCGCCCGAGAGCACCATCGCGAGCGGGTTCGCCTTGCCCTGCGAGGCGATGTCGGGAGCGCTGCCATGCACCGGCTCGAAGAGCGAGACCCGGCCCGGGTGGATGTTGCCGCTCGCCGCGATTCCCAGGCCGCCGGTGAGGGCCGCGCCCAGGTCGGTGAGGATGTCCCCGAAGAGGTTGTTCGTGACGATCACCTCGTACGCTTCCGGCTGGCGGATCAGGTCCATCGCCAGCGCGTCGACGTACATCGCTTTCGCCTCGATGCCGGGGTGACGCCGGGCGACTTCCGCGAACGTGCGGCGCCAGAGCCCGTGGCCGAAGACCAGGACGTTCGCCTTGTCGGCCATGCATACGCGCCGCAGCCCGCGCTGCTGCGCATAGGCGAACGCGGCCTCGAGGATTCGCTCCACCCCTTTGCGCGTATTGATCTCGACCTCCTGCGCGACTTCGTCGGCAGTGCCCTGCCGCAGGACGCCGCCGGTCCCGGTGTATAGGCCCTCGGTGTTCTCGCGGAAGACGACGAACTTGAGGTGCTCGCGCCCCTTACCCTTCAGCGGGCTGAGCCGGTCGTCGATCAGGATGCAGGGGCGCAGGTTGATGTACAGGTCCAGCTCGAAGCGCATCGCGAGGAGGATGCCCTTGGCGTGCTCGTTGCCTGGAACGCGCGGATCGCCGACGGCGCCGAAGTAGATGGCGGCGTACTCGCGGCGCAGCGTATCCATGAACCCCGCCGGGAGCGTGGTGCGGTCGCGCAGGTACCGATCGGCGCCGAAATCGAACCAGTCGAACTGCAGCGGAAGCCCGAGGCTCTCCAGCACGCGCACGCCGATGCGCGCGACCTCCGGCCCGATTCCGTCGCCTGGGATGACGGCGATGCGCTGGGTCATGGGGGGCGCAGAGTAGAAGCGCGGGAGCGACGCGGCAAGCCTTGACTCCGGGGGTGGTTATGGGTGTGATCCGCGCCCCTATGAAACAGAAGCAGAGCTCGCCACGGCCCCGGCAGCAGCCGGACACAGCGCAGGCACCTTCCTTCGAGTCGGCGCCTTGGTCGCCTCGCGATCTGGTGCTCGAAGACCCGCGCCGGCCGGGTGAAGCCCCGTTGCGGCTCGTGCAGAACGATCACGTCGTCGATGTCGAGCTGGACGGCGACGCCATCGTTCGCGACAAGCTGTAGCCTGGAAACATGGCCGTAAAGCCGCACTTCGTGCGGCAGCGGCTAGCCGCGCCGGCCGAAGGCCGGTTAGCGGCTACTCTTGAGCGCAAACAGTCGCAGACAAGTTATGAAATGTGTTCTAGCGTCGCCTTTGCCGCTTGACCTTGTTCGCTTGCTTCCCCAACGCGGTGCGCGTCTTCTTCGGCATTCTCGAGATCGTCCTCTTCCTGCGCGCCGCTCTCGCTGCCTTCTTGATGTTCCGGCGCGCCGCCGTTCGCTGTCGTGAAGTGGCCACGCATCGACCATGCGCCGGCGCGCGGGGGTCCGGCTACCTGCGCGATCGAGACGCGTACACTTCTGCGCCATCGGCCCGTGCAATGCGGATACGCCGGCCCTGATTGCGGCAAGCTGGGCGCATGATCCTGATCGCTTTGATCGCCGCGTGCATCCTCGAGAAGAGCGACTCCTGGGGACCGGACGGCAAGCTGCCCCTGCGGGCGGAGACGGTGGTGAGCGGACTGGAAGTGCCGTGGAGCTTCGCCTTCTTGCCTGGAGGCGACGTGCTGGTCTCGGAGCGTCCGGGGCGGGTGCGGCTGCTGCAAGGCGGCAAGCTTCTCGCGCAGCCCGTGCTGGCGGTGAAGACCGGCGAGAGCAGCGAGGGCGGCCTGCTCGGGATCGCCGTGAGCCCGCGCGACGAGTCGCAGCTCTTCCTCTACCTCACGGCGCCCGGCCCGCAGAACCAACTCCAGCGTTGGACGCTCGCGAAGGACCACCGGAGCGCAAAGCTCGACAAAGTCCTGGTCGCGGGCATCGGCGCCTCCCGCTTCCACGACGGCGGCCGGATCCGCTTCGGGCCGGACGGGGCCCTCTACGTCGGCACCGGAGACGCGCGCCAGCCCGAACGCTCGCAGGACCCGAAGAGCCTGAACGGCAAGCTGCTTCGGGTGGAGCCGGAAGGAAAGGCGGCGCTGTTCCTCTCGGGAATCCGCAATACCGAGGGCTTCGACTGGCTGGACGACGATACGCTGGTGGTGACCGATCACGGGCCGAGCGGAGAGCTGGGCCGCTCCGCGCACGACGAGGTGAACGTCGCGCACAAGGGCGACAATCTGGGCTGGCCCGACATCTACGGCTGCCAGACGCGGCCTGGAATGGTCACGCCGCTCATCACCTGGTCGGAGCACGCTCTTCCGCCCGGTGGCGTCGCCGTCTATCGCGGCACCGCGATCCCCGAGCTGCGCGGCAGCATCCTAGTCGCCTCGCTGGCGGCCGAGCACATCCACCGCCTGGTGCTCCAGGGCGGAAACGTCGTCCTCCACGAAGTCTACTTCCGGCAGAAGTTCGGCAGGTTGCGGGAGATCGCGATGACGCCCTCGGGCGAACTGTGGGTTTCCACCAGCAACTGCGACGGCCGGGGCGAATGCGGGCCGGAGAAGGACCGGATCTTGAAAATCGTGCGGGAGTGATCTACCCGGTGAGCGTCTCGAACACCGTCGTTCCGTGGTGCTGGATCGCCGGGACGATCCCGCCCTCGCCGACCAGCGCCTGGATGATCCGCGACGGCTCCTCGGCCGCGAACTCCTGGCCGGCGACGCGCACGATTCCGGCGGCGAGGTCCACCTCGATCTCCTCGCCCTCCTTCGCCAGCTCGTAGAACCGCGCGTCCTGGACGACGAGGAACGGCAGCGCCTCGTTCACCAGGTTGCGCTTGTGGATGAACGCGTAGCTCTTCGCGACGATCGCCTGGATCCCGGCGCCCTTCAGCGCCAGGACCGCCTGCTCGCGCGAGGATCCAGACCCCCAGCCTTCTCCCGCAACCACCACCTGCGCGCCTTCGCGGACCTTCTGCACGAAGTCCGGGCGGACGAAGTGGAACGCCTTCGCGCCCAGCTCGGGGAGCGCAGTGAGATGGCAGAACTGCCCGGGGATGATCGCGTCGGTGTCGACGTTGTCGCCGAAGCGCTGGACGCGCGAGCGGATGGTCCCGGCCTGCCGCCGGTCGGCGGCGCGCGCTTCCTTCGCGGAAATGGGGGTGGCACCCGCGGGCGCCAGGTGGATCTCCGGTCCGACGACCCGCACCTCCGGCGCGCGCCGCGGCCTGCGCTCGCCGAGGATGCGTCGGAACTTCTCCTGATCGACGCGCGCGAGCAGCGAGCGGGGGTCGGTGATCTTCATCGCCTGCGCGCTGGCGGCCACGGTCGCGGCGCTGCCCAGGTGCGCGAGCGATCCGTCGCCCATGCGGTTCTCGAAGTTGCGGTTCTGGGAAGAGAGCCATTTCTCTCCCCGCCCTGCCTTGCGCGATGCCACCGCCAGGCACATCGAGCAGCCAGGCGGATCGACGCGGAACCCGGCCCGCTCGTAGACCGTCCACAGGCCCGCACGGCGCAGGTTCTCCTGGATGCCCAGGTCACCGGGGACCACGATCTGCTTGTCGTTCGCTGGTCGCGATACGCCTGCGGCATCGAGGACCAGCGCGCCCAGCACCAGCTCTTCCTCGGTGGTGGTGCAGGCCCCGATGAACAGTCCCTGCAGCTCGGTGCCAGCCAGCTCGGTCACGCCCTTCACGTTGTCCGGCGAGAACGGCACGGCGACCTGCGGCTCGAGCTGCGCGAGGTCCACCTGGAACTTGCGCGCGTAGGGCGCGTCATCGTCGGCGCGCAACGCGCGCATCGGCTTCACCGCCAGCGGATCGTCCTCGTGCGCGCGCCCGGCAAGCCACGCCGCGGTCACCTCGTCGGCCTCGAAGATCCCGTTCAGGCCCCCGAATTCCGCCGTCATGTTGGCGATCGCGAAGCGCGAGTCGGTGGAGAGCTGCCGGACGACTTCGCCGCGGTACTCGACGGACCGTTCCATGGCGACGGTGTTCCGCCCGAGCAGGCCGAGGGTGCGGAGGATGACGTCCTTGCCGGCGATGCCGAACGGCAGCGTTCCCGCGTACTCGATGGCGATGGCCTCCGGCACCTGGATCCACGAGCTGCCCAGCACCATCGCGACCACGATGTCCGCCCCGCCCAGGCCGATGGAGACCGCGCCGAGCCCGCCGTGCGAGGAGGTGTGACTGTCCGCGCCCAGCACCAGGTCGCCGGGCCGGACCAGGTCCCGATAGAACCGCGTGTGCAGGATGGTCTGGTTGGCGTCGTAGAAGTGACGGATGCCGCTCTCCTTCGCGAACGTCCGCGACAGCTGGACGAGCTTCTGGGCGCGCTTGTCGTTCGCCAGCGTGACCGGATCGACGGTGTGATCGACGGCGAGGAAGAATCGATCCTTGTCGTGCAGTTTCGGACGGCCCAGCATGGAGTAGGTCCGCTCCATGCCGTTCCAGGCCAGCTCGCTGGCGATGGTCCAGTCCACCGAGATCTGGAGAACGTCGCCCGCCTGGACCCAGGGCCGCGGCAGGTTGCGCGCGTGCGACGCGAGGATCTTCTGCGTCAGGGTCATCGGCCGGGGAGTCGGTGCGGAAACCATGAGGGGCTGCTACATGCATCGGGTTGGGCCCGTCTGCAACAGGCTTCAAGTGGAGCGCATCTCATAACGGTACAATCTCAAGCGTAGGCGCAAGGCCGCACCTTCGGTGCGGCAGCGCCTAGTATGCTGGCGAGGGCATGGAAACCTGGTACGAGCGCCTGAGCGCCCTCGACTCGCTCTTCCTGGAGCTCGAGGACCGCAGCGCCCACATGCACGTCGGAGCGGTGGCCATCTTCGATGGACCGCCGCCGCCCTACCGGGATCTGCTAGCGCTGATCGAGGCCCGCCTCCAGCACGTTCCCCGTTATCGGCAGCGGGTGATGTTCGTTCCCCTCAAACAGGGGCGGCCCGTCTGGGTCGACGAGACCCAGTTCGATCTCGAGTACCACGTGCGCCACACCGCGCTTCCAGCGCCGGGAGGCGAGGCCGAATTGAAGAAGCTGGTCGGGCGGCTCTTCTCCCAGGCGCTCGATCGGGACAAGCCGCTCTGGGAGATGTGGCTCGTCGAGGGGCTGGGCGAGTCGCGCTTCGCCATCGTCAGCAAGACGCACCATTGCATGCTCGACGGCGTCTCCGGAGTCGATCTCGCCACCGTGCTGATGGATCGCCATCCGGATCCTTCGCCCCCGACCGCGCCGGCGCCGTGGAAGCCCCGAAAGGCGCCCAAGGCGGCGGACCTCCTGGTCAGCTCGATCAAGGAGCAGCTCTCGAACCCGCTGCGGATGGCGAGGGAGGCGCTCCAGCCGAACAGCGAGGCGGTGAAGCTCCTCAGCGAGGTGTTCAGCGGCCTGAGACCGTTCGTCGAGGTGGTAACGATGGGCCGGGCCCCGCAGTCACCGCTGAACGTGCCCATCGGACCGCACCGGCGATTCGAGATGGTCGAGATCCCGCTGGCGAAGGTCAAAGCCGTGCGGGCGGCGCACGGCGGCACCGTGAACGACGTCATCCTCGCCACCGTCGCCGGCGCGCTCCGATCCTGGCTGAGCGCGCGGCACGGGCCGGCGGAGACGGACTTGCGGGTGCTGGTGCCCGTCAGTATGCGGTCGCGGAAAGCGCGCGGGACCTACGGCAACCAGGTCTCGGCGGTGTTCTGCACGCTCCCGCTCACCGAGCCGGATCCGGTGCAGAGGCTGGGCAAGGTGCACGGGGCGATGATGACCGCGATGAAGAGCGGATCGGCGGTGGGCGCGCACGCGCTCTCGCGGCTCGGCGATTTCGCGCCTCCGCAGCTGCTCGCGCAGGCGGCGCGGCTGCAGGCCGTCTCGCGGATGTTCAACCTGGTGGTCACGAACGTGCCCGGTCCGCAGTTTCCCCTCTACCTCCTGGGACGGAAGATGCTGCGCTGCTACCCGCAGGTGCCGCTGGCGGCGCACCAGTCCGTGGGGATTGCGCTGCTCAGCTACCACGGCCAGATCGGGGCCGGGCTGCTCGGCGACGCGGACGCCGCGCGCGACCTGCCGGCGCTCGCGCAAGCGATGCACAGCGCGCTGGACGAGCTTCATGCCGCTGGTTGACCGGGGCCGGCACCAGATCCACTTCGAGTCGATCGGCGACCCGGCGAGACCGCCGGTGCTGCTCATCATGGGCCTCGCCCTCTCCTCGCGCGCCTGGGACCGTCTCCCGCAGCTGCTCGCGCGAGACTTCCACGTATTGGTCTTCGACAACGTCGGCACCGGCAAGTCGGGGCGCAGGGGGTTCGCCTACCGCATGCGGGACCTCGCCGACGACGCGGCGTCGGTGATCGAAGCCTCGGGCGCGCAAGCCGCGCACGTGTTCGGCATCTCCATGGGCGGGATGGTCGCGCAGGAGCTTGCGATCCTGCATCCCGAGCGGGTCCAGACCCTTGCGCTCGGATGCACCTTCGCCTCCTGGCGCAAGGGGACCTCCCCCTCGCTGGGGACCAAGCTGGATCTGCTGCTGCTCAATCTCGGGTTCGTGACGCCGGCGCGGATCTCGCGCATCCTGGTCTCCGCCGAATGGCATGCCGCGCACCCGGAAAGCGCCCTCCGCTGGCTCGAGCGCGCGGAGCGGACGGCGCTCCGCTTCGCCACCGCGCAGGTGCTCGCGGTCGCGCGGCACGATACCCTCGACAGGCTGGCCAGGATCCGCGCGCCGACGCTGGTGCTCACGGGGAGCGCGGACAAGCTCGTGCCGCCGGTGAACTCGGAGGTGCTCGCCCGCAACATCCCGGGTGCACGCCTGGTCCTGCTGCGCGGCGCCGGCCACGTGTTTCCGCTCGAGCGCGAAGCGGAGACCGTCGACGCCCTGCGCGAGCACTTCCTCGGCGCAGCGGCCCGGAAGCGACCCGATTCCACTCTTCCTTGATCTGAAGAGGGTGAGGAGCATAGGGTCCGCCGCCATGCCAACGCCCGCTCCCGTCGACGACAAGGCGATCGAGAAGGCCCTCGCGCATCACGCAGCGCACCAGGCGGAGTACCTGGAGGAGCTGGAGAAGCTCGTGCGCATCCCGAGTGTCTCCTTCGAGGGCTTCGACAAGCAGCAGGTGCGCCGCAGCGCGGAGGCGACCTGCGACCTGATGCGGCGCAAGGGCCTGCAGAACGTCCAGATGCTGGAAATGCCCGGGGCCCACCCGTACGCGTACGGCGAGTGGACGCAAGCTCCGGGACGTCCGACGCTCCTGCTCTACGCGCACCACGACGTCCAGCCCGCCGGAGAGAAGGAGAAGTGGAACCAGCCGGACCCGTTCGAGCCGGTGGAGCGCGAGGGGCGGCTCTTCGCCCGCGGCGCGGCGGACGACAAGGCGGGCGTGCTGGTGCACGTCGCGGCGATCGACTGCTGGCTGAAGGCACACGGCGCGCTGCCGGTGAACGTGAAGATGATCGTGGAGGGCGAGGAGGAGGCCGGCTCCGCGTCGTTGCCCGCGTTTCTCAAGAAGCACCGCGACCTGCTGCAGGCGGACGCGATCGTGCTCACGGACACGGCGAATTTCGATACCGGCCTGCCCTCCATCACCACCGCGCTGCGCGGCATCGTCACCGTCCAGGTCGAGGTCAAGGCGTTGAAGCAGCCGGTGCACAGCGGCATGTGGGGCGGCCCGGTGCCCGACCCGACGATGGCGCTGTGCAAGATCTTCGCGCGGCTGGTCAAGGACGACGGCAGCATCAACCTGCCTGGCATCTACGACAAAGTGCGTCCCCTCACCGCGGAGGAGAAGAAGTCGCTCGCGGCGCTTCCCACCAGTGAGGATCTGTTCCGCAAGCAGGCGGGGATGCTCGAGGGAACGCAGCTCCTCGGCGGCCGGCCACCGTGGGAGATGAACTGGCGGCAACCCTCGCTCGCGATCAACGCCATGCAGGCCAGCTCGCGGCGCGATGCGCGCAACATCATCTGCGACAGCGCGTGGGCGCGCGTCGGCATCCGCACCGTCCCGGACATGGACGTGAAGGAGGTGCGCGAGAAGCTGATCGCCGCGCTCCAGCGGGACCCGCCCTGGGGCGTCAAGGTGGCGGTGACCCCGGAGGGCGACGGCGGCTGGTGGTACACGAAAGGCGACGCGCCCGCGTTCAGGGCCGCCCGCAAGGCGCTCCGCGACGGCTACGGCAAGGAGCCGGTGACCATCGGCTGCGGCGGATCGATCCCGTTCGTGGATCCCTTCTCGCGCGAGCTGGGCGCTCCGGCGCTGCTGATCGGCGTCGAGGACCCGTACACCAACGCGCACTCGGAGAACGAGAGCCTGCACCTCGGCGACTTCAGCAAGGCTACGTACGCCGCCATCCGTTTCTATGCGGAGCTGGTGCGCGCCAGCCAGGACACCTCGGGAGCGGCTGGACACTGATCCAGAAGTCGCCTCCGCCGTCGTCGAGGAAGTTTCGGCGGCGAACCCATCGCGCTCGATCGCGCTGGAGGTCGAGGGCGACGTGCGCGGCTCCTTCGACGCCGATCGGGCGGCGCAGCTGCTTTCCAACCTGGTCGCGAACGCGGTCACCTACGCTCCCCCGGACGGCCGCATCGTCGTGCGGGTGGCCGGCACCGCCACGGGGGTGGAGCTGTCCGTGGAGAACGGCGGAGCGCCCATCCCCGAAGCGGAGCGGGCCGGGCTGTTCGACCCGTTCCGCCGCGGCACCGGCTCGGGCGAGTCCCGCGGGCTTGGCCTCGGCCTCTTCATCGTCCAGCAGATCGCGCGCGCACATGGAGGCGACGTCGATCTGGTGGCACGCGACGGACGAATCGTCTTCCGCGCAGTCCTTCAGCGGTAGACGACCACCGGCTCGCCCTTGCGCCCTTCTTCGCGCAGGGGCGTGCCCGCGCGCGCGCAGGCGGGGCCGACGAAGTAGGTGAGTCCCCGCACGGGCGAGCTCCTTCGGTAGCGAGACTTGACCAGGTCCTGGAGACCGCGGACGGCGCGCAGCAACGCGAGGGGCTTTCCGCCGGTGCGCGCGTTGTCGCCCGCTGCCTCCGTCTCCGCCCAGAAGTAGCCGGAGCGCAGCGCGCTAGACTCGTCGGGCAGCGAGCGCTGCAGGAAGATGACCGGCGAGACGACCTCGTCGATCTTCCACTTGCCGCGCTCCGGCCCCTTCTTGATCGGGTATCCGGTGACGTCGCCGGCGGCGAGGTAGTACGCGGGCTCGACCAGCCTGGTTCCGGAGGAGACCAACGCGGCGGAAAATCCCGGGTCGCTCAGCACCGGCCAGAGCTCCAGGCGCAGCGGCTCGAGCCTGCGCAGCAGCTCCCGCTCGTCCTCCTCCGCCATGAAGAAGCGGATCTCCAGCGCCAACTACTTTCCTTTGGTTGGCGGGAACTCGCCGTGCGACTGCGCGGTCTCGAAGAGACGCGCGACGTCCTCCTCGGAGAGATCGAACATGTCCTGGAGCGCCTTGAGGATGTTCAGCTCTGCCAGAGGCGTCCGGCCATCGGCGACGATCACGGATGCCGCGAGCCCGAAAGCCAGCTCGCGCGATGCCTTGTCCGGAAGCCGGTCGACGATCGAGGGCAGGATGTGCTCGAGGCTTTGTGCCTCGCCGACGCGGCGGGCTGCGTGCTCGATCGCCGCCCGCAGATCGTCGGCCTGGATCCCGTGGAACTCCGGGCGCTCGAAGACGCGGCGGTAGATCTCCTGCAGCTCGACCTTGTCGACCGAGCCGTCCGCTGCGGCGGCGAGGATCATGGTCTCGAACAGCGCCGCCTGGCGCGTGGAGTCGCCGAAATGGATGTGTTCCGTCGTCATCGTCTGTTCCGTCGTCATCCCCGCCTCATCGCCGCGCAGTTTCCCAAGGGGCGGTCCGGATGTCCATCCCTGCGGGATGTGGTACGCAGCGCGCATGCGACGGGGCGGTCGGTCGGGGTGGGCGGGGATGAGCGCCGGTCTCGCGGTGGCCGCCTTCGCGTCCTGCAGATCCGCTCCGCGCACAGCTCCGGCAGCTGCCATACAGCCGCAGCCGAGCCCGGCGCCTGCCGCGGCGGCACCACTTCCGTCATTCTCTCCGCAACCGGCGAACAAGCTCGGCGACGCCGGCGGGGTCACCGTGCTCGCGCTTGCCGCGCCGCACTTTGCCGATCTTCCCCGCGACCAGCGTCTGGTCGCCTGGTTTGCGACGCAGGCGGCCGCCGCGGGCGACCCGGTCGCAGCGGAGCAGGGCTATCGCCGCAACCTGCAAGTCATCAGGCTCCTGCGCGGAATCCTTTCCCGCCCGCAGGTCGTGCCCGCCTCGCTGCTCTCCCGCATCCGCGCCTTTGCCCGCCTCGTCTATCTCAACCACGGCCTGCACGACGCGGAGACCGGCCGCAAACAGGCTCCCGGTTTCACCGCATCGGAGCTGCGCATCGCGGCCCTGGCGGCATCCGCGGCGGGCGCTGACCTGGGACTCGGAGGCGCCGGTCTGGAGTACGCGTTACGGGCGCTCGAAGGGCCGCTCTTCGACGCCCGGCTCGACGCGCAGCGCACCGTGCACGGGGCCGACCTCACCGCCAGCGCGGTGAATTTCTACGAGGGCGTCACGCTGCGCGACCTGCAAGGCTTTCCGGAGCAGGCGCCGCTCCATTCGCGGGTGGTGAAGCAGGGTGGGGTCGTGGTCGAGCGCGTCTATCGCTTGCCGGCAGCGGCGGATGCCCTGGAAAGCGCGCTCCCCTACTCCGCTCCTCCGCAGAGGGCCGTGTTCGAGCCGCTCGCGGCGTTCTTCCGGTCCGGCGATTCGAGCCAGCTCGAGTCCGCGGCCCGGGCATGGACGGAGGCGTTCGGGCTGGTCGACGCGTTCGCCGGGTTCTTCGACACCAGCGCCGACCCGCGCGGGCGCAAGGCGATGTTCGGCGCCGCGGTGGGGATGGCGGATCCCGAGCGGACGGAGGCGCTGGAGCGGCTGCGGCTGCGCAACTCCGGCGAGGCGCTGCTGCTGCTCTCCGCGGCTGGCGCGTCGCGCCCGCCGCGCTCCTACGCGCTGACCGCGGAGGGAAAGAGCGCGCTCTTCGCGGGCGCCTTCGAGGCCGCGGCGCAGGTCCGGGCCGAGGGGACGATCGGCGCCATCGCCGAGCCGGCGCTGGTGCGCGACCTGCTCCGTTGCGCGCCGGCGCTGCGCTTCGCGCAGCTCGCCCTGCGCGAGCTGTCCCGGGCAGCAGCGGACGCGCTGCCCGCCTTGCAGGAGGCGCTCGCGGATGCGAACGCGCTGGTGCTCGCCGAGTCCACTGCGGAGATCCTGCCGGATCCCCGCTGCCGGGAACTATGGCCGCAGTTCGTCGCGACGGATTGGCTGTCGACGGTCGCGGATACGGAGGGCGACCGCGTGGAGGACGACCGCCAGCGGTCGGTCCTGCTGCAGCTCTGGTGGTTCACCGGCAAGGGAGCCGCGGTCGAGCGGCACGCATCCGGACGACGGTACCTGGCGGTCCCCGATGGGGCGAAGTTCCGCGCGGCGGCGCAGGAGCTGCTCACGCTGCTGAAGGAGCTGCAAGCCTCAGGCGATGCGGCGCGCTGGCGGGAGTTGCTCGAGCGTCACGCGAGCCATCCCGACCCGCGCTGGCGCGAGGAGATCGCCTCGCGTCTGCAGGGCGTGCCCAGGCGCGTTGCCGTGCTCCCGCCGCGCCTCGAGGCGGTGCTCGATGGCGCGGGAAAGGTGGTGGACGCGCAGGCCGTCGCGGTGCAGGACTTCGACGAGCACGTGCTGCGGGAGTGGGCGAGCTACTGAATGTAGCGAACGAGGGCGACGGTGATGTTGTCCACGCCGCCGTTCTCGTTGGCCTCGTCCACCAGGCGCTGGCAGGCCTTCTGCAGCTGCGGCTCCTGCGCGAGGATCTCGGCGATCCGGTCGTCCGCGACCATCCCGGTGAGACCGTCGCAACAGACGAGGCACACGTCACCGGCCTCCAGGTCCCAGGCCGAGACGTCGACTTCGGTGTGGTCCGCCATTCCCAACGCGCGCGTGATCACGTTCTTGTGCTGGAAGTTCTCGATGTCCTCGCCCGAGAGGCGACCGCTCTTGATCAGCTCGTTCAGCAGCGAGTGATCGCTGGTCGTGGGATGCAGCTCGCCGCGGCGCCAGACGTAACCGCGCGAGTCGCCGACCCAGCCGAACCACGCCTTCTTCTCGCGCACCAGACAGCCGACGAAGGTGGTTCCCATCCCCCGCTTTCCCGGCGCGTTCGCGCCGGGGTCGGATGCCTCCCGGATCCGCTGGTTCGCCCATTGCGCGGCCACCACGAGAAGATTGGTGCCTTCGTCCTTGGTGCGGTCGTAGCGGAAGGGCCAGGTGGCGTCCGGATCTCCGGCGATCTCGAAGAACCGCTTGACCGTCTCCACCCCGATCCCCGATGCGACCTCGCCGGCCTCGTGGCCGCCCATGCCGTCGCAGACGACTGCGACGTTGTGTTCGGGCAGGAGCAGCAGCGCGTCCTCGTTGTGATCGCGCTTGCGCCCGACGTCCGTCGCGCCAGCGAACTCAAACCCCATGGCGCGAGTCTAGCCGATCCCCCAAGGCCGCCCGCCTGGTCCTTCGCTTCGCCCTGCCGCATTGCGCCAAAGATATGCGGTTCCTACATTTTTCCCAAACGAGGAGGGCACCCGTGTCCAGGCAGCCAGGCAAGGGCAGCCAACACCAGCGGCGCGCTTCGGCGATCGAGCGCAAGGCGACGCAGCACCACGACTTCATCGGCGAAACCGACGCGGAGCGGGCGGAGGCCGAGTTCCGCAAGCAGGACCGGCAGCAGCAGGAAGAGAACCGCGAGGTCGTAAAGGCGCACGAGCGGCTCGGCAAGCTGCCGGAGCCTGCCCAGACGGCCCTGCGCGTCGCGGAGAGCGCCGCTCTTGCCGAGGGCGAACGACGTGGTGGCGGCCGCGATGGTCCACAGCGCCACGGCGGGCAGGATCGCCGGCGCCCTCGGGATGGACATCGCCTCCGGGCTGGTGGAGACGGCCCGCTGGGCGCGCGACGTCCGCTCGCTGCAGCACGAGCCGAAGTTCCTTTTTCATCGCGTGCTCACCGAGTGCCTGTTCGCGGAGTTCGCCGCCAACTCGTGCGTGATCGACATCGCCCGGGGGACGCCGATCGTGTACGCCTGCTTCATCGGCTACGACGAGTACGCCCATCGGCGCGGTCCGTCCTCGCGCATGGCGCTGCTCAAGCTTTGGGAGCTCGATCGGATGCTCGGCCGGATCGTCGCGGCGGTCAACGCCCTTCCCGAGCTCGGCTACGAGCTCTACCTCTTCAGCGATCACGGGCAGACGGCGACGCGCCCAGCGGAGCTCATCCTCGGCGAATCGATCGGCGAGCACCTGCTCGCGGACGGTCGGACCGCGGGCTCCGATCCGGTGGCGTTCGGCGGCGCTGGTGGAGGCGATGCGGCGGCAGTGGCGGCGCAGGCCCGCTGGTTCCGCCGCGTCGCCTCGGTGCTGCCGGGGCCACTCGGCAAGGCGGCGCTCGCCTGGGCGCGTCACGTCGCGAAAACCCTGGACGCCGCCCAGCCGTATCACGCCGACGGCCCGCTCCTGATGGTGCCTGCGGGCGACATCGCGCACGTGTACTCCACGCGCGTTCCCTACCCGTTGCGCGAGCCTGAGCTCCGGGCGCGTCACCCGGGACTGCTCGAGCGCTGCGCCAGGTCTCCCGCGATCGGGTTCACGCTGGTGCGCGGCGAGAGCGGCCCACTCGCGCTGCGCGGCGACCGGCGACTCGAGCTCCATCGCCCGCAGGATGCGCTGGAGCTCGCACACCAGGTCGGCCACCCGCTCGCGGCGGTGTACGCGCGCGACCTGCTGCGGATGCGCAGCTCCGGCGATCTGATCCTGCTCGGATGCGCGGCGCCCTGCGGCGAAACGGTCGCCTATCCCTTCGAGTTCGGCTCGCACGGCGGCCTCGCGCCCGACCAACTCGACACCTTCATGATCCATCCGCAGGAGCTTGGCGAAGGCGCGTTCGCATCGCTGGTGCGCCCGCAGGATCTGCACCGCTTCTTCCTCGAGCGCAGCGGCCGGCTCCCGCGCGAGCTGCCGCTCGGCGCAAGGGAAGAAGCGACGTGCGCCTCGTGACCTGGAACATCCACGGCGGGCTCGGGCGCGATGGACGGCGCGATCTGGGGCGCGTCGCGGCGCTGCTCCAGGACATGAAGTGCGAGGTGGCCGCGCTCCAGGAGGTCGGCGACGCGCACCGCAGCAGCGTCGAGACCGAGCTGGCCGATCAGGCGTCGTGGTTGGGCCGCAGGCTCGGTTGGTTCGTCGCCTATGGCCCGAACCTGGTCCTGCGCGGGCAGCCGTATGGAAACGCCATCCTCTCCCGCTTTCCCATCGTGCACGCGCACAACTACGACCTGTCGGTCCCGAGCCGCGAGCCGCGCGGGTGCTTGCGGGCAGACCTCTCGCTTCCCGGCGGGCAGAGCCTTCATCTCTTCGATCTCCATCTCGGCCTTTCCGGCGGCGAACGGCGCCGGCAGGCAGCGATGCTGTTCTCCGCGGACCTGCTGCGGGATACCGCGCTCGCCGCGCCGCTGGTGCTCTGCGGAGATTTCAACATGTGGTCGCCGCTGCCCGGGCCGATCCTGAGACTGCTGCGCACGGCACTGCGCGACGCCGCCGTGGTCTGCGGCACGCGGCGCGCCACGTATCCGTCTGCGCTGCCCCTGCTGCGGCTCGATCGCGCTTACGTGGACGCCGGCGTCGAAGTCCTCCGATGTGGCGTCGTCAGCGATCCCCGTACCCGCGCTGCCAGCGACCACCTGCCGCTCTGGGTCGATCTCGTCCCGAGGGCGACGACGTCCACGTCGCCGTCGCCGTCCACGCTCACGACCACGTCAACGGCGGCCAAGTGAGCGCCATTGGGGCTAGCCGTGGGCAAGGCTGGTGCCTAGGTTCGCGGCACGGAGGGATACCCCCTATGGCAACCGAACCCCAGGGCCCGGACGGACAGGGCACCGCCGCGAGGATCCTCAGCAACTTCAATCCGGAAGATGCGCAGCAGATGCTGGAGCAGGGGCGCGAAGCCGTGGACCAGGCGCTGAACAGCGCCGCGGAGTTCATCAGGGAGCGGCCCATGGTTTGCCTCGCCGGCGCGCTCGCGCTCGGGTACCTGCTCGGCAAGATCGCCTCGCGCTAAGGAGAGTCGAAGTGGCCATCAACAGCAGGTACGCGGGACAGGGCCCGATGGATCACGGGCGGCGCATGGTCGAGGAAGCACGGGCGTTCAAGGAAGCGATCGGGAACCAGGCGGAGAGCTTCACCCGGGCGATCGACCTGCGGGGGCGCGTGCAGCGCAATCCGATCGGCATGGTGCTCGGCGCGGCCGGCGTCGGCTACGTGCTCGGCGGCGGCCTCTTTTCTCCCCTCACCGGCAAGGTCCTGCGCATCGGGTTGCGGCTGGCGCTGATCCCGCTGGTGAAGAGCCAGCTCGCAAACATCGCGGGCCGGGGCGAGCACGTGGCGGGCGAGGGAGCGGCTGGTCCTACGTTCTAGCGCTACACGAGGGGGCCGCGCTCGTGCTCTCCGAGCAGGCGCGAGCATTCGACACGGTTCGTGCGCAGATTGCGCCGGGGACAGTTCCAAAGTGTTCACGTGGTGAGCGGCCGCGGGCGGCCGTTCTTGGAGGCCATCATGGTCAAGGACATCCGTAGGCAGGGGCTGAAGGCCCTCAAGTACCTGCAGGACATCGACAAGGACGACGTGCTCGAAGCGCTCGGCCTCGAGGAGCGCAGCAGCGCCTGGGCGACGGCGCTCGGCACCATCGGCATCTTCGCCTTGGGGTGCCTGGTCGGCGCGGGTATCGGCCTCGCGTTTGCGCCGAAGAGCGGCGAGGAGTTCCGCAGCGAGCTGGGCGATCGGATGCGGCGGAAGGCCGATCAGCTCGGCGTGAACCAGGACGTGATGAACCGGTCGCAGATGCCGGTCACGTAACCAGCTCCCGCCACAGCTCGTCGACGCCGAAGTACTCCCTGGCGGAGAAGGCGATCACCTTGGGAACGGCCAGCGATCCCGCGATGCGATCGATCTGCTGGCCGCGCCTGTTTCGGGACAGCTTGTCCAGCTTGGTTGCGGCGACGATCACCTTGCGCCCGAGCGTCTCCCCCCAGCGCACCATCTCGATGTCGCTCGGCTGAGCCCCGAGCTCGCCGTCGATCAGCACCACGAGCGCGCGCAAGGGATCGCGCCGCGTCAGGTACTCCTCGATCATCTCGCGCCAGGTGTCCCGCTCTTCGCGCGGCCCGCTGGCGTAACCGTAGCCGGGCAGATCGGCGAAGACGACGCGCTGCTCTTCTCCGCGGGCACCGGAGAGCGTCTTTTCCGCGACGCGCAAGTCGAAGAAGTTGATCAGCCGCGTGCGGCCGGGAGTGCGCGACACCCGGGCCAAAGTCTTGCGGGCGGCGAGCGCGTTGAGCGCCGACGACTTGCCCACGTTGCTCCGGCCGCAGAAGGCGTACTCGGGCGGACCCGCAGGCGGCCACCCCCGCGCGTCACTGGCCGACTTCACGAACTCTGCGGAGAGGACGATCACTCACCGTCTTTCCTTGAGCCACAGCGTCACCTTCGGTTTGCGCGCCGCGCGCTCCGCGGTCCAATGGTCGATGCGCTGCATCGCCTCCTTGGGATCGAACGGGCGCAGCGACGGCGACTGGCCGCCGTGGCAGACCATGCAGGTCTGCGGGCCTGGATCGAGCAGGCCGAACAGTCGCGAGAGATCCTTGTCGCGCATCACCACGGCGGACTGGTACCAGCGGCCACCGCCGTGGCAAGTCTCGCAGGAGACGCCTTGCACGTCGGCCTGTCCGGCGCGCTGCTCGTCGCGCGAATGGCACTGCAAGCAGAGCGGCTTCTGGCGCTGATCGGGCGTGAGCGCTTGCGCCGCCCGGGCGTGCGGGCTCGCCGCCCAGATGCGGTAGGCCTCGGGGTGGCAGGTGCGGCACGAGGCCGGCCCGACGAGGTCGGAAGCGATCGCAGCGGAAGCGACGAAGAGGAGCAGGGCGAGACACTTCATGCAGGAGCGCAGTGTACACTCTGCCGGTGCGGATCTGGGGATTAACCGGCAACATCGGATCGGGCAAGACCACGGTGGGCCGCATGCTCTCGGCGCGTGGCATCCCCGTCGTCGACGCCGACCAGGTGGCGAGGGAGGTCGTCGAGCCGGGCCGGCCCGCCCTGCGCGAGATCGCCTCGCGGTTCCCCGGCGTGCTCCTGCCCGACGGCTCTCTCGACCGCAAGGCGCTCGCGGCACGGGTGTTCGCCGACCCCGCCGAGCGCGAGGCGCTCAATCGCATCGTTCATCCGCGCATCGCGGAGGAGGTCGCCGGTCGCATGGCGGCGCTGGCCGCGGCCGGGGAGAAGATCGCCGTCTACGAGGCAGCGCTGATCGTGGAGAACGGGCTGCAGCAGGGACTGGATGGGCTGATCGTCGTCAGCGCGCCGCCGGAGACGCAGATCGGGCGGCTGCGCCTGCGCGAGGGCATGAGCGAGAGCGAGGCCCGCGCGCGCATCGCCTCGCAGCTGACCCAGGCGGAAAAAGCGCGGCATGCCACCTTCGTGATCGACAACTCCGGTTCGGAGGCGGAGCTGTCGGAAAAGGTGGAACGCCTCGTCTCGCGGCTGCGGCAGGAGTCCTGATGGTCCTCGTCACCGGCTTTCCCAAGCTGCTCGCGCGCCGGGTCGCCGATGCGCTCGCGCCGCGCGGTCCGGTGATCCTGCTCGCGCAGGAGCAGCACGCCGACCAGGCCGCCGATTTCGCCGCCACCCTGCCGCAGGCGCGCGTGCTCACCGGGGACGTCGCCTCGATGCACCTCGGGCTCTCGACCGCCGAGTACCGCGATCTCTCGAGCGAATGCACGGAGATCGTCCACGCCGAGGAGTGGAGCCACGTCGGCGCGGACCAGTCGACGCTCGAGCGCGTCAACATCGAAGGGACGCGGACGGTGCTGGAGTTCGCCCAGGACTGCCGCAAGCTGCGGCGCCTGACGCATTTCTCCACCGTCTTCGTCAGTGGGGACCGCGTCGGGGTGATCGCGGAGGACGAGCTCTCCGCCGGTCAGACCTTCCGCAACTTCTACGAGCAGTCGAAGTTCGAGGCGGAGCTGCTGGTGCGGCGCGCGATGGGCCAGATCCCCTGCACCGTCCTGCGGCCGGCCTTCATCGTCGGGGACTCGACGACGGGGGAGATCGACCGGTTCGAGGGACCGTACACTGTCGCCGCCCTGCTGCTCTCCACGCGGCTCCAGGTACCACTGCCGCTGCCGGGCGATGGCGTCGCGCCGCTGAACGTCGTTCCGGTCGACTTCGTCGCGTCGGCGGCGGCGGCGATCCACCACGACCCGCGCGCGGTCGGACGCACGTTCCACATCGTCGACCCCAATCCCTCCAGCTCGCGGCGGGTGTACGAGCGCGTGGCGGAGCGCGAAGGCAAGAAGCTGCCCCGCCTGTCTCTCGGGTACAAGCTGACGGATCGCCTGCTGAAGCTGCCCGGGCTGGAGAAGCTGACACGGGAGCAGCGGATGGCGTTCGCCACGGTGAACCACCTCAGCTTCTACTCCAGCCGCAACACGCTGGAGGTCCTCGATGGCACCGGAATATCCTGTCCGCCCATCGAGAGCTACCTGGACCGGCTGATCGAGTACGCGCAGCGCGCGCGCAGCAAGGGGGCGTGATCATGTTCCTGGCCATTCTCCTGCTCTCCGCCGCAACCGACGTGTTCACCGCGACGCTCGCGGAGCCTTCCGCGAAGACCGCGGAGATCTCCACGCAGGAACTGCGGGAGATCCTCGCCGGCAAGAGCGCGACGCTGCTCGATGCCCGCCCGCGCGCCGAGTACGCGGTGAGCCACATCCCGGGTGCCCTGAACGTCGCCGCCAAGCCGGGCGTCGCCGCGTCCGCCTACGTCTCCGACGTCGCGGAAGTGGGAAGGCTCTTGCAGGAGCGCAAGGACACGGCGCTCGTCCTCTACTGCAATGGTCCGTTCTGCGGAAAGAGCAAGCGCCTCAGCGAGGAGCTCGCCTCCGCCGGATACACCAACGTGCGCCGCTACCAACTGGGAATCCCGGTCTGGCGCGCGCTCGGCGGCGTCACCCAGATCGAGGCGGACGCCCTCGGGCGCATCATGCGCGACGATCGCACCGCTGTCTTCATCGACGTCCGTTCCGCGGACGAGTTCGCCCGCGGCTCCGTGCAGGGCGCAAGGAACATCCCCCGCTCGCTTGTCCTGCAGGGCAAGGACGTGGGCGAACTGAAGAAGGCCAAGGACGACAACCGCCTCCCGAACACCGATCACAACACCCGCATCATCGTCTTCGGGTCCTCGGCCGACGACGCCCGTTTCGTCGCCGAACAGATCGCCCGCGAAGCCTTCCACAACGTCTCCTTTTTCCCGGGCTCTACTGAAGAGCTGCAGGCCGCGCTGCGCTGACGTCGCGGTTTCCCGCGTCCGCAGCCGAGCGGATCGGCATGAGGAGGCACTCGTACCCAGCGCAGCCGCAAAAGCACGCGGAGCGCGGAGTGAAGCAGCAGCCGGGGCGTGACGCGCGCAACTAGCCGCGTCGTATCGTCCGATACAAAGAGAGCACCACCGATTACACTGCAAGCATGTCCAATGAGGAGCTCGTCAGGCGGGCGCAGTCCGTTCTCTTCCAGAATTATAGGACCCAGCCGATCGCCCTCATGCGAGGCGAGGGAAGCTGGGTCTACGACGCGGACGGCAAGCGTTACCTCGACTTCATCGGCGGCATCGCGACCATCAGCGTCGGCCACGCGAATCCCCGCGTGCGCGAGGCCTTGATGGAGCAGGCGAAGCTCCTCTGGCACGCCTCGAATCTCTACGTCACCGAGCCGCAGATCCGCCTGGCCGAAAAGCTGACTGCGCAGACCCGCACGCTCAGGCGCGCCTTCTTCTGCAACAGCGGCACCGAAGCGAACGAGGCGATGATCAAGCTCGCCCGCCATTTCCACGTGGTGAACGGGCACCCCGAGCGGATCGAGATCCTCTGCTTCCACAACTCCTTCCACGGCCGCACCCTCGGCTCCCTCGCCGCGACCGGCCAGCACAAGTACCAGCAGGGATTCGGCCCGCTGCCGGAAGGTTTCCGCTTTCTCGACTTCGGGGAGGCGCAGCAGCTCGCCAGCGCCATCTCCGACAAGACCTGCGCGGTCTTGCTCGAGCCGGTGCAGGGCGAGGCAGGCGTCATGGTGCCGCCGCGCGGATACCTGGCCCGCGTGCGCGAGCTGTGCACGAAGCACGGGGCGCTCATGCTGCTCGATGAAGTGCAGACCGGCATGGGCCGGACCGGCGCGTTCTTCGCGCACCAGCACGAGAGGATCGAGCCCGACGCCATGACCCTCGCCAAGGGTATCGCCGGCGGGGCCCCCCTCGGCGCGCTGCTCGCCCGCGATGACGTGGCCAAGGTCTTCACGCCGGGCACCCACGCCAGCACCTTCGGGGGAAACCCGCTGGCGACCGCCGCCGCCTGCGCGGTGATGGATCTGCTCGCGGAGGGCCTGATCGAGCGCGTGCAGCGCGCAGGCGAGCGGCTCTCAGGGCGGCTCGCCGCGATCGGCGGCCGCAGCGCCGGTGAGCGCGGGATGGGGCTGCTCCGCGCACTGGTCCTCGCCGAAGACCTGGCACCGAAGGTGGTCGCGAAAGCGCGCGAACTGGGCCTGCTCGTCAACGCGGTGGGCGATCGAGTGGTGCGCCTCGCACCTCCGCTCACAGTGTCGGATGAAGAGATCGATCGGGCGGCGGATCTGCTCACCGAGGCGCTGGCAAAGGCCTAGCCAGAACCTTTTCTCCCGATTGGACCGTGGGATACTCTGGCGCGACGCGGGCGCGGATGCACGCGCAGGGGGAAACCGTTTGGGTGCGGCGCCGAGCAGCCCCGGAGGAACCGTCGAGCTTCCGGCCGACATGCAGAACGAGCTCCAGCAGCTCGAGGCCCGGGGAGATCGGCTGACGCACTACGAGCTGCTCGGGGTCTCCGCCGACGCCGACGGCGGGACCATCCGGCGCGCGTATCTGGAGAAGTCGAAGCGGTTCCATCCCGACGCCTGGTACCGCAAGGAGACGGGGAGGTTCGGCCCGCTGCTCTCCAAGTGGTTCCAGCGGCTCTCGAGCGCGTGCCAGGTCTTGTCGGACGAGGAGTCGCGCGCGGCGTACGACAGCGACCACCGCACCGAGCTGTCGCAGACCGACCGCGCCGCGCTCGATCGGCGCGAGCTGTCGCGCGCGGAGGAAGAGCGAAGGGCCCGCGAGCGCCGCGAGCGCATGCTGCGCACCAAGGGCTTTGCCCGCATCGGCGCAGCCCGCAAGCTTTACGAGGAGGGGCAGGAGTACGCGCTGAACGGTGAGCGCACGCAGGCGATCTTCGCGTTGAAGGCTGCGCGCGAGCTGGATCCGAACCGCAAGGAGATCGTGACGAAGCTGGTCGAACTCGAGCGCGAGCAGTCACGCGCCCGCGCCAACTCCGCATTGGCGTCGGGGCGCGAGCGGGAGGAGAGGAGGCGTTTCGCGGAGGCGATCACGGCATACGCGGCCGCCTTCCAGAACGACCCCGGCAGCTTCGCGGCGGCGATGGGCGCCGCCCGCTGCGCCATGGAGTCGTCCGATGCGCGCGCCGCGACCATCTGGGCCTCGCGCGCCGTGGAGCTGAACCCCGAGGACGCGGGCGCCCGCATGATGCTCTCTCGGCTCTTCCTCTCCGCCGGAATGAAGGCGCGGGCCCGGACCGAGCTGGGCGCGCTGCTGAGCAAGAACCCCGATCACAAGGAGGCCAAGGCGCTCCTCCGGACGCTATAGGCAGATCTTGGGCGAGCTGGTCATCGGCATCGATCTGGGCACCACCAACTCCGTCTGCGCCACGGTGCAGAACGGCACGCCTACCGTCATCTCCAACCGCACCGGCTACCGGATCACCCCCTCGGTGGTGGCGATGGCGCGCAACGGCAAGCGCCTCGTCGGCGCGCTCGCCCGGCGCCAGGCCGTCACCAACCCCGAGCGCACCGTCGTTGCGGTCAAGCGGCTGATGGGCCGCCGCTGGTCGGCGAAGACCACCCAGGAAGCCATCCAGCGCATGCCCTATTCGGTCGTGGCCGGGCCGCACGACGACGTGCGCATCTCCCTCGGCGAACAGCAGTACTCTCCGCCCGAGATCTCGGCGATGGTGCTCACCGAGCTGCGCCTCGACGCGGAGGCCTTCTTCGGGGCGCCGGTGACCAAGGCCGTGATCACCTGCCCGGCGTACTTCAACGACTCGCAGCGCAACGCCACCAAGGACGCCGGGCGCATCGCCGGGCTGGAGGTGATCCGGATCATCAACGAGCCCACCTCCGCGGCGCTGGCCTACGGATTCGGCAAGGCGCAGGGCGAGCGGCAGGTGGCCGTGTTCGACCTGGGCGGCGGCACCTTCGACTTCACCGTGCTGCACATGTTCAAAGGGGTCTTCGAGGTCGAGGCCACCGGGGGCGATTCGCTCCTCGGCGGCGAGGACTTCGACAACCGGATCATCGACTTCCTCTCCGAGCCGTTCCGGCAGAAGCACGGCACGGATCTGCGCAAGGACAAGATGGCGCTGCAGCGCCTGCGCGATGCGGCGGAGAAGGCGAAGTGCGAGCTCAGCTCGCTCAAGCAGGTGGAGATCAACCTCCCCTTCATCTCCGCCTCGCAGCAGGCCGGTCCCCTGCACCTGCAGGCGACGCTCTCGCGCGACCAGCTCGAGCAGATGACGGCCGACCTGGTCAAGCGCTGCATGCAGGTCTGCGAGCGGGTGCTCGGGGAAGCCAAGGTGCACGCCGCCCAGCTCGGCGACGTCCTGCTTGTCGGCGGGCAGACGCGCATGCCGAAGATCCAGGAAGAGGTGCGACGCCTCTTCGGGAAGGAGCCGGCGAAGAACGTCAACCCCGACGAAGCGGTCGCCCTGGGCGCGTCCATCCAGGGCGCGATGCTGCTGCACGACGAGCAGGAGATGCTGCTGCTCGACGTGACGCCGCACAGCCTGGGCATCGCCATCGCCGGAGGGTTCTTCCAGAAGATCATCGCCAAGAACACGACCGTGCCGACCAGCGCGCACCACGTGTTCACCACCGTCAAGGACGATCAGACCTCCGCCAAGATCACCGTGCTGCAAGGGGAGAGCGAGACCTCCGCCGACAACGAGCTGCTCGGCGAGTTCATGCTGACGGGCCTGCGTGCGGCGCCGCGGGGCGCGGTGGACATCGACGTCATCTTCGACATCAGCGCCGACGGCATCGTCTCCGTCTCCGCCATCGACATGCAGACGGGGACGCGGCAGAGCATCACCGTCACCGCCTCGTCCGGTCTCACCGAGGACGAGATCAAGAAGGCCGCGCGATCGAACGAGGACTGGATGCTCGGCCAGAAGGAAGATCCCGAGTTTCAGGACCGCAAGAACCGTGCGGAAGAGCTGTTCCGGGAGTTCGAGACCCTCTGGCCTCGACTCACGCGCGCCGCGCACAACGGCCTCGGACAGGAGCCGCTGCAGCGCGCGCAGGCGGCGCTGTCGGTCGCCCGCCTCCAGCTCGCCCAGCGCGAGAGCGACGCGCTGGCCGGATCGCTCGAGCGCCTCGAACGCATGTTGCAAGCCCTGAGGGGCGCGTTGGAGCGCAGCCAAGGGGGGGCCTAGATGGCCATCCAGGGCGGCGGAGGCCGGTTCTCGGCGCTCCTTCTCGAGGGGCTGGACCACTACCGCAAGGGCCGCATGCTCGATGCGGTGAAGGCGTGGGAAGAGGCCTACCTGCTGGAGCCGACCAACCTGCGGGCGCGGGAATTCCTCCGCTCGGCGCTGGAGCGCATCCACGCGGTGATGTCTCCGGCGAAGGCCGCCGCGGATGCGGCGCCTCCACATCCCTGGCTGCCGGCCCAACCTCCCGCCGCTGCGCAGAACGCCCCGCCCTCCGCCCCGCGGCAATCGCCGGCTGCGCCGGTCCAGGCGACCCCGGGCAAAGCGAAGCCCGCGGCCACTCCAGCTCCGGCGAAGCCGCCCGCGGCGCCGCGCAGCCCCTGGGACGAGGGACCGTCGCTCGCGATTCCGCAGCCGGAGACCGGCGACAGCGGGGGAGGCGCCTGGTCGATCCACGCCGACACGCTGCCGAACGCATCGGTGTCCGACGACGAGACCGACGTCTGGATGCGAGGGGCGCGCGAGCTGGTGGCGCTCAACGACTTCTCGGGCGCCCTGGAGCTGCTGAACAAGGTGCTGCAGCGGAAGGCGAACGACAAGGACGCGCTTCAGCTCTACGAGATGTGCGAGCAGAACCTGACCCTCATGTACGAGAGCAAGATCGGGTCGATGGACGCGCGCCCGCGCACCGCCATTCCCCCGGACGAGATCATCTGGCTGAACCTCGATCCGCGGGCCGGCTTCGTCCTCGCGCAGATCGACGGCGAAGTCTCCTTCGACGACCTGTACGCGATCTGCGGCCTCAAGCGGCTCGACACCGCCCGCATCCTCTGCGAGCTGCTCGAGCAGGGCGTGGTGCAGGTCCAGGGCCGCGACCAGGCAGTCGCCAAGCGCGCAGTGCCGCGCAATTAAGCGCACGGGAGAGTCAATCAGCAACAGCATTTGCCCCGTTTTTCGGGGAGTCCGCTGGACTTTAGTCTTAACTGGGCGTAAGCCCTTCGTCTTAACGGGCGTAAGGCGTGAGAAAGGAGGTGGGCGCTGTTGCGCCACTAATCAATGTTTCGCAAGGGGGCTGTCATGGACAAGAGGCAGATTGCTCTTTGTGGTCCAGGTATTCTCCTGCTGTCATGGCTCTTCGCATTGGTTCCAGTTGCGGGTTGTGGAGAGCCCTCGTCTGCCGCACCGCAGTTCCGAGCTGAAACGTCGCGATCGAGCGGCGCCGCCGAACAGAATCGGGTCCGCGGCACATTCTTCAATTCGCACACGTTCTACGTGGATTGTCTCGGTGAGGATGTCCGATTCTTCGGCGATGTGGAGTACACGAGCCACGAGGTCACCACCGGATCCGGGAATTACGAAGTCCACTTCCATTACGGGCCATTCACACCGAATAACACGCCGTTCGTTGCGGAGGGACAGTCGAGCGGTACCATCTTTTCACTCAGGTACGGCGTCAACGTAAAGGCCATGGTCCGCTCGGGACCTGGCGAGGGTCAGGCAGTCATCGAGAAGGAGGTCTACATCGCTGCGGACGGACGCCGACTGTTCCTTACTTATGTGTTGCATCTGACCGTCAACGCCAATGGCGAGCTGACCGTGTTCAACGAGGAGCCGTTGTCGATCACGTGCGCGAAGTGAACTCGCGTCCCCGGATCGAACCGGTCAAAGAATGTACCGGGAGAGGTCTTCGTCCTTGAGCACCCGGTCGAGCTTCTCCCGGACATAGCCGACGTCGACACGGATCGATTTTCCCGCGAAGTCCGGCGCTGCGAAGGAGACGTCCTCGAGGACCTTCTCCAGCACGGTATGCAAACGGCGGGCGCCGATGTTCTGCGTGCGGGTGTTCATGTCGTGGGCGACGCGCGCGACCTCTTCGATGCCGCTCGCCTCGAACACCAGCTCGACGCCTTCGGCGCCGAGCAGCGCCGAGTACTGCCGGGAGAGCGCGTTGCGCGGCTCGGTCAGGATGCGCATCAGGTCCGCTTGCGAGAGCGCCTCCAGCTCGACGCGAATGGGAAAGCGTCCCTGCAGCTCGGGCAAGAGGTCGCTGACCTTCGCCAGATGGAAGGCGCCGGCGGCGATGAACAGGACGTGGTCCGTCTTCACCGGTCCGTACTTCGTGTTCACCGTGCTTCCTTCGACGATGGGCAGCAGGTCGCGCTGCACGCCTCCGCGCGACACGTCGGGGCCGTGCGACTGGCCCGCCGGAAGCGCCACCTTGTCGATCTCGTCGATGAAGACGATCCCGTTCGACTGCACCCGCTCGAGCGCGTCCCGCGCCACGGTGTCCTTGTCGACCAGCTTCTCCGCCTCGTCCTGCGCCAGGACCCGCCGCGCCTCGGGGACCGAGAGCTTGCGCTTCTTGCTCTTCCTTCCGAACGGCAGGTTCCCGAGCATCTCCTGCAGATTGAGGCCCATCTCCTCCATGCCCTGCGACCCGAAGATCTGCATCGTCGGCGCCGCCCTCTCCTGCACGTCCACCTCGACCGTGCGATCGTCGAGGCCGCCGGCGCGCAGCATTCCCCGCAGCTTCTCGCGCGTCGAGTCGCGCGAGCCGGGCAGGAGAAGATCGAGCAGGCGTTCTTCCGCGAGCTCGTCGGCGCGGGGCTGCACCTCTTTCTGCCGCTCCTCCCGCACCAGGGAGACGCCCGCCTCCACCAGGTCGCGGATCATCGAGTCCACGTCCTTGCCGACGTACCCCACCTCGGTGAACTTCGAGGCCTCCACTTTGACGAACGGAGCGCCGGCAAGCCGCGCCAGCCGGCGGGCGATCTCCGTCTTTCCCACGCCGGTCGGCCCCACGAGGATGATGTTCTTCGGCATCACCTCGTCCCGCATCTCGGGCGTGAGCCGGAACCGACGCCAGCGGTTGCGCAGCGCGATGGCGACGGCGCGCTTGGCGGCGGCCTGCCCGACGATATAGCGGTCCAGCTCCGCGACGATCTCGCGCGGGGTCAGGTCCTTTCCGGCGGTCATAGTTCCTCGATGGAGATCTGGTCGTTGGTGTAGATGCAGATGCGCCCGGCGATCCGCAGCGACTCCTCGACGATCTGCCGCGCGCCGAGCTGCGAATGGTTCAGCAGCGCGACCGCCGCCGCCTGCGCGTAAGGCCCGCCGCTGCCAATGGCGGCGACGCCTTCGTCGGGTTCCACCACGTCGCCGGTCCCCGAGAGGATCAGCGTGCGCTCCTTGTCGGCGACCACCAGAAGCGCCTCGAGCCGGCGCAGGAAGCGGTCCGTGCGCCAATCCTTCGCCAGCTCCACCGCTGCCCGCGCCAGGTTCTTGTTGAAATCCTTGAGCTTTCCTTCGAAGCGCTCGAACAGCGTGAACGCATCGGCGGTGGCGCCCGCGAAACCGGCCACGACCGAGCCGTCGCCGAGCCGGCGCAGCTTCCTGGCGCCGTGCTTCAGCACCGTCTTGTCCAGCGTGACCTGGCCGTCTGCGCCCAGGGCGACCTTGCCGTCCTTGCGCACGCAGATCACCGTCGTCGAACGGATCTTCATCGGGGCCCCCGATGCTAACGCTGCGCTCCAGTGCGTGCGATGCTACCTTGGCTGCCAATGTCCGGCTCCGGCGTGATCATCCTGTTCGGCGGCACCAGCAACGAGCGGCGCGTCTCGGTGGCGTCCGCCCAACACATCGCCGCGGTGCTCGACGAGGCGGAAGCCTGGTTCCTCGCTCCCACCGGAGCGGTGCACCCGATCACCCGCGACGAGCTCGCGGCCTTCGAGCGCGCGTTCGAGCGCGATTTCAAGCCGGCGGCGGCCGCTGCCTTTCCCTCGGTGGTCTCGGCCTTCGAGAGCCAGCCTTCGCGCGTGTACCTGCTCGCGCTGCACGGGGGCGAAGGCGAGGACGGCACCATCCAGCGCAGGCTGGAAGCGCGGCGCATCGCGTTCACGGGGCCCGGAGCGGAGGCGTCGTCGCGCGCCTTCGACAAAGAGGTGGCGAAGCAAGTGGTGACCGGCGCCGGCGTGCGCATCGCCCGCTCCGTGCATCTGTCGAAGGACCCGAAGGTGATGCGGCGCGAGATGGCGGAGATGCTCGCGATCTACCGCCGCATCGTGGTGAAGCCGGTCGCCGGAGGCAGCAGCGTCGGGCTGTACCACGTCGCATCGGCGCCGGACGCCGACCGGGCGGCGAGCGGCATCGAGGAATCGGGCGAGGCCTATCTCGCCGAGGAGTTCGTCTCCGGCACCGAGCTGACCGTGGGAGTGGTGGACGGGCCGGCGGGATCGCGTGCGCTGCCGCCCAGCGAGGTGCGCCTCGAGCAGGGGCGCGCCTTCGATTACGAGGGGAAGTACCTGGGCAAGGGGACGAAGGAGATCACGCCGGCGGAGGTTCCGCCCGCGGTGTCTCGCGCCGCCCAGGACCTCGCCCTCGCCGCCCACCGCGCCCTCGGCTGCGAGGGCTACTCCCGCACCGACGCGATCTCCTCTCCGCAGGGGCCCGTGTTCCTCGAGCTGAACACCCTCCCCGGCCTGACCCGCGCCTCCTTTCTTCCCCAGCAGCTCGCCGTGGAAGGCACCTCGATGCTCTCGTTCCTCGAGGGCCAACTCGCCATCGCCCGCAACCGCCGCGACCGCGGTTGATCTGAAGAGTCGCTATTTCTTGTGCGCTCTCGGGTGGGCGTCTTCGTATGCCTGCAGCAGGTGCTCCGCCGAGACGTGGGTGTAGCGCTGGGTGGTGGAGAGCGAAGCGTGCCCGAGCAGCTCCTGGATGCCGCGGAGATCGGCCCCCATGTCCAGCAGGTGCGTCGCGAAGCTGTGTCGGAGCGCGTGCGGATGGACGTGCCGGCGGGCGCCGGCGATCAGTGCGTACCGCGCCAGGTGCCGGGCCACGCTGCGGGCGGTCAGGCGCCCTCCGTGGCGATTCACCAGCAACGCGACCCCCCTCGGTCGCAGCTCGGGACGGCGGCTGAGGTACGCCCGGAGCGCGGCCCGCGCTTTGCTCCCGAGCGGCACGATCCGTTCCTTGTTCCCCTTTCCGCGGACGCGGACCGACTCGTGCGCGACGTCGCCGAGGTCGAGCCCCACCAGCTCGGATACGCGCAACCCGGCGCAATAGAGCAGCTCCAGCGCCGCCCGATCGCGCAAGCCCGCCGGCGTGCGCGGCGAAGGGGCATCCACGATGGCGAAGCAGTCGTCCACCGCGACCACGTTCGGCAAGGAGACCCGGCGTCTGGGAAACATCAGGCGCCGGGCCGGGCTGTCCTCGAGATGGCCCATGCGCACGCGGTGCTCGTAGAACGCGCGCAGGCTCGCCTGCTTGCGGGCCAGCGTCGCCGACGTGTTGGCGGAGAATCGCGAGGCGAGGAACGCCCGCAGATCGTCGCGGGTCGCCGCATCCAGAGCGGTGCCGCGTTCGCCGAGGAAAGCCGCGAGCTGCCGCAGATCCGAGACGTACGCCCGCCGCGTGTGCGCCGAGGCGCGCTCCACCTGCGCGAGGTGCGCCGCGAACGCCTCGATCTCGGGGTACATGCGCGGATAGTGCCGCCCTCAGGGCACGTCCGCCAGAAACACGCCTCCCTTCGCGGCCGCCACGATCGCGTAGACGACGCGTTTTCCCTCGTCATCGGCAAAGCGGGAGCTCGGGTCTACCTCCTCCACCAATGATTTCACCCGGCCGGGCGCGGCGCCGTCGGCGGAGAGCACGGCGAGATCCACCGCGCGCGCCGCGCCGTGATGCGGCTGCTGCAGGAGGATGCGCCTCCCGTCGCGCGAGAGATCGAATCCGGATACGTTGGCGGCGAGCATTTTCACCCTCCCCTTCGCGGAAACGCCAGCGCGCGAGAAACGCCAGATCGCTCCCCCGGGGCGAGAATGCGTACGCTCCCTCCTGCACCGAGACCCCGGAGCCTGCCTTGCGATCGTCGAGCCAGAGGTCTCCCGCGAG
>Ga0209761_1000041_pt1 | contig 58682 bp, 62 predicted proteins | sample GraSoi013_1_40cm_4_FD_185818 | JGI IMG/M metagenome (GOLD analysis project Ga0209761, IMG submission 185818) | Grasslands soil microbial communities from the Angelo Coastal Reserve, California, USA - Sample 09_25_2013_1_40cm (SPAdes) (version 2) | ecosystem: Environmental > Terrestrial > Soil >... | reverse complement strand
ATAAGAGACTCGGGTTGCGAAAATATTGCGCCTGGACAGGTATTCCTCCATCCAGATGTGCACACGTTGGCCATTGGATAAATGACGTTCCGGTCTTTCGAATAGTGCGATATTCCGTGGCTCTGAACGCGCAGACCGAGAAGGTAAAGGCATCAGCATCATACCACCTAGAAACAGACGATCTCCTTGACGTGTACAAGCATCTTCAGACCGTAACTTAAGAGGCACCGGAGCCTCAGTAGATCATTTTGCTGCTGAGGTTCAACCTATTCTTGTCTGTTAGGAACGCGCACTCTTTGATTCTCCTCCTCTTAGCAAGAGAAAACACGAGTCGTTGAAGGGAGACTGCGATCTTCAAACTTCGATTGACCACGTGACCGTCTGGAAATGCCAGAACTGAGCTTTGGAAGCCTTGCCTGCGGAGCGTTTCATGTGTCTTCCTGGCTTTGTCTCGTCCCGAAGAGATCCACACGATGACGTCCCGTTTCTTATCTATCGCGAACAACTTCGCGTGTCCGAGTTGCTCAGGGTATGTCGCTTAATCTTCGCTGCTCCGTAGAGGGAGAGAGCATAGTTTACTCCTGATCCCGTAAAAAGAAACGATCCTGACGTAGCTCGTTTCAGATTCGTTGCCGACCGGGCGGTCTCGGTGACAGCGGTCTCTAACTGGATGGTTCTAGGCAAACTCCAGAGAAGTGAGGAGCAGGCCAACAGGCTGGTCGTAAAACTGACAGTACCAGACGTCAGTATTCCGGTGCTTCGATACCTAAGCTGAAGAATCTCATCGCATTCTCTGGCTAGTGGGCTCTCGTCATTGGCTGTGATGGCTATTCTCTTTGTAGCAATTCCCTTTGCCTTTCTAGCGAGTTCGATATTCGTTCTCGTTCTGCCACTGATGGAGGCGATGACGAGGTTCTTCTCTCTAACTCGTTGGATGTTTGTGAGTAACTCGTAAGGGTCCGAAGCGATTGCCTCGCCCTTCGAGAGTTCTTGCGCGAAAACAGAGGCCGCGTATGAATCGCCTGACCCTGCAAATACGAGGGAAGAACGTTTGAGCTTGGGAAGATGCGCCTCTCGAAGATGAGAAGCAAACTTTGGAAGGTCGAGAATTTGGTTCGAGATCTCTTCTTCCATAGCCTCGATGGACATTGAACCGTCAATCCCGGGTCTGGTCCGCGTGGTAGGTTCCGCCCGTGTAGGTCCACCTCCTACCACATTTCTTGCATTGAAGCTTGAAGCCTGTCCTCCAGCCTTCCTCGCTCCTAGACTCGCCTACAATTACGAGCTCTCCGCCGCAGGAACATCTCGGAACTAGACGGGACAAGATTTGAATCGTGATAGTCCTAGATAGCTAAGCTTCTTTCTGTGTTGCCATGTTAGCTGTCTTCTCTGAGCTTTTTGATTCTGCGCCGCATTTCCCAAGTACGCTCGAAGCCATGCTTGAGGTAGACCTTGCGTCCCATCTCGCTAGCGTGCAGGCGGAGCTGGGCAAACCTGTTCTCCCTGCACCACTCCAAAGCTTTCTCGACAACCCCTGATGCGACGCCAAGTCCTCTGAAGCGAGGCTCCGTGTACATTGATAGCAAGTATGGCTGTATCATGAGATTGTATCCTGGCCTTGGTTGAATGGGCTGTAGCCACACACATCCTCCACCGAGGGTCTTACCATCATTCTCGGCCACCCAGCCCATCAGAGTTCCGCTCTTCATCCTCGACCTTGCCCACCGCGCGTAGACCTTGTCCGCTCTATCCAACTCTCCCTGTTCTCTCGCCCCGAGGTCACGCCACATCGCCCTTCGTTGGTGAACCAAGCTCGGAAGATCCTTCAGTGTAGCCTGGCGAACAGTGAAGGCTGGACTCTTGGGTTTCTTCGCTCGTCTCTTTTTCTTTGTTGCCAACTCGAACCCCGAGCAAAGGACTCTCTTGGTTTAGACCAGCGCTAGTTGCTTGCCAACCTTTTCAAAAGCCGCCAGCGCAACATCTAGATCCTTCCTCGTGTGGGCACTAGTCACAATCGTCCTGACCCGAGCTTTGTCCCGAGCCACCATCGGGAAGAGAATTGGTAAGACGAATATTCCTTTCTTGAAGAGATTGTCGGCCAAATCCCGAGCTTTCCGAGCTTCTCCAACTATCACTGGAGTAATAGGCGTCCCGCTGTTTCCAGTGTCGAAACCAATGTCTTTCAGACCCTTCTTGAAGTAGCGCGAGTTGTCCCAGAGCTTCTTGACCAGTGACGGTTGTTTTTGGACAATCTGTAGCGCCGCGATGCATGCACCTGCGACAGCGGGCGGGTGGGACCCTGAAAGGAGATAGCTTCTGACCTTGTTCTGAAGATACACGCAAAGATCTTTCGATCCGACAACATATCCTCCGACGCATCCGAAGGCTTTCGAGAAGGTTCCCATGTCAATGTCCACTTTTCCCTCAAGATGGAAGTGATTGGTTATTCCCCGACCATTCTCTCCTAGAACACCGTCTCCATGAGCATCGTCAACATATGTCACGGCATTGTGCTCCTGGGATAGTTTGACAATATCCTTCAGCGGGGCAATGTCTCCGTCCATACTGAACACGCCATCAGTAATGACGAGGATCCTACGGAACCGTTCCGTCCCCTGTAGCTGTTTTTCTAGATCACCCATGTCCTTGTGCTTGTAGACCCGTCTCTCCGCCTTCGTCAAACGACAACCGTCGATTATGCTGCCATGGTTTAGTTCATCGCTGATGATCAGATCGCGTTCATCAACTATGGACATAATGACTCCGAGATTCGTGGCGTAGCCTGACTGGAAAGTAATCGAAGATTCAGTTCCCCGATAATCTGCCAGTTCTTTTTCCAGTTTAACGTGAAGGTCCAATGTTCCGGCGATGACTCGTACGGACCCGCTTCCCGCTCCGTACTTGCGGGTTGCAGCAATAGCCGCTTGCTTGAGCTTGGGATGGTTAGCTAGTCCAAGATAGTTGTTGGAGCAGAGTACAATGACATTCTTACCATCAACCTTGGCGTGCGGCGCGGATGGGCTTTGAAGAGTCCTGACTCGCCACAACAAATCTTGGTCGTCCAGTCCTCTAAGCTCTTCCCTCAATGCGTCTAGAAGTGGTGCTCTTTGCAAACCGGACTCTTGGCTCATACTCTCAAGATTGAGAATTTGTTCCTAATCTAAAACGTTTTACAGCCCTCTTTGTGGGGCTAACGGCCAGTTTCGAGGAAATTCGTTGAAAGAAAAGATGCACGCTGTCGTAAAGCCGTCGCCGGGTCCGGGCGCAGTCTTCGAACAGTGGCCAACACCCAAGCCAGGCCTCCGGGACATTCTCGTTCGGATCGAAGCAACGTCGATATGTGGGACGGACATGCACATCTACGATTGGCATGAATCGATCCGGGAAAAAGTCAAGCCTCCAATGGTCATGGGACACGAGTTCGCAGGAAAGATCATCGACGTAGGCAAAGAGGTCTCCGACCTTCGCGAAGGCGATATTGTCTCCGGCGAGACCCACATCTTCTGCGGCAAATGCTTCCAGTGCAGAACCGGCAACGCTCACATTTGCGAGAGAATGCTTCTTCGCGGAGTCGACACCGACGGATGCTTTGCTGAATATCACGTTCTCAACGAGCAGCATGCATGGCTTAACGATCGCAAGATTCCGATCGAAGTGGCGTCAGCTCAAGAACCTCTCGGCAACGCTGTTCACGCGGCGTCCGCGGCAGAGATTTCGGGGAATACTGTTGCGGTTTTTGGTTGCGGTCCAATAGGCGCCTGCCTTATTGGACTTTGCAAGTCGTTCGGTGCGACTAAGATCTTCGGCGTGGACATTGTCGATTACCGACTGAAGCTGGCGAAGGATATGGGTGGAGATGTTCTGATCAACGGTTCTCAACAGGATGTCGTGAATGAGATTATGCGCTTGACGGATGGGCGTGGAGTAGATGCGTTCTTCGAAATGTCAGGGGCGCAGCCTTCCTTCGAGGAGGGCTTCAAAGTTATTCGTCCGGGAGGAACTGCGATTCTCTTCGGATTGCCTTCGAAGAAGATCGAGCTTGACGTGGCCAACTGGATTGTCTTCAAGGATGCTCATGTCCGTGGTGTCTTCGGCCGTCGGCTCTTCGGAACCTGGTACAAGACAGCTGCAGTATTAAAGGCGGGTCAGGTTGACCTGTCGAAGCTCATAACTCACCGGTTCGATCTTGAAGAGTTCTCCAAAGCGTTCGCGTTGATGAAATCGGGACGCTCCGGAAAGATCATCATGTACCCGAACAAGAAACATAGCTAGGTCGGGTCTATCGTCGGTCTTTCTTCGGCTCGGCAGCCTGCGCCTCTTTCTGCCGGATCTTCACAATCTCCCCAGCGATCGATTTCAGCATTGCAACCTTCGGGGCCGTCTTCTTGACCGTAACATATCCCGCCTTCTCCCAGTGAAGACTAGGCATTGCCGACTTCTCCTTCGGTTCTGCAACGTAGCCTAGTATTGTGGCCGCTTGAACGATCTCTCTAAGATTCGGCTGCTTGATCGCTCTCGCTATCGGGAGTTTTCTTCCCTGACCCCTTGTCTTGGTGCTGTCGATGTGGAATGGCCAGATGATAATGCGACCCGGGTTTTTCACCCTGGCTTCACCGCTCTTTCTTAGGATTTGCTGGCTTGGGATACGAGGACTGCGTTTATGACTCCGTGTTGTCCTGGACGAGAAGTTACACGGGCTTGACCGAGTTCCGTGTCGACGATAGCGCCCTTTGTGATTACTCCTCTCCTTTGATAGTCGACGTTCGCCGGGTTTTTCACTACACGTAGAAGCTTTGACTTTGATGACTTTCCTGTCGATTTGTCGGTCACGACAGCCCAGTCAGCTGACGCCAATCTTATCTTTTGAGCCCCGCCTCGAATTCCAACTCTTCTCTGCTTGACCTTGCCAAGGGTTGTCTCGACTGGTTCTCCACCAGCCTCGTAGGCGCGTTTTCCGCGCCATGGACGCTTGATCCCGCCGGTAGCTTTCTTCTTGTGCATGTTGCCATGGTATCGAGGCAATCGAATCGATTTCTGTTCGATAGACTCGACATATTAACCGTTCCCCGCACGCAACCAATTTTCATTGTCCGCAGACCAATTTTTCATCTTCAGCCCGTTCAAGTAACCGAATCTTTATCTGGTTCTGGAGCCGAATTTCTTCTTGAGGAGAAGATTGCCGAACTATTGCTTGGAGTGCGGTGGAAACCTAAGCTATGACCCTGCAATCAAGTCGTACGCGTGCAAGAGTTGCGGCCTAACCTTCACTCAGCAAAACCTTCTCGAAGGACGAGAAAAGATGCTTCGCACCGAGGAATCCGCGGACGAAGAGAAAAAACGACGCCACAAAGACTACCTGAAATGGTGGCTCAGCGACAAGAAGAAACCGTAGCGATAGCGATAGATTTCTCAGAAATCCTCTCCGATACCATCATCTCTTCGAAGTGTCGTCTTATTCTGACAGTTTAAGTTCGAGTTCTAGCTCATCTCTTATCGGAATACCGCTCGCCGCCTTCAAGGAAATCTGAGGCTTCAGTTTCCTAGCTTCATCCACGGCATTGGGACGGACCGCTATTATCTGGAAACCTCTTTTCTGATAGAATCCAAGAGCGTTTAGATTATCGTTGGTGGTTATGAGCCAGAGCCGCTTACAGCCTTTCGCCTTCGCCTTTTTCTTGACGGTATCAATGAGGGCAGTTCCGATTCCTACTCTCTCCTCCGTGCTGTCTAGCGTTACAATCTCGCAATCAATCCCCTCGATTCTATAGGTCAGCAAGCCGACTGGGTCTTTCCGCCTGAAAGCTGCAAAACCATCAAGTTCAGCCGGGCGAATTATCCGGCCCTTGGCGACGATAATTTCGGAACCCCAGTGAGATTTGACGAAGGACGCGACCCAATTGCGATTCGATGTCTGAAGAGGCCTCACCCGAAGTTCGCTCACGTCGATCTTCACCCTAAGATCCTGTAGGTTGCGAAGTTACGGAAACCGTCCATTATTAAACTGGAAACCCCAATTGATGTTCCACGACTGAAGGAGAAAATGAAAAGGAACACTATCGAAATTATCGTGGCGTTTCTTGGACTGGGGATGGTCCTTTACGGCGCTAGAATTAATCAATGCTCGCAGGCGGCTGGCCAGGCTGCCTCAAATTGTCATTTCACACCTACGGGCGCCACCATCTTCGTCGTAGGGATAGTTGTCTCTTGGATCGGAATTGCGCCTTGGAAAATCTACGCTCGTAACTATGTCTGTCAGCTTTGTGGAGCAGGGTTCAGCGGAGGCGGGGAAGGCAAGCTTTCCCGATCTGCGCATTTCCAAAGTGATCACCCTGACTTTTACAAATGGGACATTATATGGAATCGCTGGACTACCCTCTTTTCGATATCCTCCTTCGTCTACATAATCGGGGCGGGCGTACTAGTCGATACCCTGCCTACCTTGAACGCATTCAGCGATTGGTGGCTGCTCGGGTTTGTGGGAGTGATGGTGGGCCTAGTCTTGGATCTAGTTGACTTACACTTCGTTACCAAGAAGTTCAGAAACAAATGGTTGCTTCTTCACCCTGAAGCGAGAAACCTTGAGAGATTACGGGTCGAGCAGGAAAAGCTGTCAGAAGGGGTCACTGCGTGGAAAGAGTTCACGCACGGGCAAGAACGATACCTCGGCGGTCTAATGGTCGGTGGCTTGAAGAAGAAGGGCAACTTTGCGGGGGGATATGGAGTCTACTTTACCTCTCAGAGGATCATCGGGGTTAAGACCAGCAGGTGGTTCGTTGTAATACTCGTCGTAGCCGCTTTGGCGGGAATCGGCGGAGCCGCAGTAATTGGTATCCTTCTTGGAACCGTGCCTGTATACGCTTACTTTATCGGTTTCCCGATCATTATAGTCATCATTGCCTGGGGTGAGAAAAGATTGCGATTCCAGAATCCTCTGACACTAGAGGAACTGGAGCGCAGGAAAGACGTTGAGATTCGGAGGGAGAGTATCTCTGAGATAGATCTCAAAAAGCCTGGCGTGGTAAGGCGCGGACACCTGATAGTCACACCCAACGCGGGGAAGGGTCTCACTGTCATGATCACCCAGGAAGCTGGTGTCTTTGAAAGGTTCAGGGGATTGGTGTCAGGATTTTGCTTTGTACCACCTCCTGCTTGGATCAAAGGAAGGCCGCTAACGACCAACTATCCGAAGCCCGATTACATGTATCCGGGGAAGGTGGATAATGCCGAGGCCGAGTCTGACAAAGCACAGGGAGTCCTTGATGAGAGATATGTTGAGCAAAGCGACTTTGAATGGTGTCCCCATTGCGCCACAATGGTCCCCCGTGGGACACTCGTCTGCCCTAACTGCGGGAAAACTGTGAGCAACTAGTGCTTCGATGATACGTGCCGGGCAATGAAATCTTTCAGTGCCCAAGAAGATAGAGCCAGAGAATGAACACTGCTCTTTTCTTGGGAAGAGTTAACTTTCCAGTGGCCGGATCGCTTTCGGCAGTCGGATCTCATGCTCGAGGAGATGCTTGAGAAGTGGCGTCGTGGCGCGAGGGGTCCGCTTCCCCAGCTTACTCCCGTCCAGCTTCTAAATGCACTAGTTCTCATCGACCAGCAAGGTCCTGTTGGACGACGCGCTCTTGCCCAGGCGCTTCAGATCAACGACGGTGTTACCCGGGGCCTATTGGAGAGGCTTGCCGAACAGGGCCTGGTTGAAGTTAGTGAAGGAACGGGGGTCAAGCTTTCCCGGCAAGGACGAGAAACATTGCAGAAGTATCTCAAGCAGATAGCCGTCCGCAATATCAAAACACTAGATGAGACAGAACTTGTCCCTGGCAAGATCTCAGTGGGAGTTCACCTAACGAAAATGTACAAGCCCGGGATGACAGGGGTCTTACAAAGGGACGAAGCTATCAAGGTCGGCGCTGAAGGGACCATAACAGTCGCATTTGTCAACGGGAAGCTCTCGATTCCGCCTGATAACAAGAGGGTTGCCGAACTCTCACCCCGTGAAGATGCTCGAATTCGAGAACTCTTCCATCCATCTGAAAACGACCTGGTGATAATCGGGTTTGGGAAAGACGCGAACCGTGCCCTCTCCGGCGCTCTAGCGGCAGTTCTCTCGCTGGAGAAACACTAGTCGCTATTTTCAGGTGCCTTGGTTGAGTGAATAAATCGCCGACGGCGGAGATAATCTCTGTTGGCAACGAACTCTTGATAGGGCATACGCTGGATACCAACTCTCACTGGATCGCGAAACGTTTCACGAGGTTCGGTTGGACCCTCCAGAGGATCACAGTTCTTCGCGACTCTCTAGCGGCGATCAAGGATGGGGTCACAGGCGCTCTTCGAAGAAAACCAGATCTCTTGATCACACTTGGGGGTCTCGGGCCGACCCATGATGACATGACTCTCCAGGGAATCGCCATTGCTCTAGGCAAGAGCCTAGTGCTGAACCAGGAGGCCTTGGCAATGGTCAAAGCCCGATACAGTAAGCTGGAAGCTTCCACGGGTCTAACCCGGTTTCGCAGAAAAATGGCTACTCTGCCAGAGGGGGCAGATCCTTTGCCAAATCCTATTGGGACCGCGCCAGGGGTCACGATCAAAGTTGGCACAACCAGGTTAGTCTCTCTTCCGGGCGTTCCTTCTGAGATGAAGGCGATCTTTACCGGGTCGGTCATTCCTATGCTAAGGGCTTCAAAGGCAGAAGCTCCTAAGGAAGTCACCATAGGCTTGGTGGGGATTATCGAGTCAGCGCTCGCGCCCGCCCTGGACCGTACACGCAGGGCGTTTCCCGGGCTTTATTTCAAGTCCCATCCGCGTGGCCGTGAGGGTGGAATCAGAACTCTAATCCAACTCCATGTTTACACCGTTGACCCCGGTTCTCGCGCCAAGCTTGACAATGCCATAGCGTACCTCCTTCGGGAGCTATCGAAATCAGCCCATACCGGGGCCGGAAGATCAAGATGAGCCAGACAAGACAATGCTTGAATCCTAGACTTTTCTCTTTCTGTAACAATTCTTTTTCGCTAACTTTTGTTTTTCTGTAACTATTTTTTTTCTGCTAACTATTATGTTACCCCCCCGGGGTGGTCGATTTTCGCGCCCTGCGCCCTTCGTGAAAAACCCTCTAAATCCACGTTCACCAGTCTCTTGCTATGCTTCCTTCCTTCGTGGCCCTTTGTGAAATGGTCCTGAAACCGCGCGAGGAACTCTGGATGCCCTTTCAGTTGCCGGTTGACACTTGCCAGGAGAAGCTTGTTGCGAACCCTGGTCCTTCCATGTAGCCCGTCAGCGCCCGTGCGAGCGAGGCCCTGTGCCCGTACCCTACAACCGCCAAGACCTGTCCGGTCGTCGAGGCCATCACCATCTTCAACCGGTTGATCATGTACTCCTCGCGGGTATCGATTAGTATCCTGCTCAGGACCGGGTATCTCTTCCGGAAAGCGCCGATCTGCGAGTCCATATCCTCGGTCACCTTCGACCAGTTTATTCTGCTGAATGGCAAGACTACAAGGCTCGCTAGCGCGTCCACCACCAGTTTCGCCTTCTCCTTTCTCGGCAGCTTCCTCAACGCCGCACCCGTACTCGTGATAGGAAGATCGATGAACTCCACTCTAGATCCGACAGCCTTCGCCGCTTTGGCCGCCTCCAGCATCTCTGTTCCCGGAGGCGACCCTGTCATCTGGCCCGCAAACCTCTCCAGCAAGGCCATGGTCAGGAATGACACTCCTGCGCCCCGTCCGCTCTGAGCCTTCGGACTCTCAAGAGCCATCATCCGAGCCTCATCCAGCTCCAAGGCCACAACCTCCGGCTTCAACGCGACAATACTATCCCGGACAGCAGTGGCGCTAGCAGGGTCCACATGCACAGTCCCGATCATGGACAAGCGGTTCCCAACCCTTTCCAACTCCTACTAGCCTCCCTCGTAGATCTAGCCAGTTGAACGTCTATAAGGCGGCTTCCCCATTCCAATAATCAGAACCCGTCTACCATCCAAACGGGGGATCCAGCTATGACCAATCTCGACACGCTCGCAGACGAGCGCCAGCGGATCAAAACCGACGAGAGAAAACTTCTAGGAGAACTCTCCGAAGTAAGGGAAAAGCTCGACAAGACGCGCAATGAACTACAAGAAAGCCGTAAGACCCGCGACGATCTCAACGAGACGGTCAGAGCCCTCAAGAAAACACGGGACAACCTCCGAGACAAGGCCAGACAGAACATCACAAAGCTCAAGACTCTCCAGAAGACAGCACCCAAACTCCTCGCGTCCGTAACAGCCGAGCACGAGCTGCAACAGCTTGAGTGGCAGGTACAATCCGCCCCGCTAAGCAAAGAGGAAGAGAAGCGTTTGATGATAAAGATCCGAGCCCTTGAGATCCAGGTAACCGCGTCCAAGAAAATTCTCCGACTACGAGACGATGTTGCGAAAGATAACAAGGAGGCAGACGAGCTCCACGCAAAGATCCAGGAGCTTGCAGAGGAAAGCCAGAAACACCACGAAGAGATCGTAATACTCTCTGAACGGTTCGGCGCTCTCAAGATCAAACAGGAAGATGTTAGAAAGTCCCTAAACCAGCTCCGCGGAGAATACAAGGACACGGACGAGCAATACCAAGTCGTCAGAAAATCAATCGATCTAGCTGAGAAAACGAGCCAGCGCCAAAAAGAAGAGACCCATAAACAGAACCTGAAGGAGACGGCGAAGAAAAAGCTCAGCCAGGGCGCGAAACTATCCCTCCACGAGCTCGGCGCGCTCTACGAGGAAGAAGAATGAAACCACCCATCGCCATAATCGGCGGCTCAGGAGTCAAATCCATCATCAAAGGCGAAGAAAAGATCATCGGCACACCCTACGGTCCAACCCCAACCCTGACGATTGGACAAGTCAAGGGACGCGAGGTAATCTATCTGCCGCGACACGGCGAAGGACACACCGCCCCACCGCACAAGGTAAACTATCGAGCGAACATCTGGGGACTGAAGAGTCTCGGTGTCGAGCGAATAATCGCAACCAACGCCGTCGGCGCAATCGACACCTCGCTAGCACCAGGCGACATCGTCATACCCTCAGACCTGATCGATTTTACAAAGTCGCGACGAGGAACCTTCTACGACGATCCCCCAGTCACCCACATTGACGTGTCCGGGCCATACTGTCCAACACTAAGAAACGCGATAGCCAGCGCCGGCTCAGACAACAAGAAAAACCTTCGAAACGATATCGTAATGGCCTGCACGGAAGGCCCCAGATATGAGACACCAGCAGAGATCCGGATGCTAAAGACCCTCGGCGGCGGAATCGTAGGAATGACAGGCGCCCCGGAAGCCTTCCTGGCAAGAGAACTTGAAATCTGCTACGCATCAATCAGCTTCATCTCCAACATGGCCGCCGGACTCCAGAGAACACTCTCCGCCAAGGAGGTAGAAGACAAAGGAAAAGAGACTAGCCAGATCCTGAACAAGATTCTCATAGAAGCTATAGGCAAGATACCTGACACGAGAGAGGGCTGCTCCTGTGGACGAGCCCTCGCCCAAGCCCAGCTACACAAACCGGAGGTCAAAGAACAAACATGTTAGACAGCCTACTCAGAATAGCAGGAGTATACACCGCCTATGAAAAATGGCTAACCGAACAAGTCAAAGGAAAACCGTTACCCGAACATATCGGAATTATCCTAGATGGCAACAGAAGATGGGCTGAGGAAAAAGCCCTTCGGCCAAACGACGGACACATCATCGGGGCCAAAGTAGGGGAAGAAGTGCTGGACTGGTGCCTCGAATACGGAATCAAGACTCTCACCCTGTACACTTTCTCGACAGAAAACTTCGACCGGCCCCCAGAGGAGGTAAACGCGGTCCTCAAGCTTGTTGAGGAAGAGGCCCGAAAACTCGGGAGAGACAAGCGCCTCCACACTCAGAAGGTCAGAGTTAAAGCCCTCGGCAGAACCGATCTCCTCCCGGAAAGCCTCCAAGACGCGTTGAAGAAATTGGAGGATGAGACAAGTCAGTACTCCGGACATTTCCTGAACATCGCGATCGCTTACACGGGACGAGCAGAGATTGTTGACGCTACAAAAAAGATCGTCGACGACGTCTACCAAGGACACCTACGACCCCAGGATATTGATGAGGGAATATTCCACAAGTACCTCTACACCGCACACCTTCCCAATCCGAACCCGGACCTTGTGATACGGACCTCTGGCGAGGAACGGTTGAGCGGCTTTCTCCTGTGGCAGGCGGCCTATAGCGAACTTGTCTTCGTAGACGTTTACTGGCCTGAGTTTCGAAGAATCGATTTCTTAAGGGCCATCAGACTCTACCAGAGGCGCTACAGAAGATTCGGCCGATGAGAACACGCCACGATTCCGAGTGAGAGTCCAGGGCCCCAGCCTTGGTGTTCATCAAGAGAATCGACATCCGAGGATTCAAGACCTTCAACAAGAAGGTCTCCATCAACCTCCGCACAGGATTCACAGTCATAACCGGACCAAACGGTTCCGGCAAGTCCAATATTCTTGACTCTCTAAAGTTCGCACTAGGTGAGCTCAGCCCCCGCGAACTCCGAGGCAGAAGCCTATCCGACCTAGTCCACAAGTCCCAAGGAGAAGGAGCACGCTCCGCCTACGTCGCCGTCCAGTTCGACAACACCGACCGAAAACTACCAGTCGACTCTGACCTCGTAACAATTTCGAGAGAATTCTCGAAAGGCGGAGAAGGAATCTACCGGCTCAACGGACGACGCCTCTCAAGGAAACAAGTACAGGACATAATGAGTTCCGCAGACATCCAAGTCACCGGGTTCAACCTCATCTCCCAACACGCCATTACCCGACTAGCAGAGATCAGCACAGAAGAACGAAGGAAGATTCTGGAAAGCCTAATCGGAATTGGAACCTTCGAGACCAAGAAAGCTGAAGCAAGAGTCCAGTTGTCCGAAGCGGACTTGAACCTCAAAGTCGCCTCAGCAAGAGTTGACGAGGTCCGGCAGAGAATAGAACAGCTTGAAAGAGAAAGAAACGATCTCTTACGGTCTAACCTTCTCAAGATCGAGATAAATAGCCAACAAGCCCGCATTCTCTCTGCCCAGATCCTATCACTCGAAACACGACACCAGGAAATGCTACAGATCCTCGACCAAGAACAGCTCAAGTTAGATCAAGTGAGACGTGAAAGAGAAGACCTAACACAGCAAAGAGCAAAGATCGAAGAGGAGAGACGTCGCTTCGAGGAAAAGACAGTTGCCCGAGGAAACCAAGAACTCTTCGACCTCGAAAGACGCATAGCAGAAGCCAGCAAAGGCATCGTCGAAGCAAAATCAGCCGCAGAAACAGCAAAGAACCTAGTTGCAACCCGCACAAGACAACGCGACGCCTTCACAAAACAAGCAGAAGAGATGGAAACCTCCATCAAACCACTAGCAAGCTCGATCAAAAGCCTCCAGTCACGCAAGAAAACCCTCGAAGACAAAATGGAGGAGTCCACAACCAAGGTCGAAAAAATAAGCAAAAAGCTCACAGCCGCCAGAGCATCGCTCGACCAGGACAACAAGAAACTGCGAGAGGTTCAAGACGAGATCGACGGTCTCGGCAAAGAACTCTCAAACCTAACCGCCCAAAGCAAAGGCAGCTCCACAAAACTCGACCTAACCGCCAGCCACCTGCAGACCCTCGAAGCACGCCAACAAGAGTTCGCACAGCTCTCAGAAGAACTGAAGAGCAGAATCCGCGAAATGGAAAAACTCCAGAAAGAAGAAGAGAAACGACTCGAAACAATCGAACAGAAAACAAAGGACTACGGCGAACTCAAAGACCAGCGAAGAAAAGAGATCGACGAAGCCCTTGAGATCGCTAAGAGAGCACGTGTCACAGTCGTCGAATTCAACACCCAAAAGAACCTAGCCGACAGTCTAGGAGCTGAAGACAGGGCCATCGAGAAGATCGAAGAGATGGCCGATGAAGGCGCCCTGAATGGCGTTTACGGACGGCTTGAAGACCTCGTTAAGTTTCCAGAAGAATATGGCAAGGCAATCCAAGCAGCCAGCGCGGGCTGGATGAAAGCACTAGTCGTGAAAAATCTGGAAGTCGCAATCAAGTGCATCGAGAGCCTAAAACGCACCAAGCTCGGACGAGTCAAGATAGTACCCATAGACGATCTTGAGCTCCCGAACGATGCGCTCGATGCTAACCAGGCGCCAGGAATAATTGGTCCTCTTTCAAAGGTGATACGGTCCGACAGGTCGATCGCGCCCGCTGTCCAATTCGTCTTCGGCGATACTATACTCGCCACGACCCAGAGAGCAGCGTTTCTAACCGCATCCAAAGGGCAAAGGTGCGTCGTGACCAGCGGAGATCTGTACGAGCCCGGAGGCGGCCTCGAGAGCGGTTACTACAGAGCCCCACTCGAGATCTCAAACATAGTTCCCCGCTCCACCGCTCTTGAGACTCTTGAGAAAACAGTCAAGTCTTTGGAAACCGTTGTACAACGTTCACGGTCCGACGTTGATCTGATCGAGACAGAACTGAACGAGCTCTTAGAGGATCGAGTGTCAGCAAGCAAGACCCGAGAAGCCTTAGCAAGAGACGTAGAAACCGCCAAGAAGAGTTTCGAGAGAACAAGAACCTTCCTCCAACAGACCACACGACGAATCGACAGCCTTCAAAGCTCCATGACAAAAGAACGAGCCCTGCTAGAAGAGACCGCGGAAAAGCAGGGAGAAATGAAAAGGCGCCTCGCAGTCATCGAAGAAGAACGGACGAAACTCAGGATCGACTCAAGAAGGTCAGCGCTCTCTCAACTCGAGACTGAGAAAGACCAAGCTGCCGCGGAAAACCAGGTCATTCTTCGGGGGAAGCTCGAACTAGAATCACATCTATCATCCCAACAATCCACTCTTGAGACACTGCGGCCGGGAATAGACCAAATCCGCATACAACTCCGGTCGCTTGACTCCGAAATTCATCGCGAAGAGACCAGAGCAAACGAAGCCCATCAACGACTCGAAGCACTAGAGAAAGAGATGAAACAGTTCAACGAGGAGAGAGAACGCCTGGTCGGGAATTTGGACAGTGTTGTAGATGAGAGGAAGAAGTACGAGGAACAGTTTGTAGAGGTCGAAAAAGCAACGCGGAAACTTCTGCAGATGATGGACCCATTAAACGCGATCTTGACCGATCTGAAGGCGGGCCTTAGGGAAGTCGATGCTCAATTGGCAATCTTCAAAGGACAACTCAAAGGACTCGGCTTCGAAAAACCGCTTGAGACTCATCCAGATCTGATCAAAGAGGCTGAGGATATGAAACGTGTCCTCGAACAGGAGCGGGACGAGATAGGTGCTATCAACCAGCTTGCGGCGCAACAGTACGAATCACAGAAAGAGGGATACAAACATCTCTCAGTCAGGATCGGAGAACTCGAACGTGAGAAACTAGCTATCCTCGACTTCATGAACGAACTAGAAAGGAAGAAGCTTGACACCTTCATGAGCGCGTACAACAAGGTCAACGAGACATTCCAGAGTATCTTTCGTGAGATGACAGGCGAAGGAAATGGAAGAATGGTCCTGGACAATCCCGAAAACCCGTTCGAGGGCGGACTCGACGTCCTGCTTCAGTTCCCTGGAAAGACCGAGCTCACGATTGGGAGTGCAAGTGGTGGAGAGAAGTCCGTGTCAACGGTCTGCTATCTCCTCGCACTACAACAGATCCATCCAATGCCCTTCTACGTATTGGATGAGATCGACGCCCACCTAGATGTGCTCAATGCGAAACGGTTGGCGACACTTCTAAGATCGAGGAGCAGCATGTCCCAGTTCATAGTAATCTCGCTTAAGGACACAACAATATCCAGAGCAGAGAGAGTGTTCGGAGTCTTCATCGACAAAGGCAGCAGCCAGATCGTGTCCCTACCTTCAAGGAGTGAGAATAACTGACATCTCACGAGGAAGCATACTGGCTCAAGGCACCTTACGCCGTCCTATTCGACCTAATCCATCTTCACCGCGTCAAACCCTGGGACGTAAACCTCGCAAACCTCCTCGACGAGCTCCTCCACGAGATGAGGGGCAGAGGATTCATCGACTTCTCCGTCTCCGGAACAGCCCTCCTCTCTTCAGCAATCCTTCTGCGCATGAAATCAGAACTCATCCTCAAGATGGAAGAACCTCCAAAGCCACCGCTCGAGAGGCCTACGGATTTCGTCCCGCCACCTCTGGCGTTTCCCTTGAGATATGAATCGACAACAACGTCTGTCGAAGAAGTCATCAAAGGACTGCTCGAGGTGCTAACGGCAGAGAGGATGCTTCCGCCCAGCACACAGCAGATCCTCAGAACACCCGAAGTGTTCGAGCAAGTGGACGATTTCCTCGTCAAGATCGAGGAGAACATCAAAGCCTTTCTCCAGAGACTACTCGCAGAAGCCGGCCCGACACGGAACAAATTGTCCTTCCTAACGCTTCTCGGAAAAGGAGACCCTCTTGACGCGGTGAGAATGTTCATCATGCTACTATTCCTGGCAGTAGAAGGAAGAGTTGGCCTCGCCCAGCCTCTCGAATTCGGAGATATCGAAATCGAACTGAAAAACGATGGAAGCACAAGTTTCGACTAACACAGCCCAGCTGAAAACTGCCGATCTCCAGCAGCAGCTCTGCGAAGCCGCGCTGTACGTTTCTGGACGGCCACTAGACCTGAAAATGATCGGGTCCGTCATTGGCGCTAGATCAGAGGACAAAATACGAGGAATCGCCACCGCAGTTGCTGAACGGTACAGAATGGCAGGGAGCCCGATTCAAGTCGTGGAGCTTCCGGATGGACGCTTTGTTATGCAGCTCAAGGCAGAATTTGGCAAGCACGTTCGGAAACTGGCGAACAGGCCACTTCTGACACCCGGCCCTCTTCGAACACTGTCGTTCATTGCACTGAAACAGCCCGTCACCCAGTCATATGTTGTGCGCGTTAGAGGAAAATTGGCCTATGGCCATGTGAAACAGCTGAAGGATATGGATCTGATTAATGATGAGAGGATCGGGAGAACGAGAATGTTGAGGACCACAAGCACTTTCGCGGACTACTTCAACCTCAACCACGACCCCTCACTTATGAAAAAGGAACTGAAAAAAGCTCTTCAACTGGGCGAAGACGCAGCACTATCTCTCGAACCAACAAAGACGGACAGCTGAATATCCCGATCTCCGCCTGGTCCTCGAAAAACGCTACAGAGCAGAGTATGTTTTCACAGCGGAAGTGGCTAGCGGAGCCAGCGCGGGCCCCTCTATCCCAATTGTCTCCAGCAGATGCCGATAGGTAGGAATCGGATTTCGTTGTCTGAATAGATATGAGAAGTGAATGCCATTTGCCTCTCCGTGTAGAGCCTCGTAGGCTTCCGCTGCAACAGCCAGACTTCCTCCAGCGGGATCGTTCAACAATTTCTTCCTAACGTGGACTGGAACAGGAATGTCGAATTTGTGGCTCACAAACAATACGTTGTCAAGGCTGAGGGGAATGGAGACTTGAATCAAGAGTGGAACGTTTAACCCAGCTTCAAGTAGAGAGTCTCTATGCTCAAGTACGCTCTCTGAGTCGAAGGCGACATTTGTAACAATGAAATCTGCACCAGCATCGACCCGTGATATCGTTCGAGAGATTTCGCTTTCCCTGTTACTAACGTGCTGATTGGTTACCGCCCCAATGCATGGATCGCTTCCACCGTTTAGCGAAGAGATTTCCCGAATTAGCTCATTCGTTTTCGTGAACTCGTAGGTCCCGGGGCGCGGCTCTGGATAGGGATCCCCATAGACGATCAGAACGTTTCCAAGCCCGTCTTCCACCTGGCTCGAGATCATTGACAGGTCCGATCTGCGGCAATCGCGACATGTCAGCGAGGGAACCGCGGTTATCCCAGCCCTGTTAATGATAGCTGCGGAAGCAAGGCTTCTGCGTTGTGGGGTCACAGCGAAAGACTTTGGGTAACTAGGATCATCGTGGCCATTCCGCAGGGCAGGAACCGTGATAGCGTCAACCCTACCCCTTAGGAGAGCCAAATCGCCCGGAACAACTCTGTCTGGAATAAGCTCAACGGTTACCAGGTTATGATGCCTAGCCCGATCACTCAGTCTCATTCGAATGTCTCCCTAGCTAGTTCAGCTCCCTTCGTGATGTTCGCAAGCTTAGCAAACGATACGTCCCACGTTCTGGTCCGCAGTCCGCAGTCCGGGTTCGCCCAAATCTTCACAGGATCTCCAACGATCTTTGTGGCGAACAGAAGCCTGTCCCGCACTAGCTCCGGGGACTCGATCAGATCTCGTCCGATGGCTTGTCCGGCCCCGGAAGAGACGTTACCTGTGAAGTCGTGCACGTGAGCGACACCGAGCCCGAACTCTCCGCTGAAACCAGCATTGACGAAATGCTTGAGGTCGCTGTATCCTTCCCGTGAACTCTCATCGACTCCAAGACGCGATGTGTCCCGATTGGCGAACTCCAGCGCGAGCTGGTCGCACTTGTCCAGCTTCGGTGCGTATTCTGCTAGAACCTTGTATCCTATCTCGGATGGATAACAGGTGTGGTCGCTGAACTTGCAACTGAACCCTTTGACCGTTTCATTCCACGCTTCGACAAACAGCTCCATCTCCTGGGGTTCCGGATGCGTGGTCACCGCCGGCTCATCTATCTGTATCCAGGATGCTCCCGCATCGACTAGGTCTCGGATTTCGGGTCGTATGACTTGCTCGACGATATCTAGGAGGAACTCTCGTTTTGCTTCGATCTTTCGAGACTTCGGAGATGACGCGCGTTGCTTCTGGATGTAGTATCCGCTGAAGGACCAATCCACCAGCGTATATGGACCGGTGATCGGAACCTTCACCGCTCGGTGAGCGTATCTCGTTACATCCGAGAATTCTGGCGTGTAGATGGGGCGTTTTCTTGAGACTTTTGACTCTGCGACTCCTTTGTTGAAGTACTTGTAGTCAAACGAGTGTACGTGGCCAAGGAGGTTCATTCCCTCGACGGCCTTGATTACATGCTCGTACATTTCCACTCTTTGTTGTTCTCCCCCTACGCCGTCGTTGTCTACGCCAGCGGTTTCAAAGAGGCGGAGGCCGTACAGGGTGGAGAGTTCTAGAATCTCCCTTGTTCGCGTCTTGTCGTCGCTAGTCTTGAGAATGCCCTTGGCTCGGTCATGAAAATCATTAATCCCGAGCTTCTGAGCCCACTCTTCGGCCTCGGAAAGATCTTGTGCGGAGAGGGGTTGTCGCAGTCCCTTCGTTCTCCATTTGGGCTTGGCGAGGCTTCCGATCTCCTGAATCGGAAAGAGCTTCGACATCTATCGGCTCCCTTCGAACAGTTCAGATGCTTTCGACAACGCTTCCAGTTTTTGGTTCGCGATGCCTTGTGGCACAAATTTCAGGTCGGAATTTGAGGCAAAAACTAGGTCCTGAACATCGACCTGCTTGCGGAATTTTCTCGCAGTGTCAGCAATCCAGTGAGGGTCCTCAACGTAGGACTCTCGTGAGTCAACAACGCCCAAAACAAGTGTTTTCGAGGTCTGTCTGCTGAGCGAGGAGACGTCAGTTTCGAACAAGTCGATTCCAATACCGTGAACTGGAAGGTCTACGAGTTTGGAGAATATTGGGGCAGCATCGCCAAAATAGGTCTGGATCACAAATTCTCCAGGATTGTTTTCGACCACCGAACGAATTGCTCTAAGCGCGAGTTCAACCTCCGACTCGCCCCTGAACGTTTCTCGGTATGGTTGATAGACCAAGCATGGTTCCGATAGTTGAAAGAGTGAAACACCCTCATTCCTAAGTCTCCTGATAATCTCGCGCTCGGCAACTGCAACGTCGAAGAGCAAGTCAGGATACTTTTCGTAATACTTGTTTTCTGATAGCTGCGAGAACGTATACGGTCCAGGTAGGATGATTTTCCGGTTCTTTTCTCCTGCTAAGAGTCTGGTTTGGAGAAAGTTCTTGGGGTCGATCTCGCCGGCCGAAATCTTGCCCGCGACGATGGGCTTTTGATAGAATGTGTTGGTGTCAAACCATCTTGAGTATCGTGTCCCTGACTCCACTCCTCTGAGGGATCGCGCGACAGTTCTAAGCTGGTCTTGCCATCCGAGGGCTCCGTCAGAAATGTGGTCGAAGCCAAGGCTCTTTTGGAGTTTGATTAGTTCTCTAGTTTCCTGCTCAAATTGGACTTCTACTTGGCTCCAGCTGGTTCCTGCTCGCTCGTAGGAGCGGGTAAGCTCAATTAGTTTCTCTGACCGCGGATGGATCCCCGCGAGCTGGATTTCAGGGGACATGTTTTCGTTGTCGTTTCCAGTTATTCTAATTATATAAGTTCTGTTGTACTCATATTCCGTTAGGAATAGGGTTTGGTGTATTCCGATAGGAATAAGAGCAGCGTTCGATAGCTCCGGAGTCATGCTTCCAGCGTTGGGGGAGATTCCGAAGAAGAGGAAAGAGCTCGGACTGACGCAGTCAAGACTCGCCGTGTCTGCTGGAGTAAGCCAGTCGATAATCGCAAAGATCGAAGCCGGTTCCGTGGACCCGTCTTATTCTGTAGTGCAGAGACTATTCAGCGCCTTAGAACGAGCGGGTGTCGAGAGCCCTGCGCGTCGGGTGGATGAGCTAATCAGTCGTCCTGTCGTCTCTGTGGCAAGAACGCAGCTTGTCCGCGATGCCGTTGACTTGATGAGGCGTAGGGGTTATTCGCAGCTCCCGGTTTTCGAGGGCGGAAGATCTGTCGGAAGTGTTTCCGAGAAGACGATTCTGGATCGGGCGGCGCGGGGTGAGTCCCTAGAGTCGGTGCTTGGTCTCAAGGTTCGGGAGATTATGGATTCGCCTTTTCCTGTGGTCAATAGTGATACTCCCCTTGATCTGGTCCTGGGATTATTGCAGAGTAACTATGGCGTCCTAGTGGCGAAAGGCGAGAGCATTGTTGGTATTCTGACAAAGTCGGATATTCTGAAGACAAAGAGGTAATTTCGGTAATCCGAGTATGCGCAGTCCGGCTCTTGAGTGAAGTGTCCCGTGTTGTTTCCGTTGACTATTCACTAGGGTAACATCATTCCTATCCAAGAACAACTCATGCTGTGTTCTCCTGTTCGAAATACTACTGAGACAAGTATCCTTGGATGAACCTGAATGATCAATAGGAAACGGTTGAACGAATGCTAGTCCAACTTACCAGTCTGGATCCAATCTGGACGCTTTTCACTATCATAGGAATACTCACCCTATTCGGAAAAAAGAAGAAAGACGAGAAAGAAGACGGAGAAACTGGAGAAGCTTCGACGCCCACTCCTGCATCGACATCCAACTTTCCTACAACATCTACTCCAATTCAAGCTCCTCCTGTTCAGGCAAGTTCACCTACTCCTCCAAACCGTTCGCCCGTGAACACTTCAAGCTCCTATCAACCGCCGAGAAACTGGCCAAGTCCTCCGCAGGGAGACGAGGATAGCTCGTTGAGTAGACTGCTACAGTCTCTACTCAAAGACATGCCATCAGACGCAAACTCGATGAGCAGCGAACAGCCAAGAGCGTTCACGACCGAAGGCCTTTCGGAATGGGTCCCGCCGAGAGCGACGCCTACAAGCCGGCCGATGGTGATCGTTCCAGGCGGAAAGAAAGGCACTGAGCCTGACAAACCAACTGCTGCGCTTCCACCGCTAGCGCCTCCAGTTCGTTCCACGAAACCTCCCGAGCCTGTGGAGCAGACTGCAAAGGAAGCGTTCCAGCCCAAACTGGAGAAACAGGTCCGGGAGGATGCTCCGAAACGTCCCAGTCCTCCAAAAGTCTCCCAGAGCTTCGACCATATCTTCGAGCTTACGCAGGGTAATCTAGACTCTCCTGGTCTGGTGGTTGTGAATGGCGCTCAAGGGTCTGGGAAGACGACCCTGTGCTCCGGACTTGCGAGCAGTTTTCTGAAGCAGGGAAGCCCGTGCATGTTCGTTACGTACGATAAGGCGCCCGGGGCGCTCAGGGAACAGATGAAGAAGATTGGAGCGGATCCATCGGAGGCCGAGTCGCAATATAGATTCCTCCTGGTCGACGGGTTTTCGGCCCAGTCGGACTCGTTCAGTTTCGAGCCGTACTATGTGGAGAAGGCGTTTGACTTTGACTCGATACAGGACGCGCTGGTCAAGAACAGTTCCATGTTCATCGGCGAGAAGACGAAGATTCTCTTCGACTCGATAGATCCGGTTGTCGCTAAGGTTGCCTCCAAGGACTTTGTCAAGAGACTAAGCGAGACCTTGGACAAGCTAAGGGATTCGAATGTGACACTGGTTCTGACGGTGGATCTTTCGAAGGCGCCGAAGGATGTTGTCAAGTGGCTGGAAGATACTGCATCGTGCGTTATCGACTTGGACAAGGACGATTCGGATCCGAACGGGCGAGAGCTGAAAGTCAGAAAGCTCAACGGATCCGCGTCAAAGCTTGATACAGAGACTTTTGAGATAGACTCAAGCAAAGGGCTCGTCTTCGTAAAATAGCCCCGTTCTTACACCGGTAAAAGATTGAATGGATTAGTTTACTCGTCGTCTTTCGAGTCGTCTGATTGCTGGCCCGGTTGGAATGCTTCCAGGGGAACCCATCTGTTCTTCTGGGCACCTTTGACCCAGCCGCCGTTGCCATCAATCCACTCTAGGATGCCTTCGATGGTTTCTCCGCTCATCAACGTCACCTTAACGTTCTCGCCAGGCTTCGGAAGAGGCATGACAGGAGCGAATCGCGACTGGCTGGGCTATGAATAAACCCTAACTTGGGCAAGCCAGACAAACTCCTCTTGCGTCGCGAGATGCGATCGCTAGGACCCCCCCTCCCTTTGGAGAGAATTTCCTTTCTGGCGGTGATAATGGGCGAGTCTTACGATTCAGAGTGTATTCCAAGCTTTGATGGCTGGCGACGAATCGGGAGTTCGTCAACCATTCCTGAACGATTCTAGGGCGAAACTTTAGCCATGTCCCAGACTCGAGATCAGGGCTGAAAATGGGCGAGTCCCACTAACTAAAACCGCGCCAGAAGGTCTACAGGGGTTCTACGTAGCCGAAGCCTTCACGAATGATCTTGCGCACCATCTCAGCCCGCTCTTCGGTATTCTTATCAAGGAAGATTTTGACAATGTGACCCTTCTCAGTCTCGAAACGTAAACCTTCCTTGCGAAACTTTTCTAGGGCGTCGTTCAGGGTGAAATGGTTTCCGAACGTTGCGACAATAATGGCCCTGTTCTTCTTCTTGCCGCCCAACCGTATCGCGGTCTTTCTGAAACCCTCAGCCAAACCATAAGCCATTGCAGATCCGACTTCTCTTTAGAACGAGGCGTTCCCGCTATATGACTATCGGGTCATGCGGCAAGTTCGATGGGCCGCATCTTCTCGGACGGTCTCTTGCCCAAGACCTTTCCCAGCTCCACCGCCACAACTCTACGGTTTGACCTGTGACCACCATACCAGCGACTCACTTGATCATCGCCATACTTCCGACGGAAGAGATTGAAAACATGCTCTAGTTGTTCCTGAATGAGATTTCCAGTTCCCTCGAACAGGATCTCTCCAACCTCAATCTCCACCCGGGGAGTCTTTCCAAGGTCTTTCCACCAATTGGAATTCTCATGAGCCAAGAAGAATAACTTCCCATCCTCGAAAGCGAACCAGAGCTCGACAGTACGAGACAGGCCGGTCCGTCTACCCTTGGTAGTCAGGTTGAGGTAAGGTGCCTCTTCGAGAATAATCTCACTAGTAGCCAATCCGTTTCCCGACGTACCACGACCTGTCGGACCCTCCGTTATAACCCTGAGTTCTTCTTGGCAGATCTACTCGAAAGACTCGCCTGTTTCGTCGCTAGCGACAGGCTCGCTTTTCGCAGGTTGCGAAGATGGAGTCCGTTCGGGAAGTAGAGAGTATCTACCATCCGAGGTCCGATAGATAGCCACTCGATGAACAGTTTCCCAGCCAGCGCTACCCTGACGCCGGATCTGGATGGTCAACACCTCAGCGGTCGGGTCACTCTTTCCAGGCCAGACGGTGAGTCCGAGAAAGTCTCCATTAGGCAGTTTGCTCGTGAACCTTGCCTTGTACTTCTGCCTCTCAGCCATCATGAGGACAATTGAAAGCGCCCGTAGCGTATTAAGATGAATCTTTCATCGACCAAGCCCCCCTCTGGAAGGCCTCATCTTATTACTTGGCAGAAAACAGAACGTTGATTGACAGTCTTGCTCTCTGGAATGCTTGTTGTTCTCCGGGCGCTGGAACGAGAAGATCTGACAGCGCTCCACAAGTGGCAGAACGACGAAGAGATCATGCGTTTAGCCCGCTCCTTTCCAGACCACGTGATCTCAAAGGAGGCGCTGGAGGCTGAGTTCGCGAAAGAGCTGAAAGGAGAAGACACGGGAAGAAGAGCATACATCATCGAAGAGAAATCCAGCAACAAGCCGATGGGCTGGGCCACAATTCGAATTCAACAATTCCAACGTAGGATGACAGCTGCTGACGTGGGTTTGGCACTGGGGGAGAAGACCGCTTGGAACAAGGGTTACGGAACAGAGACCGCTAAACTGCTCCTGGAGGAGGTATTCACGCAACTAAACCTGCATCGAGCCGAATGGTGGACCTACGCTGAGAACAACCTCAGCGTCCATCTCGCCAAGAAGCTAGGCTTCAAAGAAGAGGCACGCCTAAGGGACGCGGTCTTCTTCGACAACAAGTACCACGACCTGGTGGTGCTTGGCTTGCTGAAACAGGAATTCGAATCGATTAGCGCGGCTTCCGAAAGATCACCTGGCGAAACGACCGTTAGCTATTTACAGAGCCCATAGCAGGACCCCTGAGATCCACATTGAGTATCCAAGACATGAAGGCTCAGAAAGGAGACACCGTATCGGTACATTATCTCGGACGATACCCTGGCGGGAAGGTCTTCGACACTTCAATGGAGAAAGAAGCGAAATCCGCAGGACTCTACAACCCTGCCCGAGACTACAAGCCCTTGCAGGTAACACTCGGAACCGGAAAAGTCATTCAAGGATTTGACGAAGCCTTGATCGGCATGAAAATCAACGAGGAAAAAGAAGTCGTAATTCCTCCCGAGAAGGCTTACGGAAAAGCAGGGAACCATCCCATGGCAGGCAAGACTCTGCAATTCAAACTGAGAATAACCAACATCAAACGACCGTAACGAGACCCCAGCACACAACCTAACACGGGACGCTCTATTGTACCGTGTGAGGCTCATTCACTGGAACACAACCGAAGCCAGAGAGAAAGCAGATCACCTGCGCTCTGCTGGATATGCGGTGGAATACGACAAGTTCACCCCAACCATGCTTCGCGAAAGAGAAGATCCTCCAAACGTTGTAGTCATTGACCTGTCCCGGTTACCGTCTCAGGGACGTGATGTGGCGATGGCTCTAAGGTCGTACAAGTCAACCCGAACAATACCCTTGGTCTTTGTCGACGGAGAGCCTGAGAAAGTAGAACGAATCAAGGCTCAGATCCCCGACGCACACTACACGAACTGGGATCAAATCGCCGAAAGGCTGGAAGACGTCATCAAGCACCCTCCTGAAGAACCTCCACAAGCTCGGTCACGCTTGGAAGGATACGCGGGCGCGCTTCTTCCCAAGAAGCTCGGAATCAAACCGGGATACACAGTCTGCCTAGTTGGGGCACCTCCGGGATTCCGACTGATCCTGGGCGAATTGCCGGAAAATGTGGTATTTCGAGATGGTGTAAGAACCCAGTCTAACCTAACCCTATGGTTTGCAAAGTCACGACGAGAGCTAGAAGAGAGACTACAACACATGAAGGCGTTTTCGAAGAACGCTGGATTATGGATTATCTGGCCGAAGCAGACCTCTAAACTTCAGACAGACCTGGGACAGCCTCTCGTCCGCGAAGCAGGACTCGCCGCCGGGATGGTCGATTTCAAGATCTGCTCGATCGACAAGACCTGGTCTGGGCTGCGATTCACGCTAAGAGAGAAGCAATAGTAATCTGCCGGGCACATCAGCAATACTCAGATGCAGCCTCGGGACGGGTCCGCGCGTAACCGTTGACTTTTCTATCGGAGAGACTTCCATTTAGTCGGAAAAGATGAGTCGTCACTTGAGGAATCACTCGTGAGCCTGGTGGACCTTTTGATCTCAATCGGTAGCGCTGGGCTGGCCGTGTTTAGCCTGCCTACAGTGCTGAACAAGAATTCTCAAGTTCCGAGGAAGACTGCAAGCATTCCCTCCGCCTCAATCTTGACCTATTTCGTTCCGCTGTTCGCGATCAGTGGATTGGAGCTTACTGCCATTACAATCGCGGGACAGGCTATTGTGTGGTGGCTAATCGTCGCGTTCAGGCCGGTCAGGAAAACGCAATAACGTATGTTGTGGTGCGGCCGCCGGACACCACACCATAAGTGCAAATCGCACGCAGAGGGAGTCATAGTTATAGGGTCTTTCCGGTTCAAGCATAAAGATGGCCTCGAGCCCCATCTCTGGTCAGGCCGTACGGCTGCGAGAAGGACCGGAGGTTTTCCTTAACTGTGAGAATCCCCTATCCAGGCACCTCCCCTCCCGATACCAGGTCAATTATCCTCCTGATTTCTGGGAGGTGTTCTTTACCGTGGCAAGCCCTTTCACATACGCTTCACCGCTGGTCGGCAATAGGAGAGTTGCTAGTATCTTGATCAGCGTTGTCTTGCCTGCATCGTTCGGGCCGAGGAGGCCGAAAACTTCTCCCTCCTCAATCTGAAGGTCAACACTCGCCAGTGCGACAACGTCTCCGGCCCCTGGGACTCCTTTGAAGAGTCGTCTCAGTTGCTTGGTTTCGACGGAGAGATCTCGCTTCAAGTTAGGGTGGCTCACGAGACCGTCTCAAAATAGGAGTTGTTTGAAGAAATAATCAAGAATAACCAACAATAACCGCTTCAGTAGGCGCCGTTGTCTTGTCCAGAGAGGAATCTGCGCCAACCCAGCTCTTAACGATTAAATAACGAATAAGCGATCTAGGCTCGTCTTGATAACAGCTCAGGCTGCTAGTTTTGTCTCATCGGGTGAAGGAAAGAAGTGTAACGTTTTCGCGGATACGATCACGATTAAGGTACCGAGTGAAATGACCGGGGGCGCGTATTCAATATCCGAGGATATCACCCCTGCTGGACAGGGCGCACCACCGCACATACATCGTCGCGAACTAGAGACGTTCATTGTCCTGGAGGGAGAGTACGAGTTCCAATGCGGCGACCGTAAGTTCAAAGCAACCAAAGGGGCGATGGTCGTTCTACCAAGAGATGTACCGCACGCTTTCAAGAATACCGGGAATACAATAGGCAAGACTATCGTCGTTCTGGTACCAGGTGGGATGGAGAAGGTGTTCGAGGATATCAGCGCGATGCCGCCGGGACCACCGGACATAGGAAAGGTCAACGCGATCACGACGAAATATGGAGTCGAGTTCCTCCCAATCGGCTAGCTTGATAGCCCGTCTCTTTCGAGAGATTGGGTCATCGCCACATCCTCAGGCAGCTGCTGGCGTTGCGTTCGTTCGCTTCGGTCAAAACTCAAATTTCGAGCCCTTTCCCAGAGGTAATCTCATCCCTTGATGAGAGAGTCCTATCTCGTAGTGGGAATATGCCCTAGACCTGCATTAGACTACAAATCTGACCACGGTTCTTCCGACGTGTAGACCCGCCAATCTGAGTCGGACTGTGTGGAAGGATAGTCCGTGAGGTGGGACTCGCGCACTAGTTTACCGCTACATACAAGCTGCCTTACTCTTGGCCCCTAGTCGAGCCACAAGGATCCTTCCTGGCTCGCAAAGCAAGGGACCCAAAGTCCAGGTGATGTGGGGTTCAAGACCGGTGGGATTCGCCGGGGCATCCAGCACTTGTGTACTTCCCCCTCTTTTCGAGCATATCGGTCTCTGAGAGGTAGTGACTGATGCCGATGAAAGAGAGCTTTTATCCCGTGACGAGATGCTCGACTCAGGCGAGTCGGTCACTCCTGAGAGGAACGGTGTTGACCGATGATCCTTGGGAGCCGCAATAATAGCTGCGTTCGCCGAAACTAGCTCTTGTGAACCACTTCAAACGTGTAGCCATCTGGATCAAACACGTCCGCGGCGTAATAGCCGGGATAATATTCCAGCCGAGCACGGGGCGAGAGATTGTCCTTTGCGCCTGCAGCAATCGCAGCCTTGTAGAAAGCGTCTACCGTTCTATTGTTTTCTGCGACGAAGCCCCAGTGGATTGAGGCCGGATCAGGCTGACCCTGTTTCAGCCAGAAAAATGCCTTTTGGCCATCACCAAAGCCCCAGAGATCTGGATGTCCGTCCACGCCTTTGTAGGGCTCGAACATTTTTATCTTCAAAGGCTTGAGTGCAGCCGCATAGAACTTAAGCGAGCGCTCCACATCGCTCACGGTCAGAATAATGTGATCAAGCATATGGATTCTCTCTCTCGCGTTAAATGCTAAGTCTCGCTCAAATGAGACCGTGCGGCTCGACAAGTTTGGGCGCTCGCTTCAGAGCTGCCCACTCTTCCTTGTATGGAACCCATAGCTTTCTGGCCGTGTCCGCCAGCGGTGATTTCCAATCGCGGAACCACTCCGCAGTCATCGTGATTGTCGTATTTGGAATGGCCCCAGCTTGGATGAGCCCTTCGTTGCCAAAGTACCGACTAAGAAGAGAGTTCACTTTACCTCTAACGGAAAGAGAGTCTCTTTTACTGCCCGGGTAAGATCCTTCTTGGCCTGAGGGTGATAGAGGTCAAGTTCTCAATTGAAGTGTTCATCTGACCAAACGTTAAGAGTTCGTGGCATACAAACACGACCTGGACTGTGGCGGGGAACGGAAGAAGTGTCCAAGACATCTGTGAAAAAATTTGTCTTGCTTTCCGTAGGATACGAAACACCAAATAAGGAGATCGTGGACGCATGGATGAAGTGGTTCGGGTCAATCAAAGATCACATAGTTGACGGCGGCAGTCCATTCGGGCCTGGAATGGAGGTCACGTCAGCTGGGGTCAAACAGCTTCCGCATGATAGAGGGGCGATAGCTGGCTACACAATCATCAATGCGAAAAATATGGAGGAGGCCGTAAAAATCGCCAAAAGCTGTCCAATAATTACCAGCATGAGAGTGTACGAAGCGATGACAATGTAGGGAAATTTGTAAATTGCTGACAGATTAGCCGAGCGTTTGACGCTGACCGGTTGCCGCGGCCGTTTCGATCGCGTCCAGCATACGATGACGTGTGACCGCGTCGTCGAATGTAGGGCACAAATGCGTTCCCTCCCGGTAATCGCGCGCGAAATGCGCGTACGCTTGGGCGACGTTGGTGGAAGGGCCTTGCCGCGGCGACCATCGATATTTCTCTGGCACGGGAAGCGCCTCGAGCGAGGACTGCGCACCCTTGCCGCCCCGTACGGTCATCTCGAAGATCTGGGCTTGGCCCCCGGCGGCGGTGAGCTGCAGATCGCCCTCGGTGCCATTGACTTCCCAGAGCAGGTTTGTGCCGCGCGAAACGCCTCCGCGATAGTGGATCGAGAACGTGGCCCCGCCCTCGACTAGTCCGCTAACCAGCACCTGATCATCCGTGGTCATGGGCTTGCTTTCGCCCGTCCCCGCGATTGTGAAGGACTTTCGGCGCACGGTCATGGTGGCCGAGAGCTCTCGGATCTCGCCGAGGCAGTAGCACAGAGCGTCCGCCGCGTGGCCGAGCGCGATCGAGAGCATCGTCGCGCCGTTTTTCTTGTCGTTGAGGTAGGCGTTGAACGGCTCCACGGTCGGCCCCCAGCCCATTCCTGAACCGATTAACGAGGTGGAGAGCACCTCACCAATGTAACCTTGCTTGATCAGGTCGTGAACGTAAGCCGTCGACGGAGCAGAACGGGCCTGCAATCCCACCACGGCGAGGACGCCTCTTTTCCTTGCCAATTCCGCCAAAGTCTCCGCCTCCCTCAAGCCGTTGCCCAACGGCCATTCGCAATAGACGGCCTTGCCCGCGTCGAGCGCTGCCGTCGCAAGTTCGAAGTGATATGGCACTTTCACGGTGATGGCCACGACGTCCACATCGGCCCTGTTCACGAGGTCTTGGTGATTGTCGAACGCTACAGGCACACCAAACAGCTTTCTGGCGGCCTCGGCAGATTCGCGTCGGCTGGTGGAGAGGGCCGTGATCTCGAAGTCATCCGAGAGCGACTTCAAAGCAGGAATGTGGGCCTGCGCTGCCCATCCGCGATCCGGATTGGCGCCGATGATGCCGACACGAATCCTCTTGTCGACACTCTTGCTCAAGACGGGCATACCCTGTCCGTGCAAACTATACCATCCAGATCCATGACATCATAGGGAGAGTTCCATACGGGATGTGCTCGATTGTTCCGGCAGTTTAGCTCTTTCGCAGATGAGACAATTTTCTTCCATGACCAGTCTTCAAAGTTTTTCCACACAGTTTGAATGTAACTTTCGAGGCACCTTGCTCGACGAAGCGGTACTCTCTCGAAGAGGTAGGCACCCAGCCAGAGACTAGTCTCAGATACCGGTGAAATCTCCATCGTCCTCCCATCCCTTCTTGAAGGCGTTCTAGGTGCCCTTTCGGGTGGTGACCAAATCCAACTGGGCAAGAATTGGATAGTTCGACTCGTAGTCGAGCCAAGAATGATCCTTCCTGGCTCGCAGTGCCAGACCCAAAGTCCGGTGATGTGGTGCGCTACCAGGGCATCGCCCTTTAGGTTCAAATCACCACCTGATTCCCAAAGATCTTGTTCGTCTCTGACGAGGTTTGGCCAGGTTTGGTGCGGCCGCCGGGATTTGAAGTCCCGAGCCGTTGTTTAGACGGCTTCCCGGGTCGTTGGGTTGGAAGCCCATTGGACGCTGTTCGAAGCTATGTCCTAGACCAGGCTAGACTACGGCCGCTGACCCATGCGTTTAGTCCATGGTCTTTTCTGCCTTACGATTGGCAGAGAACACTGACCCGGCGCGGTTGCGCGAGTTGCAAAACCTGGCATGGGGCCAAGTTCGAGACAAGTCTCAACTAGTCTCAAGAATCTGACAATCTCTGCTGGAGTGTTTTGAAAATCGTCCCGCTTGAACACGATCCGGTTCAGGCTCGTGATTATCTTAACGAGAGGAGCTTGCAAATCGGCCGTATTCTTCCTGTCGGTGACGATCTACTCAGAGAGCACTTTCCCATCGGCAGCAGTTATCTTCTGTTGAAAGGCAAGGCAATCGACGCCATATTTTCCTATCATGTTGGGAGAGACAAGCATGTTCCGGCTGCGAGATTTCGAGCGGTAACAGACTCTCTTCTAGGTCTCAAAGAAGCGACTAGGGTTGTTGAAGAAACAGCTGTTGCGGGCGAGAAACTGGTCGTAACAACCACAGTTTTCGGATACGATAGAAAGCGGCTTCAAGCTCTGAAGGCTCTCGGATACATCGTTGGCGCTTCGTTGCCGGGAACGGTCTCTTTGGACGGAAGGAGGTTTGACTACCACATTCTCTTCAAAGATCTCGGAAATGCGTACAAATCAAAGCCTCAGAGAAGCTACGCGAAACCCGGCCTCTACAAGCGGATAGAAGTGGAGAGGGCGAAAACTCCAAAGCTCAAGATTAGAGGGTACAAACGGGAGGATCGCCCTCTCCTCGACAAGTTCATCACACACCACAACGTGATTCGGGGAATCGCCTCTGGAGTCTTCGAAGATCTGTATCCTTGGCCGCTCGGGGGTTACCAACAGCGAGTTGACTTTGGCCATGTTTTTCCAATAGTGTGCGAGGATGAGTTGATTCGCGAGCCCGTGGGCACAGTCGATCTTTCTAGGGATTCGGCGGAAGTAATGCAGCACTCTATGGGTCTCGGAATCGTTGTGAAGGCGGAATATCAGGGACTGGGGGTTGGTACGATGCTCATGGAAGCAGCAAAAACCTTGGCAATGAGGTTGCATCTCGCAAGAATCTGGCTCGGCGTCTTCAACGGAAATACTCCTGCGCAAAAGCTGTACCAGAAAGCTGGTTTCGAAGAATCCGGAAGAGTGCCCGGATGGCTGCAAGAGGGCTATATAGACGAGATCTTCATGACCCTGAAACTGGATTAGAAAAGGCTGGAACGGGTGGAATCTGACTGGTTCACTTTTATCGGTTCCTGAGAAGCCATTCTTTTCGAGCGAGGCCTCGTTCGGTTAGAGAGTACTGGAACATCCCTGACCTACGGGTCCGGCTCAAGAGTCCTTGTCTCCAGTAGCGCATAAGTGCCATCTCGACTGCTTTGTCCGTAAGCTGAGCGGCCTTCTCTTTCGCTAAGAGCTCACGAATCCCAAGGCTGTCGAGCTCGCCTGTTGGTTCGAAGAGGCCCAATATGCGGATCTTGAGTTCATTGTAGCGCATTCTTGCGAGGCGTTGACGGGTTAACCAGATAAAGCTATTGTGGAAGATGCGATTGTGATAATTCTCTAAGCATTTTCTTGAGAGGGCTGGGAGTAACACCTTGTATGATTTCCCGAGTGCGTTGTTTCGGCGAAACACTTTCACTTTCACTCCCGTATTCCAGAGTAACACCTTGTAGAGAGCGCTTCGGGACCGAAAATCGTTATATATCTACAACGGAGAATGCTCGGGCTGAGCATTATTGTCCGATTTGGAAGTAGTCCAGAGCTCAGTCCAGTCCAACCAGCCTACTGGGACGATAGAGGTTATCGTTAGGCACAACGGAGCAGAGACCAAAGTCATCGGGAACCCGGAGAATGTAGTTCGCGAACTTGTAATCTTCTTCTCGAAAGCCTACCCTTCCCTTGAACTCGCATCAAGGCTCGTACTCTCCGTCGACACCGCGGAATTCCTCCAAAGCTGTGCTGGAGTCCTCGCCTATTCTCCCGAGGGGCTTGTGATCCTGAAAGACACCACGACGTTGAAGGATCGAGAGCTGATGATGCTTCACGTCACGGGGGCACGCATGTTCTACCTCATGGGAAAGAAAGAGAACGATTCAATCTCACTAGACGAACTGGCCAAGATTACTGGCCGGGTAACCGGGACTATCGCCGGCCGACTCAGTGAGCTCGTACGAGAACAACTCATCGAACGAATCGGAAAAGGCTCCTACCGGCTCACTACAATGGGACAGAGAATCGTCATCCAGACATTGATGCCGAAAGCGGTGCAGCTGCCGGAGAGGTAGAGCGCGATGACAGAGCGTCCGAAGATCAAGGTTCAGATCGAATGGGGAGACATCAAACACACTGTCGAAGGCGACCTGGAAACCGTTGTACAGGAAGTTATGCGGTTCGCGGCCCAGGTGCTGCCCAACTATTCACTCGCATCGAAGCTGACTTTCTCTCCGGACTACTCGTCGATGGTAGACGATCTCTCCGAGACGGTCAAATTGACCCCTGAGGGTGAGGCTGTATTTCTGAAACCGGAGATGTCAGCCGAACAATCAATCGCCCTCGTCCTGCTCGCCACCCGGGTTGCACACGCAGTGGGCACTCGACCCAGTGTCGATATGAGTCCAGAGAACATCAGCAAGGCTATTGGGAAATCTGTCAAAACGGTCCGCAACACCCTGGCTATGATGGGGAAGACCGGTATTGTCGAGCGGACCAACGAGGGAAACTACAGGCTATCAATGCAGGGAATTCGTAAGTCGCATGAGATAGCGAGAGGCGTGACCGCTCGCGCAGCCGCGTCCCAGCATGAAACAAAGGTGACCGCGCCAGGATGATAATCGAGAGGGTGCGGGGACAGGCGGGAGAGAGGGATCTCCCGCCCAATACTGGGGGAATCTAACCTTGCTCCACCGCACCCAGGAACTAACTGAACCTCTATCACAATTAAAAAGCATACCGGAGGAGCTGCAACATCCAATCCCCGAAGCACTCCTACAGCTCTCGACAAAATCGATGCAATCGCTCCGCGGGTCAACACTCAACCCGCGAACCGTGTCCCTCGTAGATATGGGACTGGACGACGGAGACTCTGACGAGCAGCTGGAAATAGGCGCATCATCGATTGCAATGGGCTTGAAACGCAGCCCAATCAACCCGCTAAGAGACACCGTTCCGATAGCCGCATGCGACGCCTCTAGCGTCAAGATTGGCGAAACCGAGACAGGAATGATCTTCGCCATACGTGCGGTCGCGGTCTGGAGACAGCCCGAGAGAATCGCTTTCACGCGCTGGGGACCATTGCTATTCCACATTCCTAACTCTGATGGCCAACAAGAAAAGTACCGAGACGATGAGTCACGGGCTTTCGGTGGACTGTCAGTCAAGACCCTCAGGGTTCTGACAAAGCTGAGAAATCACGTGGAACGCTGGGTCCAGGAAGAACTCGCAATTACAGTCAAGGATGGTATTGTGCTGTTAGACGGGTCGTTGACCGCAGGGACTCCGGACAATCCTTCAAGCAGAGTCCAGCGAATCCTCTCAACCGCGCGAAACAACAACAGCATTGTGATAGCCCTCTCGAAATCCACCCAGCTAACCGTTGGTGGGAAGAATATACTTGGCTTCTTCGACGCCGAAAAGATCCCGCATATCATTGACATAACATCGGTTGTCGAGAACGAGTATCCAGCTTATCCGATCAGATTCCTCGGTCGAGTCTGCGTCTCGAAGCTCTCACCAGATGGGTTCCTCTTCCGAACCGATATTGACAGGGATGCTGACGAGCAAGAATCGCTCGTCGCGCTCGGCCGGATTGCCGGGACCGACGTCATATTCCATGGCTACCCTGAGACATTGAGAATTGCTCACATCTTCAGCACGTTCACCGCTAACGAGATCCTCGCAGTCCAACGATTCGTTGCCAGCAACCATCATGTCAATCTTCAAGCCCGTCCGAACCTTCGACGATCATTGTTCGGACCCTTCGGAACAAGCAGGTACGTGGCCTAAATGCGAATCTACCGAAAGGAGGCTGACGAAGTCCAGCTCATAGCTTTCCCGGACGAACATGTTCAGAAAGGCGACTATTTCGTTATCGAGGATCCCGCTCAGTCAAGAGGCTTGCTTGTCCAAGCGATTGACCTCCAATACGCCAACGTTCCAGGGGTCTTAGAGGACATTCTCCGGGACGTGATGACGGACGGGGAACTATCGGGGGAGGATGTGGACCCGCTGAACATTTCGAGCCAGGTGGACGCATTGAAGGATACGAGACTGGCTGTCTGCAAGATCCGCGGAACCATCGCCCAGGACGGAAGCCTCTCACCCAGCACTTCTTGGTTGCCATCGCGTACCTCATCAAAGATTCGGCCTTACGCTGTCAACAGGCTCATAATGAACGGTGGAAAGATGCCGGTCAAGCTCGGACACAACGATGGCGAACCGATCAGCGTGGACGCCAGCGGGCTAGACGGCGGTCTCAATATTATCACCGGAAGAAAGGGTTCAGGAAAATCTCACCTGGCAAAACTACTCTTGTTGTCCATGGCAGGTTGGGGTGCGCCTTGTATTGTGCTGGATGTTAACGGGGAATACATCAATCTCCACAAATCGAAGGACGGACGACAATCATCTGCTAGGCTGACTGTGCTCGCGCCGAGGAGCGGACTAAACTTCTCGATGTCCAAACTGGGGCTTAGAACGGTAGCAGGGGTCTTGAGTCATGCTCTCGATCTGCCCGCGACTTCGTCCAAGGTTTTCACCACTATCTGGAAGGATCTTGAAGCTCGGGGAGATCTGACTCTGCCGACCGTTATCCAGGCGGTCCAGTCGTGGAGTTGCCATGACAGCGTCCGGGAAGCATTGACCTCTAGGCTGCAGGTCTTGATGGAGTCCGGTTTGTTTGACGAGGCGAACCCACTGACCGAGGAGCGGATTCTTCACACTATTGACGGAGGCGGAGTCTTAGTGGTTAATCTGAAGAATCAGAGCCAGATCGTGCGTCGGATACTTGTCGAGATTTTTCTCGGGGAGCTCACCAAGATTCTCTCGTCGAACTGGCTTAAGGCCGCTTTTCTTTTTGCCGAAGAGGCGCACCTATACTTGCGGGATACTTACTGGGACGATATTGTTACGCGGATGAGGCATATTGGATTGTTTACCACTTTTATCACGAACCAACCGGACACGGTTCAGGAGGCGATCTACAGGCAAGCGGACAACGTGTTCATCTTCAACTTCACAAACGAGCATGACATCGAGGCTATTGGTAAAGTGGCTAAGGCGGACAGCGATACCATTCGCTACCTTGTCAGAGGTATACCGACCAGGCGATGCTTGTTACTCGGGAATGTCGTCAAGGACCTGCCTCTGATGGTCGACGTGGAACAGCTCGATGTCAGAACAATGGGAGAGACACGACTCTTCTTCTCCTAGTTGGCACGAAGATCTCTAGTCTTTTGATGGAAGGGGACCCAGCTAGTCCTCAGCTCGTGGTGGGCTGGAAACGTAGTGTCGCTTATTCTCTGGCCATCTGCACCAGATCGGAGGGCTGTTTCTTGCTGTTTTCGGAGAGGCTCATTATTCCTCCAGTGAGGCTTTGACCCAGTATTCCGTTCGCCGCAAGGATCTGTGCGACGCGCAACGACGTGCCTCCAGCCATACAGACCAGCAAGACCTTGCGGTTGTCCTTGGGCAGAATATTCCCGATATTATTGGGAATCTTCTCGGTCGAGATCAGCGATTGGACATCGGATGCTCGCGCGACCTTGATCTTACTCTCATCGCACCCAATGGATGATGCGAGTAGTTTGATGCCATCCTCTTTCGGGATGAACATGCCATGGGTCCAGAGAACCTCGCCATAATCTGCTACGCTGGAGTTGGCCTGTGTAAGGGTAACTTCGAGTGGAGGAGGTGCTTGCGCTACTGTTCCGAGAGTGCCTCGGTATTTGTCGATTCCATCGGCGAGTATCACGACGAACTTGTCGCCAACTCCATAGTTCAGCATCTGTAAGCAAGCGTAAAGTGCCAATGCACTACTCTCGCCAATGTCGTAGCCTCTCCCGACAAAGAAGCGAAGGACCCGCCTGGCCGGTTCGAAGTCAACCTCATGCTGTCCTGCATACAGGGCTGGATTGTAGAATCTAAGGCCTATGGCCTTGTCCTTCGTCCGGATTCCCGCGACGTCTTGATTGTTGAGCGGGAATACTACGTGGACGGATTTCTTTCCATATTTTGTCTGGACGTATTTACTGATGCCGGCCGATGTGCCTCCCGTCCCGAAGGCGGAGATTAATTTGAAATCACCGAGCGAAAGGCCACGGTCTTTTAGCTGTTGATCTATCTCTGGTGCTGTCACAGCCTCGTGCGATTTGACGTTCAGCTCGTTATCGTACTGTTCAGGGCAGAAGCCTTTGTAGATCTTGGCCAATAGTTTCGCGAGATTGATCACGTCTTGTCTCGCGAGGAGACCTTCTATCTCGGCTCGCGATTTGTCAAACCGCGTCGCGTCCAACCTGAGGTCAACTAGTTGCTCGCGGACATTACTCGCGGTTGCCTTTGCGATGACAATGTTCTGGTCCATTGCCAAGCCGGGTGCCGGGCAAATGTCAATGTCTAGGTTGACCGTCTTGGCTGAATTCTTGTTCAGCTCGTCTAGGACCCCGCTCTGAAGCTTCCTCGACACCAAAAAGATGACATTGATGCCGATCTTTTCCAGCATTCCCAGGGCGATGCCGAAATTACCCGACGTCGCTTCGAACACCGTTTGACCGGCTCTGAGCTTGCCGGAAGCGATTGCTTCTTCTATTATTTCGACGGCCGGACGGACCTTGAGCGAGCCGCCAATGATCTTCGAGTCGAACTTGCCAAAGATCTTGAAGCTCTTTCCAGTTATCTCGAGGCCGTATTCAACACGAGCGCACTCGATGAGGGGAGCTGTCAGGTCTTCCAAAGGCGTTGGGTTAACGAAGGCCTTGTTTCCGTCTCTTTCGACAACGTGGGGGACTTTGCTTCTTATCTCGTTATGGAAGCATTCGAGAAGAACTCCGTCAACCTGAGGCTTAGTGATGGGCTCTTGCATCCCTTATCCAGCTAGTTGGGGATACGGCTTTATATAACGTATGTCATAAACGTGTTCTATGACCCAGACCTACAAAGCTCCAGACGTTCCAAGCGATAGAGTCACGCCTGAATTCGTTAGGGACGAGTTACTCAGCTGTTTCGAGAGTGCCAACAGGGAATTCGCTACCCTTCTCAACCAACCAGTTACAGATGAACAGCTGAAACAACAGGTGAAGCAGTTCGTAGAATCAGTCTTCGTCAACTGTGGTGCCAGCTACACGGACCCGACAAAGGATGGAATCTTGACGGCTATGAACCAGTGCAGAACCAACGCCGAAAAGATGATGGGACCACAAGGTGCAGGCATCATACAACACCACTACGACGAAATGATGAAGCTCGTCGACAGACTGCCGGAACGGCCTGTCTACGCCGCTACCTCTCGTCTTGTCTGATCATTACAGACGTGAGGTCAACACATGCCCGAAAACTCTCTTCTCGTAAGTCATTAGTACGCCGTTCTCCGCATGACTCCCGAAATTGGAGTCCGTAACTGAACAGCTTCACACTCCTAGAGCGGTCCGACTCGACCGCATTGTCGACGAGACGCCGTCAATTCGTTCTTTCTGGTTCAGCGATTCCACTCTACACACTGCCAAGCCCGGCCAGTTTGCAATGGTGTGGGTTCCAGGGGTAGATGAGGTTCCCATGAGCGTGCTAGCTATTCACGGAAGAACAGAGGCGGGGGTCGTGATCAAGAAGGGTGGGCCCGTTAGCACTGCCCTTTGGGAGAAGAAAGTTGGGGATAAGTTCTGGGTCCGGGGCCCATACGGTCACCCGTTCAGCGTGGGACACCACCACAAACTATTGGTCGTCGGAGGAGGAACAGGACTCGTTCCCCTGATCTCGTTCCTAGTCCATCTGCGAGGACGAGATGTCACATTGATCACGGGGGCGAGAACGTCAAGCGAGCTACTGTTCAAAGAATGGCTCATACAGGAAAGCAAGGACCATCACTTCAAACTCCTATTCGCCACCGATGACGGGACCTATGGAGAGAAGAACCAGGTTCCGAAGGTCGTCGAGCACGTATTGAAAGACGGAAGCTTCGATGGCATCTACACCTGTGGACCAGAACCCATGATGAAACTGGTCTACGACCTCGCGATGCAGAGGAGATGCCACATACAGGTCAGCCTCGAAAGAGTGTTTAAGTGTGGAATCGGGATATGCGCGGCCTGCGTCATCGGCCCATACTTAGTTTGCCACGATGGACCAGTATTCTCAGAAAGAGAGCTCAGCGGAATGCCAGAGTTCGGAAAAACCCGTCGAGACCTATCGGGAAAGAAGGTTCCCTTAGGGCCGGGTCACTGAGCATTTCTCTCAGAAGAATCACCACTCTAGACAAGGAACGATTAAATAACTCAGAACGCACCATTCGTTGAGAAGGAATAGGCAATACCAACTCACGGCTCGCTAACAAAGGCAGGAAAAGTCAGACAGCAGACTCCTAAGATTCAGGCAATGAACAAACCAGGCCTCTCTCCCAGGGAGAGAGTTAGGCGAAATTCTGAAAAGAGGTTCGTCCTCGGCAGAAAACCAGGCCAGAACTACATCAGAGAAGTCAGGACTCGTTAGACAGTCTCTGTTCTTATCCCGTCGGAACGCGACTCCGCTCTTCATTAGGTTGTTAGCTTATTAGCGACAGCTGCCCAATGGTTTCTAATCGATTTCAAATGGAAAAAGTTGATTCGATGCCGCGCGGACTTATGGAACGAGCCGTACTATCAATAGTCACCCTTGCAGCGTTCTTAGCCGGTTCTCTAGTCTTTGTAGGCTTCTACACCTCCGGCTACGATTTATTCCAGAAAATCGTGGTAGTCCTGGTTGCTATGATAATCGCAATTGCTGCCCTCGCGATTCTATGGATAACCTATGCCGGTCGCTGGGCCGGTCGCAGAGGGATGAGGGGCTGGTGGAGAGACTAGCCCGTCAAGTACCAAAGTGCCAAGCTCTTATCTAGAACACCTTTTCGACAACGGTCTGCGAACAAATTTCGGGACCCTGCGCTTTTGTCTCTGGTAATTGATGCTCTGCTTATCGTTCAATCAACCCTAGTATTTTTGTTGGCTGGGTACGAGTATCTTACCCTGATGCATTTCCCTGCCTTGCCAGAAAATTCCGTTTCCACTCTGGATAGACCACGTGTCTCGATCATTCTTCCGGTGCGAAATCAAGCAAACACAGTCTCCGAATGTGTGACCTCACTCGTCGGATTGGACTATCCGCAGAAAGAAGTCATCGTAGTTGATGGCAACTCTACTGATGGGACCCAGGACATCCTCAAGAGCTTCGACGGCAAGATCAGGCTGATCCAGGAAGAGCCTCTTCCGCGAGGCTGGGTGGGAAAGAACTGGGCCTGCCACCTAGGCTACGAGCAAGCCGCGGGAGATCTTCTCATGTTCACAGACGGCGACTCTGTCCACTCACCGGATAGTCTGGCGAAGACGGTAAACTATCTGGACGTCACAAAAGCTGATCTGGTAACTCTGGCTCCTGCAGCGATACTTCGAACTTTTTGGGAGAAACTTCTCCAGCCGCCTATCTTCTGGCTCATTATGATGTTTGTAGGCGGCAAATGGGTCAACGACGATAGCAAACCGCGTTGGGCCCTAGGAAATGGCCAGTATATGCTCTTTCGGCGTGGGGCCTACGACAAAGTCGGCGGACACTACGCGGTCCGGGATAGAATATCGGAGGACTACTCCCTGGGTAGGCTAATCAAAGCGAACGGTCTCAGACTCAGAATGGTCACGGCTAATGACTCGCTGGGTGTACGAATGTACTCCAGCCTTCCCGAAATCTGGCGCGGTTGGAGGAAGAACTTCTACTCCGTTTCAGGAAATCATCCGCTTTTTCGGGCTACGTACCGATTGGTATTACTCTTCAACTTTCTCGTTCTACCCTTTGTCGTACTCGGATACGGCATTTTCCTCGCACCAGCAACGCCCCTAAACGTCTACCTCCTGACAGGTTCTTTCATGGCCTTCTTCCTTTGGCTTGGGCTGATCATTCTTGACCGGTCGATACGGGTCAGTCCTCTCTATGCACTACTCCTCCCGTTTGCTACCCTAGTCTACATCGGAATAGGTGTCGACTCGACTGTCAGAGGAGCATTAGGACTGGGGTTTTCGTGGAAGGGGCGAGTATACGGAAAACCCATAACTGGCCAGCTCGAAGCCAGAGTTCCCTGAGAAAGTAGCTGCGGAATGTTTGAAAATTGAGCCAGACAATGGAAAACATCTCCACTGAAATAATCGAGCGTCTTCTCAGTCTTGACCATCCTTCTCGCGAGGACATTAACCGGATCAAGATCGAAGTCTGCCGGTTGCACCGATCCCCTACCGTTCCCCCTAACTCCGATCTTCTCCGGCGAGTCCCGGGCTTAGAACTCCTAAAGCTCAAGCCGCTACTCATCGGAAAACAGGTTCGCGGCGCTAGTGGTGTAACCACTGTTGCTGTGATGCCCAAGCCCTATACTTGTCCCCACGGAAAATGCACATACTGCCCTGGAGGGCCCGACGTCGGCGTTCCCAGAGCCTACACCGGAAAAGAGCCAGCCGTCATGCGAGCCCTGCAGAACGAATACGACCCCTACCTCCAAGTTCAAAGCAGAGTCACCCAGTTGCAGGCAATGGGACACTCAGTAGACAAGGTAGAGCTGATCCTAGTCGGCGGGACCTTCCCTTTCCTGCCCCGAACATACCAAGAAGATTTCGTCAAACGATGCCTCGACGCGTTGAACGGTGTTGATTCATCTTCCTTGGAGGAAGCGAAAAATGTTGCTGAATCGGCGAAGGTCAGGAACGTTGGGATCACCGTCGAGACCCGACCTGACTGGTCGCGGGTTGGACATGTCGATCACATGCTCTCCATGGGGGTAACGCGAGTTGAGATCGGAGTACAGACTCTATACGACGATGTATACGAGAAAATTCACCGAGATCATACTGTCGCCGACGTCGTTGAGGCAACTCAGACCCTGAAAGACTCAGGAATCAAGGTCGGGTATCACATGATGCTCGGACTCCCAGGCTGCGACGCCAAACGCGATCTGGACGCGTTCCGGAGAATTTTCGAAGACCCGGACTTCAGGCCAGACATGTTGAAGATCTATCCATGTCTAGTCACCCCTGGAACACAGCTCTTCGAAGAATGGAGGAGAGGAGAGTACCAGCCATACTCCACGGAGCAATCAGCCCGCCTCATTGCAGAAATCAAACAATACGTTCCACGCTGGGTCAGGATCATGAGGATTCAGAGAGAGATACCGGTTGATGGAATTGCCGACGGTGTTAAGCACGGGAATCTCCGTCAGCTTGTCGAGCAAGAGCTCAAGCATCGGCATGCGAAGTGTCAGTGTATCAGGTGCCGAGAAGTCGGAATTACCTATCTTAAGAACGGCGAGAGTCCGGACATGGAACAGGTCCAGCTCAAGAGAGTGGACTACGAAGGGTCCAGAGGAACTGACATTTTCCTGTCCTTCGAGGACCCCGAACATGACATCCTCGTTGGATATGTGCGACTCAGGATTCCCAGTGAGTATGCTCACAGAGCCGAGATCTCGGAGCAGAGCGCCGGGATAGTTCGAGAGCTACATGTATTCGGTCAAACCGTTCCTGTGGGAGACAGGCTGGCAGGTGCGTTCCAGCACAAAGGCTATGGATCCAAGCTTCTCGCAGAAGCAGAACGAATCTCTCTCGAAGAATTCCGTCGTAAGAAAATGCTAGTGATAAGTGCTCTGGGCACCAAGGGGTACTACTCGCGCTTCGGCTACACGCACGATGGACCTTACGTGTCCAAGAACATAGTGTAAGAATCCTTAACCAGATACGCGAGTTACTGGTTCCCTCTAAAGGCGAGTTGCACGAATGACCGTTCCTGTTCTAGAGGGGTACCATGGGAAAGTCCTTCAAAGGCTAAGGAAATCTAAGGCCAAGGTCGGTAGCATCATTCGTCTCACCTCGAAATCTGGCGAAGTGTTCGAAGGGACCCTGATTCCTCGATCGGAGTACTCTGATCACACTCACATAGTTTTGAAGATGAAAAACGGCTACAACATAGGCATCTCTCTCGACAGAACAGAAAAACTAGAGGTCATTGGGGAAGGTGAGAAACCACATTTCACCAAGCCTGCCCCACCGCCGAGTCACGTCGGGTTACCCAAGCTGGCAATTGTCAGCACTGGCGGGACGATTGCCAGTAGGGTTGATTATCGCACTGGTGCTGTGCAGCCTGCACTCACGGCCGCCGACCTGGCAAGCGTCGTCCCCGAACTCTCGTCAATCGCCGAAATAGACGCTCACATACTCTTCAGCGAGTACAGCGAGAACATCGGCCCAACCCATTGGAAGGGCATGGCCGAAGAAGCCGCCAAAAGGATAGCCGACGGTGCAGATGGGGTTGTGATAAGCCATGGAACAGATACCTTACACTATACAGCGGCAGCGCTGAGTTTCGCGCTGGCAAACCTGCCCGTTCCAGTCCTACTTGTTGGTGCTCAGCGATCTTCTGACCGTCCCAGCTCAGACGCGGCCTCCAATCTCACTGGAGCGGTTGCCCTGGCTTCGCGAGCCGACTTGGCCATTGTTGGTGTCGCCATGCACCAAGACCTCTCTGACCACATCATCGTTGCTCACCGAGGCACTAGGGTCCGAAAGTGTCACACGAGTCGTCGAGACGCTTTCAAGTCGATAAACTCCAACCCTCTGGCGAGTTATGATTTGAAGACCGGACATATCGAACTCACCAATGGAACAGCGAAGAGAGACAAGTCCCGAAAGCCCGTTTTGAAATCTCGTTTTGACCAACATGCGTACTTGATCAAGTTCTACCCCGGAATGAACCCCGGCATTATTGACTCGGCGGTTTCCGCCGGAGCTCGAGGAATAGTCCTCGAAGGAACAGGGCTAGGCCATGTCTCCGGACACTTATTCGATTCCGTGAAGAAAGCGTTGAAGCAGGAAGTTTCAGTCTTCATGACTTCCCAAACCATTTGGGGACGCGTCGATATGAACGTCTACAACACCGGGCGCGACCTGCTCAACCTAGGAGTCACTCCTCTTGAAGACATGATTGCTGAAACGGCCATTGTCAAGCTGATGTGGGTTGCAGCCCAGACCAGATCAGCCGGTAAGATTCGAGAGATGATGCTTCAGCCAATTGCCGGTGAAATAACTTCGAGGACATTGGTGGAGGCTTTCTAGTCGTCCATAGACTATCGCGCCGTCGGTCTCAAGGTCGGTGTCGAGATACACAGACAGCTCGACACTGAGCACAAGCTCTTCTGCGATTGTCCAACCATTCTCTCAACAAAGCCGCCCACGGTCACCTTCGAACGGCGACTTAGGCCCACGCAGAGCGAGCTGGGCCAAATTGATCCCGCTGCTCTTTTCGAGTTTCACAAAGGCAAAACGATCACCTACGACGCAGATCCAGAAACCACGTGTCTCGTCGAGCTTGACGAGGAACCTCCTCACCCGTTGAACTCGGAGGCATTGGATGTCGCCTTGACCGTGAGTATGCTTCTGCACGCGAAACCAATGGACGAGGTTCACGTTATGCGAAAGGTGGTCATAGACGGGTCTAACACAACTGGATTTCAGCGAACCGCGGTGGTCGCACTCAACGGGTCCATAACCGTGGATGGTGTAGAGGTTCCGATAGAACAAGTGACGCTTGAGGAAGACTCTGGACGAAAAACAGGCGACACAAAGACCTCGATTATCTTCCGTCTTGATCGGCTTGGAGTTCCACTGATAGAAGTCTCAACCGGACCAATAATCCACGATCCAGAGCAGGCTGGAAAAGTTGCCTTCGCCATAGGTCGCATCCTTCGAGCAACCAAGAAAGTGAAACGAGGACTAGGAAGCATACGCCAAGACCTCAACGTATCGATCAAGAATGGCGCCCTCATCGAGGTCAAGGGGGTCCAGGAACTCGAACTAGTTTCCAAGGCTGTAGGCTACGAGGTTCAGAGGCAGCTCGCGCTCCTCGAGATCAGAGATGAACTCCGACAGAGAAACGTCAAGGCTTCGGATATCAAAGAGGAATTCGTTGATGTCACCGATATCCTCTCGGGCTCAGAATCGAAGATCGTTCAATCCGCTCTCAATCAGGGAGGAGTAGCATTTGCAGTCAAACTTCCCAGTTTCAAAGGGCTGCTCAGACGCGAACTCATCCCCAATGTCCGGCTCGGAACAGAAATGGCCAAACGCGCGGTCTTCTGGGGTAGGGTCGGAGGAATATTTCATTCAGACGAGCTCCCTGCTTATGGAATCGATTCAAGCCAATTGGAAGAGGTGGCTAAGAAGCTTGGATGTGAAGATCTTGATGGGTTCGTTGTCGTTGCGGATAGTCTCGATAATTCGAAGGACGGTTTGAGAGCAGTTGTTGAACGTGCTAGGGAGGCCGTGGAACGAATTCCGGAAGAAACTCGCGCGGCTAACCCTGACGGGACAACTGTCTATCTGCGCCCGAGGCCGGGAGCTGCTAGGATGTATCCGGAGACCGATGTCCCGCCGGTTCAGATCGGCCAGTACCGGCTTGAACGGCTCTGGGAGAACCTTCCCCGAATGCCAGAAGAACTCGCCAAGGAACTGGGGACCAAGCATAGTCTCAGCCCCAAGCTAGCCACTCAGCTCGTGGATTCCGATTATCTCCACGTCTTCGAGCAAATCGTAGCAAGCGCAAAACAAGTCGCGCCAAGTTTCGTTGCAACAATTCTCACAGAATCTCTGAGAAGTCTGCAAAGGGAACAAGTCCCGGTGGAAAACGTGCAGGAAGACCAGCTCAAACAAGCGTTCGACCTAGTTTCCAAGGGTGCAACCGCAAAAGAGTCGGTTCTCGACGTTCTCAAATGGCTCGCATTCCATCCAGACGGAGTCGCTGAAGAGGCGGTCGACATGTTGAACCTCCGAATGCTGACCAAGTCAGATCTAGAGAACATCATCAGCAAAGTTGTAGAGTCGAATCAGACCCTAGTTCAGGAAAACGGATCCAAGGCTCTCGGGCGAATAATGAACCTGGTAATGGGCGAGGTGAGGGGACGAGCCGACCCTCGACAAGTCACCGAGCTGCTTCGAACCCGTTTGGAACAGGTCAAAGCATGACAAGCACGAAAGATGAAGCAAAAGTCGAAGATATTGCCCTTGATGATCTCGACAGGAAGATTCTTCACTGGTATCTCATCGACGCTCGCCTCTCCTACAGGGAGCTAGCCCACAAGCTGGGCGTTTCCACGACCACAGTCCAGTCGAGAACTGCAAAACTGGAGAAGGCAGGAATCATACGAGGCTACTCGGCTATGTTCGACCATGACAAGATAGGCTTCCAACTTACCGCGATCACAGAAGTAAGCGTTGCCAAAGGCAAGCTCCTCGAGCTGGAGAAGGAGGTCGCCAAGATGCCTCAGGTATTGGCCGTATACGACGTTACAGGACTCACTGATGCGATGGTCATCGCGAAATTCAGGAGCCGAGACGACCTAAGCAAATTCACTAAGGCACTTCTAGCCATGCCTTTCGTGGAACGAACTAATACCCACATTGTCCTTACGACTGTGAAGGAAGATTTTCGTCTGCTCTAATCGGACGTTAGACGCGTGGCTTCTTTCAAAGATTGAACGGTCTTTTTCAGCTGAGTCTCAGCTTCTCTCGGATCGTCTAGGTGGCTTGCAACGATTCTTACCAAAGCGCTTCCCACGATTGCCCCGTCAGCTCCGGATTGTATGACGGCGGAGACGTGTTCGGGCCGCGAGATGCCAAATCCAGCGGAAACCGGAATCTTTCCCCTTGCCAAGGACTTCACCGCTTTGACGGCTTCAAGCGCTTGTGGGCTGAGCGAGTCCCGAGGACCAGTAACACCGTATAGTGAGACGAGATAGAGAAAACCCTTCGATTTGTCGAGAACGGTTCGCAGTCTAGTCTGGGAAGTGTTTGGTGCGGCCAAGTAGATGTTGTCGACGTTGTGTTTCAGAGATAGGTTCCTGAACTCCTCGCTCTCTTCGACGGGCAAATCCGGAACGACGATCCCGTCAACACCACTCTCACGAGCTTTCTGCAGGAAGCGGTCCAAGCCCATCGCAAGAATAGGATTGTAATAACTCAGAACGACAAAAGGGACTGGAAACTGCGTTGAAAGTTCTCTGATCATATTTAGGATTCTTAGGGGGGTGGTTCCGTTGGACAAGGCCCGCATGCTAGACGCCTGGATTACCGGTCCATCGGCGATTGGATCCGAGAACGGAATCCCTATCTCAACAATGTCCGCTCCGCCCTCTATCAAGGCCGTAGAATTAGCCAAGAATGTTTTCGGGTCTGGGTCGCCCCCTGTTAGGTAAGCAACCAGTGCTCCCTCTCTGAGGCCGCGGAGTTCTCCAAATTTCGCCTCTATCCTATCGTCATTGTGGGAGGTGTTTGGCAATTATCTCCACATCCTTGTCGCCCCTGCCTGAGAGGTTGACTATGATCGAATCTCTCGTCCCAAGACTCTTCGCCAACTTCATCGAGTAACAGATAGCGTGGGCTGATTCTAGAGCTGGCATGATTCCCTCCAGTTGTGAGAGCTTCTTGAACGCCTCCAGAGCCTCCTCATCGGACACTGTGACATATTTGGCTCGCCCCGCAGTCATCAGGAAAGCGTGTTCCGGCCCTACCCCGGGATAGTCAAGCCCGGCGGAAATACTCCGGGTAGTCTGCACTTGTCCCACTTCGTCCTGCAGAACATAAGTCAACATCCCGTGTAGGACCCCCTCACGTCCAGCAACTAACGGCGCTGCGTTTTGTCCCGGCGACAAGCTTTCTCCGCCCGCTTCGACTCCATAAAGGTCAACATCAAGGTCGTGCAGGAACGAATGGAAGATTCCGATCGAATTGCTCCCCCCGCCGACACACGCAACTACAGCTTTCGGAAGTCTGCCCTCCTGTTGCATGATCTGTTTCCGTGCTTCTTTTCCTATCACGCTCTGAAAGTCCCTGACCATTGTTGGATAGGGATGCGGACCCACAACCGACCCAAGAAGATAGTACGTATCCTGAACATTCGTAACCCAATCTCTCAACGCTTCATTGATCGCGTCCTTCAAGGTCTTGGACCCGGACTCGACCGGATGCACTTCGGCACCTAGCATCTTCATCCTGTACACGTTCAATTTCTGCCGGTCCATATCCTCGCTTCCCATGTAGACCTCCGCACGTAATCCCAAAGCTGAGCACGCCATGGCCGTGGCAACCCCGTGTTGTCCGGCGCCAGTTTCGGCAATGATCCTCCGCTTTCCCATTTTCTTTGCAAGGAGAGCTTGGCCGAGAGTATTGTTGATCTTGTGCGCGCCTCCATGCAGAAGATCCTCTCTCTTCAGGTAGATTCTAGCTCCTTCAACATGGCTAGTCAGATTACTAGCAAGGTATAGTCGCGTAGGTCTGCCGGCGAAATCGTCCAGCCAGCCCGCCAACTCCTTCTTGAATGAGGGGTCGCGCGAGAACCTATCGTATGCCTCCTCAAGCATTCTCAGCGGCTCCATCAGGGTCTCAGGGACATACTGACCCCCGTATTTTCCGAACTTTCCAGGCTTCGAATGTGTCGTTGGTTCGGCGTGTTTCCTCAAGCGTTAACCAGCTCCCTTACCTTCCCTTCGATGTCCGACGATTTCATTATCGAAGTACCCACGAGAAACGCTCGGGCGCCCGCAGCTTTTAGTCGTCGGATGTCATGGGGAGATTCTATCCCGCTTTCCGATACGGTCGGTCTATCAAGGTCCGCGTTCTCCGCGAGGATTTTTTCCGTGGTGGACAGATCCAATTGGAATGTGGATAGATTTCGGTTATTGATACCATAGAGATCTGGCCTGAATCTTCGCAGGTTCTCAAACTCGCCGGTGCTGTTCGCCTCCAGTAAGACCTCCAGTCCAAGCCGATTAGCTTCGAGAACCATACTATCGAGCCCAACATTGGACAGTTTCCTACTGAAGATTTCAGAAATCAACACCACCGCACTCGCTCCGGCTCTCTTTCCGGCTTGTAGTTGCTTCAGTGACACAACGATATCCTTCATTATCGTCGGCGCCCCAGTATCCTGGCTGATAGTAACCAGCGTTTCCAAATTGCCATCAAAGTTTTCAGGGTCCGTAAGAACCGATATCGCACATGCCCCGCCGCTCAGCATTGCCTTCGCAATCTGAAGAGGATTGCCAGATTCTCTGATCTTTCCAGCGGATGGAGAAGCGTACTTTATCTCCGTGATGACCGGCGTCATTCTGTTTTCTTGGATTGCTTTTACCAAGTTTCTCCGAGAAGTGTCCGCGGTTCTAACCTTGTCGTAGTAGCCTCGTTTGACTCTAGCTCTGGCCTTCGCGGCGAGCTCGGGCAAATGGTCTACCATGAAGGTCAAGCCATGTTCTTCAGTCGTTGAGTGTCGCCGCCCGAAAACTCTACGAGCTGATGCAGGGTTCGGAACGGCTTGCCGTCACTCAGAACGTTGGAAGCCATCTCTACTCCATCTTTGAAATTTTCAGCTTTTTCGCACAGGACGAGTCCTGCTGCCGCGTTCGCCAAGACCATTTGAACGCGAGGATCATTATGACCTAGATGTCCGGATAGTATCCTGGCCGTGAGGCGTGCGTTCTCCTCCGGGTCAGAGCCAGCAACTTCCTCAGCTGTGCTTCTCTGGAAGCCCAGATCCTCAGGCTCCACCTCGTCTCGAAATACTCTTCCATTTTGACGTCTTACAATGAGTGTCTTGCCCGTCATGGAAATCTCATCGACTCCATCGAGCCCGTAGACGGTCATCACAGATTTCGCTCCTAGGTTGTGCGCTGCGAGGCACATCGGCTCTAGGAGCTCACTATCGTAGACTCCGATGAGTTGGGCGTCTGCTCCTGCAGGGTTCGTCAGGGGGCCGAGGATGTTGAATACCGTGCGCACGCCTATCTCGCGTCTCACCGAGGCCACATTTTTCATGGCCGGGTGGAAGTTAGGTGCGAACATGAACCCGATTCCAATCTCTTCGATCGCTCTCTCGACCAACCCTGCTTCCATGTTCAGATTCAGACCCAATTGTTCGAGAACATCTGCGCTTCCACATTTGCTGGTGAACGATCGATTGCCATGCTTTGCCACCGGAACGCCAGCGGCCGCAATTACGAAAGCAGCGGTGGTGCTGACATTGAACGTTTTTGTTCTATCCCCGCCAGTCCCGCAAGTATCCAACAGGTAACCATCTATTTTCGGGTGGATTCTCCGGCTGAACTCCCTCATTACCTGAGCTAGGGCAGTGACTTCATCAGCTGTTTCCCGCTTCTTCTTCAGACCTATCAGAAACGCCGCGACCTGCGATGACGTCGCCTCTCCAGACATGATCTCCTTCATCGTACTCTTCGCCTGGTCTGCCGTCAACTCGTGATTCTCAAGGAGTAGCGGGATACATTCTTTGATCATCCGACTTAGCCCCCCAGGAAGTTCTCGATGATCCGATGCCCTGGAACCGTAAGGACGGACTCTGGATGGAACTGAACGCCTTCGATCGGGAACTCTCTATGGCGGACGCCCATTATCTCGTTGTCATCAGTAGACTGGGCGGTCACTTCGAGGGTTTTCGGTAGACTCTTTCTGTCTGCGACAAGCGAATGATATCTCGTAGCTTCGAACGGGCTCTTGATTCCACGGAGTACCCCTTTTCCATCGTGTCTGATCGGGCTGGTCTTGCCGTGGCGGAGGTTCCTTGCTCGAACTATTTTGCCGCCAAAAGCGTGAACAATGCCCTGGTGTCCTAGACAAACACCTAGGGTCGGGGTTTCCCTGCTTATCTCGCGGAGGATTACTGTGCATGCTCCGAAAAACCGGGTATCGCTGGGAGTGCCCGGGCCCGGAGAGATTACGATCTTATCAGGTGAAAGTTCCTTGACACCTGCGACATCTATTTCATCGTTCCGTTTCACGACAACCTTGCCGGCAATCTTTCCTACATACTGGGCCAGGTTGTAGACGAAGCTGTCGTAGTTGTCGAGGATCAGAACCTTCACGGGTCTTCCTCCTGGGATTGATCCATCGCAGTGAACAAAGCGGCCGTCTTTCTCTCGGACTCGATCCATTCCCGATCAGGAACCGAATCAGCAACTATCCCTGCTCCGGCCTGGAGATAGCAGTACCCGTCTTGGGCGCAAAGAGTCCTGATGGTTATCGCGAAATCGCTACTTCCGTTTGCAGAGAAGTAACCGACAGCTCCCGCGTAAGGACCCCTCGCAGTGGTTTCCAGTTCCTCGATAATCTCCATCGCACGAACTTTGGGGGCTCCTGAGACTGTGCCAGCAGGGAAGACAGCTCTTAGCAGGTCGAAGCTAGTTGCGTTCTTTCTCAGCTGTCCAGTGACCCTCGAAACAATGTGTTGGACATGGCTGTACCCCTGAACTCGCATGAACTCGGGAACCTTGACAGTCCCGTAATCGCAGACTCGACCGAGGTCATTTCGGGCTAGGTCCACGAGCATCACGTGTTCCGCTCGTTCTTTTTCGTCCTGAAGCAGTTCGGCCGCCAATGCCTTGTTTCTGGCTGAGTCCCCGGTGAAGGGTCGCGTTCCTGCGATGGGGAAGCTCTCCGCGTTGCGACCGATCTTTCGGGCCAGCATCTCTGGACTGGATCCGACTATTTCCCTGTCGCCAAACCTGAGGTAGTACATGTAGGGAGACGGATTGATCTTCCTCAGTGCCCGATAGAACCGGAGGAGCGAACCCTTGAACGGAATCTTGTACCTCTTCGACAGAACTACCTGGAAAATATCTCCCGATTCAATATAGTCCTTGGCCTCTTCGACTCGCTCGCAGAAATCCTCCTGGCTAACGTTCGACTTTGGCTTACCGAAACTAACTTGATCGCTATCAGTCGATTCCTTCAGTAGTTCCTTCGCTTTCTCTATTCTGTTTTCTTTCCGGTAGAAATAGTGCGTCTTACCGTTGAGATGGTCGAATACGATCCCGTCTTCGAAGAGTCCGAATTCTACATCGGGAAATCCGTTGCTTTTGTTTCCTAACTTGGGAATTCTCTCAAAGGATCGTGCGAGATCGTACGAGGCGTATCCGACAAGGCCTCCAGCGTACCTTTCACCTGGGCTTCGCTCCCTGACTGGGACGTTGATCTTCGCTAGAAGAGTTAGAGGGTCTTCGCACTTCTCGATTCGTCTTTCCGATTTCTGCCGATCGAGGATCTCCACCTGTTTCTTGGAAGTTCGAATGATCTTTTGAGGGTCGAATCCTAGGAATGTGTACCTGGTTAGGCGGCGTGGTCCCTCGACTGACTCTAGAATGAAGCATGTGTCGAACCTGTTTCTGAGGCTTGCGAAAACATCGATTGGTTGCTTTCTAGTTTCTAGCGGAAGATAGTTCAGCCTGGTGGGGTGCGTTGTCAGTTGCTGTCCAAAGACTATACCCCATGGATGTCGCCGTCAGCCCTATTCTCTCATGTCGCTTTTATAGCTTGCGTGTCCACTTCTGTACATTAGATGCAAGTCTCTTTCTCACCCCGCTTGCTGGCTTCGATCGAGTCCGGGCAAGGGTGGTTGCAACTTCGAGGAATCTCTGTCTGATATCTGGGAGGAACGGGTTCAACTGTTGGATTCCAACAATCGTGTCCCAATTGTCCAGCATGTTGGCAATCCTGCCTTCAGTCTCTCTGAGAGACTGAGTCTTGGGCTCTCCTCCCATCCCGTCGAGGCCTATTCCGAGAGAAATCAGGGCAAACTGATGGAGTCCCTGCACATAGGCCATGGCCCGGTCGTGTTGGGCCGCTGACATTGTTTGGACCTTCGATCCGCCACTCTGCAGTGCACGGGCTAGCTTCGACCATTTCTGTCCAGCAGTGTAGGACACGGCGATGATGGTTTGATCGTGAAGATGGTCTATGTTGGGTCCGAAGAGAGGGTGCAAACTCACGTACTCCAGTCCTTTCGGAATTTTTTCAGCGATCCTATCCGATATTCCAGTCTTGACCGAGGAGAGATCAGCAAGGAGGCTGCCGTTTGTCATCAGGGACGCGGTTTCGGTAGCGACTCTGACAGTTTCCTCCATCGGAACTGCCAGGATCACAATGTCCGAGGAGGCTGCGTCCAGAATTGTTCCCGGTTCGACCTCGATTTCTTTGGCCGCTGTCCGGGTTTTGCTGATCTCTCTGCCCGCTAGCCTGACCTTTGCTCCTTGGAGGCTGGCGAATCTTGCGAAGAACCGTCCCATTCCTCCGGTCCCGCCCACGATCAGGATTCTTGTCTGATCGAGTTTCTTGCCTGATTTTCCAGAGTGGTCTTGCTGGGCCTCAACGCTTAAGGCAAAAATCTGCTCGAATATTGGCCTGATGAATTTTGGGTCAATGTCGAGTGAAGTGGCTGTGCGTTCTATCTTTCTGAGAATGATTTTCTCTCGCTCGGAATCGCGATAGTCGAGGCCTCTCTTCTGTTTGATCCTGCCTAGGAGCCTTGCGTTCTCGTATCTGTTCTTGAGAAGCCGAACAATCTCTTGGTCTAGCTCATCGATTCTGTCACGAATTCTATTGACGTCGTCCATGAGGGGTTAACTCTTCAGGACTCGAGGAATCATTCCACCGCGGATCATCAAGTCTGCCAATCCTATTGCGACCATTCCTTGTACTACCAGGACGGCTTTGGGGACCACGCACGGGTCATGTCGCCCTTTCACCCCAAGCTTGGCTTCTTCCATCTGGGACATGTTCACGGTTTTTTGTTCCTTCGCGATTGAGGATGGCGGCTTGAATGCGACTCTAAGTAGCAACGGCATTCCGGTTGACATTCCCCCTAAGACTCCTCCAGAATTATTGGTTAGGGTGACAACTTTTCCCTCTTTGATCACATACTGATCGTTGTTTTCAGATCCCTTGAGACGGGTTGCCTGGAACCCTGCTCCAAATTCGACTCCTTTGACGGCAGGGATCCCGAAAAGTATCTTGGCCAGCTCAGAGTCTAGTGCGTCGAAGAGTGGTTCCCCAACCCCAACGGGAAGGTTCAACGCGGTACACTCGACAACTCCCCCGACGCTATCGCCGTCGGCTTTTGCGCTTAACACGACCTGGCGCATTTTCTCCGCAATAGCCGGATCAGGGGATCTCATCGAGTTCTCGTAGGTGATTTTCTTCACAGCTTCAATGCTTGGAGCGTTACCCAATTGAACTCCGTCGATAGCCTGGGTGTAGGCTAGGACCTCCACGCCAAACGTCGAGAGGAGTTTTTGGGCGATCGCTCCCGCAGCTACGAATGCTGCGGTCATTCGTCCTGACAGTCTTCCTCCTCCTCGGTAGTCGCTGAAACCACCATACTTCACCTTCGCTGGATAATCCGCGTGTCCAGGCCGAACGAGGTCTTTGAGAGGCTGGTAATCTGATGATTTCACGTCTTTGTTTCTGATATGCAAAGTCAGCGGAGCGCCTGTTGTGTGGTCTTGGAATACTCCAGAGAATAATTCCACAAAGTCAGGTTCTCGTCGTGCAGAAACGACCTCTTTTTCTTGCGGGATCCTCAGGTCCAGCACCTGTTGAATAACATCGACCGTCAATGGTAATCCAGCGGGGCAGCCATCTACTGTGACACCTACTACCGGGCCATGGCTTTCTCCGAAACAGGTAACCACGAACGCTTTACCGATGGAATTACTCCACACTGAGTTCTGCCCCCAATTTTGAGAGGTCCTGGAAGAATTCCGGGTAGGATTTCGAAACAGCGTCCGAATTCTGTATTGTTGATTCTCCTTTCGCTCCAAGAGATGCGGCAGCGCACGCCATTGCGACACGATGGTCGCTGTGTGAATCGAACGTGCTCCCGACCAATTCTCTGTTTCCCTCAATCTTGATCATGTAGTCTCCGACATGAATCTTAGCGCCCATCTTCACCAGCTCTGTCGGGAGTGTTTGCAACCGGTTCGACTCCTTGTAGACCAGTCTCTTTACCCCTCGGATCTCCGTTGATCCGTCCGCGAAGCATCCTAAGATCTCAAGGGGCGGGACGAGATCCGGGTTATTACTGGCGTCAAAATCGAACCCATCCAGCTCTCGTTTACCGATTGTCAGACTATCCCCATTCTGCTGAATTTCAAGCCCGATGTCAGGAGCGATTTTCAGGATAGCGGAATCGGGTTCAAGCTCGTAAGAACCAAGTCCAGATATCGTAATCTCTTCTCCAGCAATTCCGGTCGTAGCAATGAGGAAGGCTGCTGACGAAAAGTCTCCTGGAACTTGATGAAACGCGGGAACGAACTTTTGGGGTGCGGGAACCCTAAACGCGTCATCGGATTCGTCGATGGAGATTCCATGCCTCCTCAATACGTCAATCGACATATTCACGTACGGTCGCGATTCTAGTTCGCCCTCTACGTTTATCGTAACGTCTCTTATCGCGAGGGGGGCCGCGAATAGGAGTCCTGAGATGAACTGGGAGCTTATGTCGCCTCGAATTGTGACTTCTCCTCCTCTGAGAGGTCCCCTAACCAGTACCTCGAAGCCGTGTTTGTCGGAAATCGCCCGCGCGTCCGCGCCGAGTGTGTTGATTGCCTTCACAAGCGGGTCCAGCGGTCTGTTGGCAAGTCTTGGGCTACAGGTCAACCTGACTGTTTTTAGTGAGGTGGACGAGATAGCGGTCAGGAACCTGAGGGTGGCTCCGGACTCGCCGCAATCAATGGGCCTGTTGGTCGTTGTCGGTCTCCTGATTCCATAGGAGATTGTCCGGGTTTTCTTGACAGCCACTTTTGCTCCTAACCGTTGGATCCCTTCAATGGTTCGTTGGGTATCATCACAGTGCAATGCTCCGTCGATAACCGATTCTCCTTCCGACAAGAGAGAGGCGATGAGTGCCCTGTGGGTGTATGCTTTGGATCGGGGAGCCTTCACTTTTCCATGCAGGGCCTGTGGACCCTTGATTCTGACCTTCAAGTCTCGATCAACGCTTTCAAAAAGTTCGGATTTGCCTCGATGAGTCGTCCCTCAAATTTCTCGAGCGCGTGCCGCACCGCCTTCGAGCTCTTCTCGTCGACTATCGCCGCTACGGCTGGGCCCTTGCCCGATAGCCCAGCTCCCAACGCACCGGCTTCGATCGCTGAAAGTGCGGGACGAGGGTCTTCTCCAAGGACTGATGAGACCGCGAGGCCGCTGAGAGTAAGAGCATCCCAGATGTGGCCGTTGGTGGCCTCATTGTACGATAGTTCGGAAATTCGTCGGATCGGGGCAAATCTGGTCCGGTCAAGCTGTCCAGTTCGGATTTTTCGCGGTGGAACAAGTATGAGTATTTTGAAGCTTTTTGGGACTTCGAGAATTTTTTCCACCTTCCTTCTGTCGTTATCTGTCAGAACGGCGCCGCCGTGATAGGACGCGTACGAATCGTCGTAGGCTCCAGTTAGACTCACCCCAGATTCGATGGATGCCTCTACTCCAATCCCAACTAGCGTGTCATCATCTGGCTCCTCACCAAGAGCCGATGCCGTCGCTAGGACTACTGCGTTGGCCGCGGCACTGCTGCTCTTGAGTCCCACAGCCGCGGGGATGTTTGAAGAGGTGATCACTTCTCCTTGCAGCTTGCGCTCGTATCCGTAGTGTTTCATAGTCTTCTGGACGACTGTGACCGCGAGCTTGTTGGATTCCTCTGGGTCGGAGGATATGAATCCGGAAATCTGGCCGGGTCCCTCTTGTAGGTTGACCTTTGCTCGTGTCCAGAGGTCCACTCCTAATGCACCTCCCTTACCGGTTGGAAATGCGTTCAGAATGCTGATTGCTCCGTGGGAAAGAGCCTGGCCGGTCCCCTTCATTTCCAATCCTTTCCCAGATAGGCTACAAGAGAGGATCGCATGAGGGCGAAGGGAGCGGGTTCGCCTAGCCAGATCTCGTAGGACAAGGCGGCCTGGTGCACGAGCATCTCTAAGGGATCTATCGTGTCTAGTCGCGCAGGAATAGGTTCGGCGGGCTTGTCGTATGCTAGATCGAAGACCCAGTCAGTATCCTTCAGCGTGTTGACTGGGATCTTGAGCTGGTGGGCTAGGGTCGAGGTCCTTATCGGAGTCGCGTTGACAAGAAGGTCTGTATCATGGAGACAGTTCTCCAAACCATTCTTGGTAAGTTCTCCGTACGAAATCTTGCCCGGGCCAGTTGTGTTGTCGGCAAGTTCTCTGGCTTTTTCCAAAGTTCGGTTGAGAATCCTCACGCTGTTGTTCTCTCGCGAGAAACGGTGGACTAGAGAACGGGCCGCACCGCCCGCGCCGAGCATTACTATCCGCCTATTGATAGGCTCGAAACCGTAGGATCTTAGGGCTCTGACCGCCCCCTCCCCGTCAGTGTTGTATCCAACAAGTCCGCTCTTGGTTCGAGCAACTGTGTTGACTGATCTGATCTTCTCTGCTTCCTCGTCAAGCCGGTCTAGCATTTCTAGGATTGTGGTTTTGTGGGGCATTGTGACGTTGAATCCGTCAAATCCGAGCGTGCGAGCTGCTTCCACTGCATTTTTCAGATTGTCCTTGCCGACCTCGAAGGGCATGTAGGCCCTGTTGAGTGATAGTTTCTCGAAGGTCAAGTTGAAGATTACGGGGCTAAGACTGTGGGCTACCGGTGAGCCATAGAGAGAGTGGACTCTGGTGTCTCCTTTAATCAACTGTTACTCCACGCCTAGCATTTCGTAGATTCGGCGAAGTTCCGCGATAGTCGACTGCCCGGGTGCGGTTTCCAGTCCTCTCTCCAGCGAGGCGTAGGTGAAGTGAGCTCCGTAGAACGGTGCTAAGAGTCTTGACCAGACTCCAGCTTGTCCCATTGCAAAGCTGACGAGTGGTGAGTTCTGATGGTTTGCTTTCAGCAGGCTGAGTACCGTCAGATTGTCTTCAGGGATTTGTGCGGTTGTGACGATCTTACAGACATCGGGTTTGAACTTCTGGAGCTGCAAGAGGGTCGAGGCGAGTTTCGCCGGATCAGGGGTTCTGAAGTGATCATGGTGCGATAGTATGATCTTGGCGCCTTTCTCCCGGAACGTCTTGATGACGCGGTCGAGTTTGTTTGTGGTGAGTTCTAGGTCTACGTACTGGAATCCTCCGTCTACCGCCTCCATCAGAATCCTCAAGCGCTCTGCCTCGGATCTGTCGAAGGACCCTTTCTCCGATAGGGGCCTGTTGGTTCCGATAATCGGTCGTTCTACTGCCCGAGCTATCTTTCTGAGTCCGTGGTAGCTGCGGAGCCTGTCCAAACGCACTTCAACGAGGTCCGCGGAGAGTCTCTCGGCTCTCTGCGCTCTTCCCAGCAGTTCGGGGGTGTCGGTTGAGGAGATTGAGACGCAGACTTTGGGGTTCACTTCTCGATAATCATCTCGTCTGCTACTCTTGTTCCAAAGTGCCGCCCGCCTTCTTCGAACCGGACCAGTACTTCATCGCCTGGCTTGATCTCTGAAACTGGTTTGGACCCGTCTCGAGTGACCAGCCGGACTGTTTCTGCGTTCTGAACTATCGTGGTTAGTCTCCGGTCTCCGATGTTCGCCTCGACAAGGATCATTGGCCGACGCTCGATCTTGACCCTTGCAACATCAACACTCCGTGATCGGCCACTCCTGTCAAACAACAGTACAGTTTCTCCTGCAGATAACTCGGAGAGGTACCGTGTTTTTCCATTCGCAGTTAGAACGTAAGATGAGACTGGGCCAGCGTTTACCCTGAACGGTCGCGAGTTCACATGAGGGTTGGAATGGACCTCC
>Ga0209761_1000040_pt1 | contig 59078 bp, 66 predicted proteins | sample GraSoi013_1_40cm_4_FD_185818 | JGI IMG/M metagenome (GOLD analysis project Ga0209761, IMG submission 185818) | Grasslands soil microbial communities from the Angelo Coastal Reserve, California, USA - Sample 09_25_2013_1_40cm (SPAdes) (version 2) | ecosystem: Environmental > Terrestrial > Soil >... | reverse complement strand
CGAATTGCTGTTTATGAGATGAATTTCTTGCTTTCCTTTCGCAAACGATTTGTAAAGTGGAATTCTTAACCTCGAATATCCTCCCCCATAGACTCCGCCGCGGAGATCGACGCTGATTATTGATGCTCTAGGCGAAGCGGCCATGCAAAATAGATACAAACTTCCGCCATGCGAAGTTCCTATTTCCAACACTGTTCTAGGACTAAACTTTTCGAGCTTCTGCACTAGCGACATGATTTCTTCTCTAACCTGAAGCGGCCTTATTGTTACCCCGTGAAATTCGAACTCATAGGCACAGGCAACCGCGTCTTCAAGCGTGTGAACTTGCTTCTTCCGTTCCTTGAATCTCCTGACGACGAGTAATTTACCAGGAACATCGAGAAGTGCCGGCAAGTCCATTAGACCGCCTTGGTTTTCATTGCCATAAATCTAACCCCGCGCTCGTTTGAATAACTTCCATAATCATTCGACTCATGATTTGCGACGCCTCTTCGCGTCCAAGCCGTTCCAGAGCATAGCGGGACGGGGTATTCCAGTGGTGACTACAACCCTATCACTTTGCTCGTCTTTTCTGCAAAGATTATTGCAATCCTTCCAACGTAGGCTGTTATGAAACAGCGAACAGCTAGTTCTTTAATCGAGAGATTGGCGGCGATGAAATGTGTCCCTTGCGAAGGTATCGATCGTCTCTCTGAAGGGCAGGTAGAGAATGCATTGTTAGATTTGCCCGGGTGGGTTCGAAGAGACGACTCGATTGAGAAGGAGTCTCGTTGGATCGTACGGGGCTTGTCTGGAATTCGCTTATGACGTTGGAATGACTGCTGACGCGCAGAATCATCATCCCGAGCTGACGATCAGATGGCGACGAGTCAGGCTCTCTTGGTCCACTCATTCGATTGGTGGCCTCAGTCAGAATGACATGATAATGGCCGCGAAGTCAGAGTCAGAATATGGAAAGTTCAACGACCACCCACAGCATGCGCTTTAACCTGGCCTCACGTTAGGACTCGCGCACAAATCCGTCCGAGCATAAGCCGAGAGAGCCATTGAGTCCGCTGTAGCCGGGGACTATTTCCTGGCCTTGATTTGTTCTTCTATTGCCTTGAGCCTGTTTTCTATCAGGGTTATCTTGTCGAGTATTTCTTTCAATATTCTTCCCAGCTCCTCTTCTCGTGGTCCGATGTACTGTCCAGGTCTCAGTGGTGACGGCATCGGCCCTATGGGTCTGGGTCGCAGAGGATCTGGGAGATTTGATGGCTCCATAACGGGTCCGATTGGTCTAACGCGCGCTGAGTTTTCAGGGTTTTCATCTGCAAGACCTGCACTTTTTAGAGTTCGAATAGTAGAATTGAAGTCCTCTCGGATAAGAGACGAAAGGAAATACATGTGCACGAGAAAACGCCCAGAAAAGCCCTGATCGGCAATCAGGGAGGGGGGTCCCACTGAGCAACTTATTCACGCTTGAAGGGCCCTCACCAACACGTACTGGAAAACGCTGATCAGCCCGTTCTACGCGTCAAATCGGAAATTTCGCCCAATTCTGTTTCAGATGGCCAGACGACCCATCCAGGATTTAGAAATAAAAAAATTCCCGCGACACAAGAGTGCTCTCTGGAGTACGATCCTTTGCTAGGAAATCGCCTGGAACGAGCCCAGATCGCAAATCCAAGCATCCGATTTGAAACCGCGACTTTTCCGCGCTGAGTCATGCGGATACCTCGCACCTACGAAAACCTCCGACCGGCCTATTCCGCGCCCAGAATCGCCGGTCTCGCCCAGATCAGTTTCAACTGGTTCGACCTCTCTCCAGAAAATTTCCAGAGCGTTGATCGTCGCGACACATGAGTGGTCTTTGTGGTCTGTAGCTATTCTATCTGTATGGGCCGGCTCGGCTTCTTCTCGTCGCTCTTGATGAACCGGACCTCCAGCACACCGTTCTTGTACGTGGCCTTCGCGGTACGAGGATCGACCAGATGCCCGAGGTCGAGCTCTTTCAGATAACGCCGTTTCGCCGAGTCCACGCTTATCTTCAACGACCTGTCCGTAGACTCCAACCGTATCTCGTCCCGCTCCACGCCCGGCAGTTCAGTTACGACCACGATCTCGCGCCCCTCGTCCATAACATCCACCAACGGCTCGCGCTCCTCCTTGACCAAGGGCCCACGCGCACTGGGCGCGACATTCCCGAACTCTCTAATGACCGGCTTCCCATCAGCACCGAGAGACATGGAGAAGCCGTAGACGAACGGCGAGACACCCTCCTGCGTCTTCGGCATCTCCACCGCTTTACGCATCATATCATCCATCAAACGATCCATCCGCTCCATCTCCTCGAACACGTCGAACCACCAGCCGGACCGGCTGTGGCGACGGCGAGACTCTCTCTTAGGAGCCAATATTCAGCGACCCATCCTTCGAGACAAGCATTCCAGTCGTATTTGAGCTAGCAGAACAATCGATTCGACCGGGCTAGATCATGCGCTTGACTAGATGGTTGATATCCGCGCCCCGGTAGCCCAGCTCACCACCATCAGTCGCAGCCCTCCTCAGACTCCGCTTAAACCCGCCCCGCGGAGGGTGGAGACGGAAACGCGGTTTCAGACCCGCCCGGTACAACGCCTGGACCCCGACCTCGCCAGCCACAACCGCCTTGGCCAGATCCTCGAAGCTCGTCTTGCCTAGAAGCTTGACAAAACCCTCGTCCAGCCCGTCCGCACCGTCACGCTCCCCACGCTTGACCAGCAGCCGGCCGAGAATCTCCGGATCCACCTCGCCCCACGCAACGAGCGCTTTGGCCGACCTTAGCATACCAAGATTCGACGGCGTGTTCTCCAGCAGCCGGGCCTGGAAGGTCCGCTCCAGCCTCAACGACTCCATAGTCTTCCTTACATCCGGATTATCAGCGGCCGTCCCGCGCAACCGGACCGCAAACAGCAAACCCTTGCTCGACTCTTCCAACTAGTTCACCCAGTCACCCTGCGTCACGACACTGTATGTCCGCGTCAGCGCGTCAAAGACCGCGAGCGCAGATGACGTCAGTGTCGAAGTCGAGCCGAACGTACGAGTCCAGCAATCCCGCACCCCAGCCAGCCGCAGTACCTGTTTCGGAATCTCACCCGCCACGAGACCCAGACCCCGAGGCCCAGGCAACACCTCCACACGGACACTGCCAGTCTTGCCAGTCACGTTAAACGGGACGGTATGCATCGTCCCACAACGACACTCCCAACTCCCACAACCCCGACGGATAGGAATAACATTCAACTTCGCCTGGACAGTCCCCTTGTCGATAGCCGTCCGGACCTGTCGAGCCTTCCCTTCTCCCAGCCCGATATAGCCATCCCCATTCCCGACAGCAACGATCGCCCGGAAGCGCGATCTCTCCCCCGCGTCAGTCTGCTTCTGCACGAAGCCAATGCCCAAAACCTCCTGCTGAATATTCGGCAACAAGGTATCCACAATCTCCGGCTCCTTGATCCGTAAACCTTGCGTGAAGATCTCCTCCATCGAGACGATCTCGCCTTGCTGCACCTGCCGGCCCAGCTTCGTCTTAGGGACCCAGCCGACCTCTTGGCCCGGACGCTGACCCATCAAGAAGCCCCCAACGACGTGGACAGTACGCTCTTTCTAACCTGCTCGAAATGCCCCGACAAGTCCTCCGGCTTCAACCCGCGAGCCAGATACGCGCCAAATCGCTTCCTGTACAACTCCTGCTCCCCAACCAACGACTTGGCGTAGGCCGCAATGTGCGAGCCGTTGATCCTCTCCATCGGAGGCAATGGACCATCAGAGTGTGGAACAATCAGCCCCGAGTCGGCCAATCCTTTCAAAGCCGCAAAAACTTTTGATCCCTTAGTCGGACCCCTAAGACCGATATCGAGAACTGCCTCCTTAACACCCCGATCAACCGCCCGTCGCGCAGCAAGAACACCCGTCAGATACGCCGCAGGCAGATTCCCAGCTCCGCCCTTCCAGCCAAGCTTCGCAAGCTCTCGCGAGGATGCCGATGCTCTAACAATATCCCCCCGGATGTCCGCCTCTGAGACCTGAACGATGACGTACTTGTTGGTAAGCCGGACGACGGCCCTCGGCTTTCCCGACCTGACTAGGGCGCGGCGAAGCTTATAGTCCGTCCTACCCTCCCGCCTACGCCGGTATGGGACCGCATAACGTGGACCGTCAGCCAAAGTCCTACCGCTTCCTCACCAGGTGATGGGCCTTTACATACTCGTCGACGTGAGACCTGCTCCTAAACACGCCACCCTTGGCCAAGGCGAGCAGAGTCTTGTAGCCGCCAGGAGCTAGCTGTCTCTTGTCTCTAAGCCAGCGTAGATGGCGGCGGATCGCTCGTATTTTGAGAACCCAGGCCTCCTTGCCAGGCTTCTGGCCGCCCTTACGGCTCCCCGCCCCCTTACGCCGGCCAGACCGAGCCCTCACGCGTCCTCTGCTGACCCCTGTCTTCGGTAGCAAGCTTATGCTCCCCTCGCGGATAAGCTTCTTGACCTCGTCGCGCGTTATCGCCGACTGAACCCGATCGATATCTTCAGGGTCGATCCAGACCCTGTTCAAGCCTCCACCCAGAAGATCAGCGGCGAGTCTCCTCTGGCTCTTGAGGCTCATTCAGAATCCTCTCCGGTCACAGACTCCTCTTCGCCATCCTCGGCAACCTCGACTTGTTCAGTTGGCTCCTCAACTGGAGTTTCAGTAGGGACAGGTTCCCTTTCCTCGACCCTCTCAGCTACTGGTCGACTCTCTCCCTTTCCAGGGTTTGCGATATGAAAATTCTGCTCTTTCGCCTTGGCGACGATCCCTATCCGCTTTCTCTCGCCAACCCGCGCGGCGATCCTGATGATGTGTATCTTCGCATCGAGCTTCTCGAGTTCTGACTCGCGCCACACGAGATGTTCGACCAGCCCTCTGGGATGGAGGCCTCTCGCGGATGCGATGGATCCGTACCCCACCTTTACTTTCGGAGGGAACCCGCTCTCCTCCTTCCGCATCTTACTCGTGACCCCACGCGGTCGACGCCAGTTTTCCGCCACTCTCCTGTACCGCCAGCTCTCCTGGCGCTTGAATTCGGGCTTTGAACTCTTCATCATTCTCACTTTGACGGGCTATGCGGCGAATGCGCGGGCCCTTTTGCGGAGATGTAGATTCCGTCCAGGAAGACCCGCAGATCCTTCTCCTTGATCCTGGTGCTATCCTGAATATTCGCAGCCGTCTGGCTTACAGATTTCAGGTCTACCCCTTCAACTGATATGTCATCGCCCTTGATGGCAACTTTCACTCCTTCCAGGATCCTCGCGTATCTGGGGGTTTTCTCGCCTGTGAAGTTCTCGATCTTCAAGACCTTCGCCTTCTCGTCCACTTTGACGGTTACTGGAAAGTGGGCGTAGACCGTCCGCAGATCGTACTTGTAGCCCTGCGTGACCCCTTTGATCATGTTTCTGACATGGGCGGCGGCGGTTCCCAGCATTCCAATCTCTCGCTTCCGCGGCCACACGGTCTGTAGCCGGACCTGGTTCTGTTCGACGCTGAGTGAGACTGGCAGGTGTGAAAGGTCCTCGACGAGGGCGCCTAGTGGGCCCTTCACTTTTACAATTCGGCCCTCTATTTGTACGCTGACGTTTTCTGGTACCTGAAGGGTTCTCTGAAGAGTCTCAAATCGTGCCGTGGATCCTCGCCCTCTAGAAGACGTATCCGAGGAGTTGTCCGCCTGAGCCCGCTTCGCGTGCCTCTTTGTGTGCCAAGACTCCTTTCGGGGTTGTCAGTATGAGGATGCCGACATCTCGCGAGGGAAGGTATCGTCTGCCCCATTTTTCGAATTCGCCTATTGTGGTGGAGAATCTTGGTCGTACGCTGCCGCAGTTGTTGACCCGTCCTAGGAGCTGGATCTTGAATTTTCCTCCTCTGCCGTCGTCCACGAACTCGAACTCTCCCACGTAGCCATATTTCTGCATGACCCGGAGAACCTGGCCCATCAGTTTGGATGCGGGATAGACGATACACTCGTGCTTGTGTCTCCGCTCGTTGTTGAGGATGGATGAGAACATGTTTGATATTGGTTCCATGAGTTGTCACATGTATTTCTTGAACCCGAGGCCTACTGCTACTTCTCTGAAGCATTGTCTGCAAAAGTTGAGCCCGTATTTTCTAACGATGGGACCGTATTGGCCGCATCGTTTGCAGGGGCGAGCACCCTTCCCATACTTCCGCTGTTTCCTTGGTTTGATCTTGGCCATGTCCGGTTCAGCTTGCTATGTTTGTGCCGAAGTTGTTCTGCATGAACGTTACTGCTTCCGCCCGCGACACGTAGTGGTTGTGCCCTATCTTGGCCGGGCGTATTCCGCGCGATCTGATCCGGTATCCCGGGCGTCCCAGAGTGACGTGAATGGTTGCTCCGAATATTCCCAGCTCGGGGACGTACCTGGTTCCGGGGATCTCGATATGCTCCTTGATTCCGAAGGAGAAGTTGCCGAACTGGTCGAAGCTGGACTCGTTGACTTTGTTGCTGACAGCGTCTAGGGCTCTTCTCAAGAATTCGCCTGCGTCTTTTCCCCTGAGCGTGACGACCGCGGCTATTGGTTCTCCCTTTCTCACTCCAAAGTCCTTGATGGCTTTTTTCGCCTTCTTTGTTGCTGGGGTCCTTGCGGTCAGCTGGTTGAGAACTTTCTTCGCCTTTTCTAAGGGTTCCCCAGATTTGCCTGTCGCTATGTTCAGGGTGACCTTCTCGATCCTTACAACGCGTAAGGGATTACTCACTTCATCGTCACCTTTGGGTTTGGACACCCTACTGTTTTCCTAGCCCGATGAGAGGTGTTCCCATGCCAATAGGTATCACGTAGGCTGCGGGGGTCTCGAATGCCTCGTCAGTCGTCTCGATCCTAACTCCCTTCCGACGCGCGTGGGTTCCTGGTGTTATTGAGAAGATCTTGCCGAAGTGTCCTTGGTTTCGTCCATCGACGACGAGTCCGATAGCTCCCGTCTGGAATGGGATGTGGCCCACTATGTTTTGTTCGGGGAGTCCTAGTTGTATTGCGCCTCCAACTGCGTACTCCTCCCCAGGTCTCTGTCTTGGCTCGCGAGCTTGAAGAATTAGGTTGCGCCCGTCGTGAAAGTTGAGCTGGGTCCGGCCGCCTTCAACGGTTTTCTTTCCAACTATCTTGCAGAGCTTGAATCCGGACTCTCCCTTTTCGATGGGTACGGTGGTCAGTCCTTTGTCGGGTCTGGGTAGAACCCGGAAGCTCTGGGGGGATCCCTCGATCTGTAGCACGTCCATTAGGCCTACTGGGAATCTATGGTCTCTTCGGACGACTCCGTCGACTTTGACTCTGCCAGTACTGATGATGTGGATCGCCTCTTTCGCGGTTCTTGCGTATCCCAGGATTTCACGTATGACGATGACGAGTGGGAGGCTTCTATCGCGACGATGCGGACCAGGTCTGGTCATGGGTGCCCAGGCCATTTCCTTTCGGTGTATCGGCCAGAATCCTGGGGCTGGTTCTCGTTTCAGCTGTCTGGGTCCAGATTTTCTCGCCACTTTCTATTCCTCCGCGCTCTTTGCCTTCTCGGACAATATTCCGCTCCGCCACTTGTCGGATAGGTTCAGTTCGGTAATGAGCACCTTGCTGGAATGTACTGGAAGCTTTGATGAGACCCCCGCGGCCTTTTCTCGTGTCATTCCTTCGACGAAGATCCTTCCGGTAGAATATTCCACTCGCTCGACTTTTCCTTCAAGTCCTGCGAATTCTCCCCGCATTATGCGTACTCTGTCGCCGGTTCTGAGTGGGACCCGTCTGATTCTGTGTCTACCGGTCAGATCGTTTGAGAGTCGAGCTGAGAGCCTTCTCCGTTGTCTGTGCTTCGGTGCCTGGAAGAGGAGTTTTCTCTGTTTTGACGGCTTTGAGCTTCTCATTCTCTATATCACTGTCGAGGCTAGATTGGCTACTCTGGGCCATCTCTCTGCGGCTTCGCGCGCGACTGGTCCTCTGATCTCTGTTCCTTTCATTTCTCCCTCGGGCGTCATGATTACGGCGGCGTTGTCCTCGAAGGAGAGTCGCGTGCCGTCGGGCCTTCGCAATGCTCTTGCCTGTCTGACAACTACCGCTGGAAAGACTTGTTTCCTAAGATCGGGGGCACCCTTGGTGACTGAGACCATTATCATATCTCCGACGCAGGCGGCCGGTACTCTGCGGAGGCGTCCGTGGTATCCTCGTACGTTTATCAGCTTCAGCTCTTTTGCTCCGGTGTTGTCCGCGCAGGTCATCCGGGAGCCGACTGGTAGGCCTCTGGCGATTCTTGGCCTGTATTCGACCATTCCACGGGCGCTGACGGCCCTCGTCTTCGGTGCTGGCATGTCTACTCTGCCACTCCCTTTCTGTCGATCACTACAAAGGAGACTTCCTTGCTGAGCGGTCGGCACTCAGCGATTGTCACGTGATCGCCTGTCGTTGCGGATATGCATGGGGGGTTGTGGGCTAGGGTCTTGCTCCTGCGCCGCTCGTACCGGTTGTATTTCGGATAATAGTGGAGATAGGCTCGTTCTACAGAGACCGTTCTTGGGGATTTTGAAGTTGAGACCGTTCCTTCGAAGACTCTTCCCCTGACGGAGACGTTCCCATGGTAGGGGCATGCAGGATCGTTGCATCCGGATTTTGGCGGTTTGACGTCTAGTCCGATGTTGCGTACTACCATCTGCTCAGCCCTTTCTTTATTCTGTCTTCTGGCCGGTGCTTCAGCATACTTCCTTCAACTGTCATGGTTTCTCCTGTCGGCAGCTTGGCGATGAATACGGTGTTGGGTTTTGCGATTCTGCGAGTCCTCCCATGTGTCTCTACGACCAGTGTATTCCTTGTCTCGTCTCGAACGAGTCCGGAGAGACCCTCCAGTTTCGTATCTGGACTTTTCTTAATGGTGATTTCGAGGCCTATCCATTCGTGTGCTAGAATGTTCCGGGAAGTGATCGGCATCTACTACGCTTTCTCCGTTGGGGCTTTGAGGTTCTGGGCGGTGAGGAGTCTTGCTATGGCCCGGCGTAGTTCTCTTACTCTGGCCGGGTTGTCGACTGTGCCGCCGGAGTTCACCTGGGTTCGGATTGTGGTGAGCTCGGCTCTCAGTTCTGAGACTTTCTTTTCCCGTTCCTCGGGAAGCATCTGTCCTATCTCACGCTTGCGTAGGATTGCCAACTGTTGCCTCCTCCTTCTCTGTTTCGACTTCCGGGGCCGAGGGAGCTGGTACTGACACTTCCGTTATGACTGGTTGTGCTACCGCCGCTGCGACTATCTTCATCGTGGGCTTGTCGACAAAGTTGATGTTGGGGGGTAGGATTCGGACCTTTATCCCGAAGAGTCCTTGCTTTAGCTGGACGTCCGTTACGGCGACCTTCACGCTCTTGAGGACTGGGTCTCCGACCCGTGGGAGGTATCCGGCTCTGAACTTCTCGTATCTGGCGCGTTCGGTTGTGAGTTTTCCTCTGATAATGATCTCTACTCCTAGGGCTTGTGATTCCATGACTCTCTGTATTGCCCAGTAGGCGGATCTTCTGAAGTGGACTCCGCGCTGGAGGGCCTGGGCGACCTGGGAGGCGACTACCTTCGGGTCTTGTTCTGGGATTTCGATGGCTGCTACGGATAGCTGGGCATTCTCTATGCCGAATTTTGTCTCGAGGAGTTTTGTGAGATCTTTTATGCTCTGGCCTCTTCGGCCTATGACCATCCCGGGTTTTGCCGCGTAGATTACGACGCGGGTTCCGACGGGGCTTTTTGTGAGTTCTACGTGGCTGTATCCTGCTCGTTTGAGATCGTTCTGGAGTAGTTCGTCGATCTCGAGTCGGCGGGATACGTCTTTGATGAAGTATTTGGTTACTGACATGGGGCTATTCTGCCTCGAAGCCGACCAGTTCGATGTGGGTGGTTGTTGCTTTTAGGAGGTCTGAGCGTCCGAAGGCTCTCGGGTTGCGTCTCGGGATCTTGTTTGCGCGCTGGGCGGCTGCGTGTATTATCTTGAGCCGTTCAGTATCCAAGTTACGGTATTCGGCGTTTGCTTCGAGCTCTTCTAGTAGGCGGAGGAGTCTGCCGGCTGCTTTCTGCGGGAATCTTCCGGCGAACCATGGTTCGGTGAGCTGTCTCCGGTGTGGGACTTCTTTCTTGTAGTGTCGGTATGCTATAGCCTGTTTCTTCTCGACTACTCGTTCTAGAAGTTTTTTCGCGTCGGAGAGTTTCATTCCTCTGATTGTTCTGCAGATCTCGACTGATGCTTTGGGGGATATTCTGAGTTGTCGGCCTGAACATTTTACCGTCCGGTCTGGGTCGAGGCCTGTTATCGAGTATCCCCGTTCAGGCATCCACTGTCACGAAGGTTGGGATTGCGGGTTGGCTTGCCCTAAAAAGGTTCCTTGGTCTCGAGTCGAGTATCGTGGCTTGAGGTCGTCGCGTGTCGTTGTTACTTCTACGGTTCGGGACTGGTTACTCTAGTCTTATTGTCGGTGTTTCCTGCTTTCGAGCGGGATATTATGGCAGAGTCAGTTGCTATCGAAAGGGTCCACACTGGAATCCCTGGCCTGGACCACGTGCTTGAGGGAGGTTTCCCGAAGGGCGCGAGGGTCTTATTGGCTGGGGGGGCTGGCTGTGGGAAGACCATCTGTTGCGGCCAGTATCTGTACAAGGGCGCTACGCGCTACGGTGAGCCAGGTGTCTATGTCTCGACTGAGGAGCCTCCGCAGGAGTTCAGAGCGAACATGCTCCGTTTCGGCTGGGATTTCAAGAAGCTTGAGGCGGAGCGGAAGATCGGTATGGTCGATGCTGTCTATCAGCGTGTCGAGACGGAGATCGCGGAGCAGGAGTCGTTGCAGTCGATACTGTACAATCTCCGGTCGAAACTGTCTGAGGTGAAGATTCTCGTTGAGCAGCTTGGCGCGACGAGGCTGGTTGTGGATTCGCTTCCCGGTTTTGGTTTCCGGGTGACGGATCTCAACACGCTGCGAGAGATCTTCCTCGAGGTCGGGCTGCTGTTGAAGGATGTTGGCTGTACGACCTTGATGACGACGGAGATCGTTGAGGGCTCGGGATTGATCAGCCGCTATGGCATCGAGGAGTTCCTCGCTACCGGGGTGATGGTCCTCTCGCTGGTCCGGCAGTCCTCGGTTATCCGGAAGGTGTATGTCCGGAAGATGCGTGGGACGAGTCACAGCCTGAACGACTTTGCGTTCACCATCGGCCGTGAGGGTGTCGAGCTGAAGGGGCCGATTGGTGTTCGTAGTGTTAGCCGACAACGACGCCTCCATAGTCCGCGGAGAAAGCGTCGAAGCCGGCGCTGACACGTACGAAGAAGCCGAGTCGGGGACTGTTCCAGTATCCGAGGTGGGGAGGGTAGTGGAACAAGGGGTTCAAGGACAAGGGACGGCTATCGACCAGCTAGGCTGGACGGGCCAGCGACGACAGGTGTGATCTAGAATGGTGCAGAATTTGAAGAGCGGGATCTCAGCGTTCGACGAGTCACTGGGCGGTCTGCCCGGCGGGAGTATTATCCTGTTTCTCGGCGAGGCTGATACGGGGATGACGACGTGTGCGCAGCAGATAATGTACCAAGGCTTGCTGGATGGTCGGCCGGCTGTCTATTTCACTACGGGCCGGTCTTGGGAGGATATTGTCGGGGAGATGGGTGTGTACGGCTGGACACTGGAACGGTTCTTTGAGCAGCGGAAAATGTGGTTCATTGACAGTTTCGGGATGAAACGGGAGAAGGTGGCGGGGGAGGTTAGCTGGGATATTGGTCCGGCGAATCTCTTGGCGAAGGAGTTTCCACGGGTTGTTGCGCCATTGGGGGCCTGTACGCTTATTGTGGATAGCTTGAGTGATGTGATTCGTAGTGCTCCTTTTCCGGCGGTCGAGCAGACCTTGAAGCTGTTACAAGCTCATGTGCGGGCTAGCGGGGGATTGTATGTTCTAATGGCGAACAAGGGGATTCACACTGATCATATCGAGAATACGGTGAAGCACTTGAGTGATGGCGTTGTTGATCTTTCTACGGAACCGTTCGGGTCTGAGGATTATGCGCGTAAGATGCGCGTGTTGAAGATGCCGGGCGCGTTCACGGACATGAAAGTCTACGCTTACCGGGTCGGCGCGGCGGGTATCGAGATGGCGGCGTTGCATAGGGTGCGATAAGAAAATGCTGACGGACGTTGCTGTTTTGCAGTTCGACGGGGTCTTCGGGCTACTGGAGAATGCGGGCTTTCTCTGGGCGTTATTGATCGGGACATGGGGCGCGTTGTCTTACTCGTTCTTGCGGCGTCATCGGAATGGGCCGAAGGTTGGGCCGACGCAGGTGTCTGGTACGACGAGTTTTGGTTTGACGAAGCCGAGGATGTCTGAAGAGGAGATCTTCCGGATACTCACGACCACTGAGGTGAATATTCAGATTGTTCGGATTTGTGAGACTCCGCGGAGTGCGCGTGAGATTGCGCGGGGGTTGGGTGAGGTCTATCCTGGTCATAAGGAGAAGGGGTTTCCGCCGGACAAGCTGGGCGAGCATCTGGCGAATCTGGAACGGTTGGGGGCTGTCAAGTTTAACGGTGAGAAGTGGGCTGCGAGCGATGTGGGCGTGAAGATGGTCAAGAAATACTTCGGCTAGACACGAAGACGGATTGGATTAGAAGAACCGTATCTTTCTATCGCGGGGATCTTTCCCAAAGAGCACGTTTGTGTCGCGGGAATTTTTTTATTTCTAAATCCTAGAGAGTGTCGTCTCGCCATCTGAAACAGAATTGCGCGAAATTCCCGGTTTGTCGCGCAGAACAGGCTTATCGGCTGTTTTCAGTAGTTGCCGTGTGGCGGCCTCCAAGCGTGCGAAACCCGCCGCGTGGGACCCCACGCCCGGATCGCTGATCAGGGCTTATTCTGGGGCGATTTGCCGGATCGGATATGCTATCTTTTCTACTCCGAAAAGTAGTATGGTCTCGGCTGTTTTTCTGCCCTGCTCCTCTCCCGGAGAGTTTACTTTCGCCCCTCTCTGCTCATCTTATACGTTCAACAGTACAGTTTAGGAGCTTACACGGTGGAAGTAATCAAAGTGCAGAAGAACAGCCTAGCCGCACCCGGCGAGATCGTCCGAGAAGCGCTCTCCAAACCAACCATATTCAAGAACGAAGAGCCGCTCAGCCTAGAGTGGCTGCCGCCCCGCCTCCCACACCGGGAGACCCAGCTACGCTTCCTAACAGAACTCTTCCGATCCGTCATAGACAAGCCCGGAACCACCAGCCCGAAGGTCCTGATAACCGGAGAGATCGGAACAGGAAAGACTGTTCTGACGCAACGGTTCGGGATGGACATTCAACGCACCGCCCGGACACTGAAGCAGAACCTCCAGTACATCCACGTCAACTGTCGCGAGTTCCGCGGCAGCCTCTTCATGATCCTCAAACAGGTACTGCAGAAGTTCACCCCGCAGTTTCCCCAGCGCGGATTCTCCAGCGAAGAACTCTTGCATATACTGCTGGACCAGCTGGAGACGAAGAACCTCCACATTATTCTCACACTAGACGAGGCCGATGTCCTGATCGCCGCGGAAGGATCAACAAGCCTCTACAACCTGACGCGTATTCAGGAGGAGCGGCCCGGTCGTCCCATACGACTGTCGCTGATAGTGGTACTGCGCGAGATAGAGAAGCTACAGGATCTCGATAGGAGTACGCAGAGCACACTGCAGCGGAACCTGATACGGCTCGACCGGTACTCGGCCAGCCAGCTGGAATCGATCCTCAGAGAACGAGTAGAGCTGGCGTTCAAGGAAGGGACGATATCAGAACAGGTCGTGGATTTCGTGGCGGACATGGCGGCGCCGGCAGGCGATGCGAGATACGCGATCGAACTGGTCTGGCGCGCTGGAAAATATGCTGATACTGAAGGGTCGCGGGAGGTCCGGGCGGAGCATGTCCGGGCCGCGGCCCAGAGCGTCTACCCGGTGATGAGGACAGACTACGCCCAGCACCTGAACCTGCACGAAAAGCTGCTACTCCTGGGCCTTGCTAGGACCTTGGAGCGGACACAGGAGACGTACGCGTCGATGGGCGAGAGTGAGATAGCCTACAAGATGGCGTGCGAGGAGTACAAGGAACAGTTCAGAGCGCATACCCAGGTCTGGAAGTATGTCCAGAACCTCAGCGCCACGGGAATAGTCTCGACCCAGCCCTCGACCGCGGGGTTCAGAGGAAAGACGACGCTGCTGGGACTGCCCACAGCCCCGGCCTCGGCGATACGACGATGGCTAGAGTCGAGCCTAGTACGCAGGCCCTAACAGGACCTTGCCCCAGAAAGCCTCGCTCGCAAATGTCCTCTCCAGCAGCGGCAGAATCAAGATACTGACCGTCCTCTCCAACGTGGGAGAGCTGCACCTTAGCGAGATTGCGAGGAAGACTGACCAGAGCTACAGCGCCACCGATCGACATTTACAAGAACTGTCGGAGGCCTCGATTGTCGAGGAGCACGATTATGGACGGGTCCGAATGTTTAGGCTGAACTTGGAAAATCCGCGGGCGAAGATCCTGCGACAATTGATCCTCGAATGGGACAACAGTACGAATCCGAGAATGATCGACGGACAGGTTTAAACTACAATATGATCGAGACTAGTTCAGACCTGGCCAGAATGACAAAGTGCGACAAGTGCGGCAAAGAGACAAAACAGAACAAACAGTGCGAATACTGCGGAAAGACGTTCTGCGAAGAACATATGCCTGACCACCAAGCATGGGAGCACCGCCACGAGACCCTGGCCCAAGACGAGTCCAGACTCTGGAAAAGACGATAAAGACCACAGACGCGACTCGTTCGAAAGAAAGAAGCATCATTGACAGCCAGAGATCCGGCGGGTCTCTTTTGAGCATGACAAGACGCTGTGAGGAAACCTGACCTCGGGGGCCATGTTGACCCTTTTAGTAGGCTCGCCTGAAATCGCGGGCTCGTTCTCTTCCTAGATTACTTTGGCTGTGGCGACCGGCGTCAGAGTCATGGTCGGGTTGTTCATGATCTCGTTGTTGTTGAAAGACAAGTCCAGCTGGACTGTCATCGTTTCTCCACCATAGATGTGGAAGCCTCCGCCAGAGACTGGCACCTTGATTCCTGTCTGTGTGCCACTGGGAATTGTGTACGTGCTGTTGGTGCCGCTGATGGTGATTATCGCTTGGCTGGAGAAGAACCGGAGTTCGGTGTATCTGCCTGGTGGTAGCTGAGTTGTGCCGAGGAGTTTTGGTGTCGAGAAGGTTGTCATGAGGTTTACCGTGACATTCGTGGCCAGTGTCTGCCAGCCGCTGTTGTTGCCAGCGTTTGCGGCATGGATCTCGATGGTGGTCAGCGTGATGTAGATGGCTGTGATGTTGTTGCTGTAGGGTGTCGGGGGAGGGTCGGTTATGGACAGTGCGAGGTGTGATGGTGCATAGTAGAGGTAGGCGATGCTGCTGGAAGCGCCGAGAATGATTGTTAAAATCGCTAGTATCTTCCGGGCCATTGTTTGTTCAGGATACTAGCCTAGTTATCCACCGTATTCAATCGAGAGTTCTAGGTTGGTTAGTGCAACAGTACTGGTGGGCCGAGTGGAGACACGTATCCTGGATGAGCGCTAGTCTTTGTGGCCGCCGAGATTGCTAGTCATGGGCCTTGCATATCATTTTGGGCTGTGAAGGCCGCCCCCTCGAACAGCCTCAGACCGAACCTTCTTCGGACGCTCAAACCTAGTCTCCTCTAGAACTATTCCATTGCGTATAGCGTCCTTCACGTAGGTGCTTCTCTGTCGAAGCTTTCGAAACTCTTCGACCGTGTAGCCGAAGGCTTCTAAGGGGATTCTGTTCTTCCATTCCTTCTGAAGATAGCGCAGTCTCTCGGGGACCGGCATGGCGGAGAAGCCGTCGGAGACGATTATCAGGTCTATGTCACTATCCTCCAGATAAGTTCCGGAGGCCCAAGAGCCGGTCAGTATCACCTTGTTGATCGTCATGTTTCGGGCCAGCCGTTGAATGTATTGCCTGGTTATTCTCTTGATATTCTTCTCTTTAGCCATCGGACGAGTTCTCCCACTTCTCTGAGATATCTCTGGGCCTGCTCCTTTTTGAATAGTGTCCCCGGTGCCCCGAGAGCAGCGTCTGGGTATTCGGATGGGAGATAGAGAGGGGAAAGATCGTCCAGCGTTCTGATCAGCTTCGGGGATAGTTTCGCCTGTCGAGCAACCATTGCGTGAAGCCGGACCAGGTTGTGGCCGCTGGCCCCTCTCGGGGGCCTCTTCCTCTCAGAGAGGATTGCCGCTTTCAGCGCCTTTTCCGCAGAGTTGTGCAGGACATGGATGCATTTGCTGTACTTTCCACCCTTGAAGAGAAGCTGGGCGGACTCGTAATCATCGATCGCAGCCTCCAGCCACCATCCCGCGTCTTCGCGGACCGCCCTAGCCAATATGGGTCTCTACTCAGCGACGTCCGCATCAGATTAAAAACTGACGCGATGGTAGGCAAACGTGCTCGCAGACTGTAAAACCCCATATGTAGGCTGACTTCTGCGACGTGATGTTGTCCACGCAAGAGGGAGACAGGCCGCGTCGACGGCCTCGACCTAGGTTAGAGTCGCTCTCCGATCTCATCTATGGATTGTCGCTGTCGATAGGCGCGATCAGTCTTGTCCTAACCAACGCCCAATCGTCGACAGTGAGTGACATCAACCGGAATGTTCTCGAGTTTCTCTTCGTCTTTCTTCTCTTGATTACGAGCTGGATAATCTATACCAGCGACATGTCGGTTCTCCCGATCGAGACCCGACTTGTAACATTCCTCAACGTTGTCCTCCTCATCCTTGTGGCGATATTCCCGTACCTCTTCGACCAGGTCGTCTCAACCTTCAACCCGGACAGTGTCCAGGAGTATGCGTCGATCCTTTTCACAGCTGACCTAGCGGGTACACTGGTGATCATGGCCACTTTTGCCCATATCATCGCGAGGGAAGAGGAGCATCTGGTCGATGGAGAGATCATGATAAGGTTCCGTACGGCGCGAAACAGAATGAGCGTATTGACAGTGGTAGTGCTCTTGTCGCTTGCTACCCCCTGGGACTGGCTGTTTCTCGGAGTGCACGTCAGGCTGTTAGTCTGGTACGTTCCGATTGTTTCGTTCTGGGTTAACAGGATGGCACGCTCCCCATTTTCATACTCAAGCTCCGCCCGGCAAGGATAGGCCGTTACGAACTTGAACTACATCGGGACACGTTCAGGGTTCACGACTGGAGTCGTGGATGATATGCCGGAACCTTCTATAAATGTCGGAGCTGAGCGCGGCGCATGAGTGACCCGGCTCTTCCTCTTGTGGAGCCAGATCTTGTCGGGATCTGGCGAAAGAATGTCTGGTGGTTTGGCCTCCGCTGGCCGTTCAGCATGGTCCTATTCTCCTGGGTCACAGTCGCGTCGACTCTTGCCCCGGAGTTTCACCTAGATCGCTATCTTCTGACGATGCTCGCAGGTTTCTTCGGTCTTGTTATCGGGGCCCACTATATCGACATAGCCGGAAGTGGGGAGAAGTATCTCCCATATTTTCCGAGGATGAACCGGGCAGCGATTAGATGGGTTGGGGTTTTGGCGGTTCTGGTCGGGGTTGCTGTTGGCGTCTACATGTCGCTCCTCTACTCTCTCTGGTTCCTGAGTTTCGTTGTACTGGGAGGATTCTTCGCGTTGTTCTATCCGGTCGAGACGCCCAAGTGGCTACACTCGTATCCCGGGTTTGGCGTGGCCTGGGGTTTCATGCCCGTGCTGGCTAGCTACTATATCCAAGGGCTCCGGATTGATCTCGTTGGCGTTGGCTTGGCGGTCTTTCTAGGGATCACGGTGGTCGAGATGCATCACATGGCAGTCCTGACGAATGAGAGAGAGTATGCTCCGGAGACAAGCGGGAACGCTAGGTTGTTGTTGAAGCTTCACCGGGGAGCTGCATACGCTATCGGGCTGATACTGCTCTTAGCACGACTTGTGTAGAGTCCCGATCGGCTCAGCGAAACCCCAAACCTAGATAGCCGTAATACATCGTGTGAGGTGTTATCTGTTGGACGATGAGCTGATCGTGCGGTATTACTCCCGTGTGACTCGGAAGGGTCAGACCACGATTCCATCCGTGCTCCGGAGGAGGTTTGGGTTCGCGGAGGGCGACAGAGTAGTGTTCGAGGAGACGAAGCATGGTCTGGTTCTGAAGCGCGCCGCCGACATTGAGGATTCTGCGGGGGTCCTCTCTCGCTTTGCGGACGCTAGCGAAGTTATCGACCACCTTCTCCGAGAGAGACGAAATAGCTTCAGATAGAGACTTCTCCACGAAGATCCTCACTTCAGAGACATAAGAGAGGTCAGAGCAAGGACACTGGCAGAAATCAAGATTTGAGTGGCGAGGGAGGCCTTTTGGAGCTAGTCGAAATTCTGCGTGGTGTCTGGTCCGGACGAGAGGCTCCGATACGCTTTCGATGCAATGGAACCGACTGCAGATGTAGACGTTTATCGAGTTATGCTAATTTCGTGGGCTGAGTAGGACGGGACTTGAGACTGGTACTTTTCTAGTGTGGTCTCCCACTCGATGATGTAGCGAGTGCTGCCGCCTTTGCCAGTGGACGCGTATACTTGGGCATAACAATAGTTTCACCAAATTTTTCGGAGCTCTCTCACCTTTCTTCTTCCAGACGATCTAACAGTTCCCATGCAGAGCATGGATCTGAAGATCTTCTGTCCGCGCTGCCGAGAGCCTACATATCGCGAGGTCCGATACCGTTCCGACCCTCAGTTCATCGGCCGAGTACTAGTCTGCGAGCACTGTGGCGAAAGGATTCTAGAACCGCTCGGGTCCGGAAGGGAGTGCGAGGACTGTTGACCAGCCTACAAGCGATGTGGCTGATGGACCTACGCCAGCCACGCAGAGAGAATCGACGGAGACCAAGACGCAATACCACCAAGCGTCGCTCAACAGGACCCTGATTCTGGGCCGGTTACAGTTATCGTATTACGAGCTCCGCGCGATTCTTTCACTAGTCTTCTATAGACTCGCCTGGAGTAGCTGGTGCTCGATTTGGCAGCTTTGCCGGTATTCGCCTCGGGTCTCGGGCTCGTTCTCTTCGACACTGGCTACTTCGTCTGGATTGTGAGTGAGCTGTTCGGAGCGGTGCTGGTTCCAAGGCTTCGAGGGCGAGGAGCGACACGGGTGAGGAGGGATCGTGGCTCTGGGGCCTTGATCATCTTCACTGTCTTCATCTCGATCGGGCTCGCGCTAAGCTTCGGGTACGCTGGTGTAGTTGTATTGCCTGATTGGGTCTTCTATCCCGGAATTTTCCTGATGCTGCTCGGCGTTCTGGTCCGGCAGTGGGCAATCGCCGTCCTGGGACGGTTCTTCTCCTTGACTGTCCGGGTAGCCACGGACCACCAGGTTGTGACGAGGGGTCCTTATCGTCTGATCCGACACCCATCCTATACGGGCGTCCTGATCACGTTCATCGGACTGGGTCTGGCTGTGCAGTCCTTGGGAGGATTGCTGGTCTTGCTCGGAGTCTTCAGCCTCTCCTACGGCTACCGGATCAGAGTGGAAGAGAAAACCCTGCTGTCCGAGCTCGGCCAAGACTACGCCAGCTACATGAAAGGACGAAACGGCTCATACCCGACTTCGTCTAGCTATAGCGTTTCGCGTGAAATTCGGGACGCCCCATCTGTGACGCGAGAGGGTTGAAGGATCTGACTCCTGGTCGGTTTGGAACCCGGCTCCCGGCATCGAATGCCCCCCGCTTGTAGGGGCTCAGTCATCTCTCCACATAGTCGCCCAGAACAATTATCTGCAGCTCGCTGACTCTCTTCAGTTTGTCGTCATTGGTAACGAAGCCGGTTGCGCGGTTTGAGAGTGCGGTGCCAATCTGGATAGCGTCCGGCGGTTTGAGGCCATAGGCGGCTCTTAGGTCCGAAGCCCTCTCTGCACAATTATCATCTATCGGTTTCAACGCGAGATTTGGGAAGGTCTTTAGAAGGAATCTGTAGTCTTCGGCCGCTTGCATGTTTCCGATCTGCTTTGGCCTGACGAGCACTTCCATCAACGTGAGGGTGGAAGTGAGGGCCTTGAGGCTGCCGTTCTCAACCTCCTCGAGTAGCCGGAGTGTCAGTTTGGAATACTCCGGATCCTTCTCGAGATGGTAGATGAAGGGTGAAGTGTCGATTCCGACCAGCTTGTGCCTGGCTAGGCTTTTGAGGAGGCCTCTCTCGCCCATGATTCTCGCTCCTTCCTCACGTACTCATCTGGCTTGACGCCCTTCCAGACATCCTTGTGCAACCCTAGCATGTGCCTAGCATAACTGCGCGGCCGGGGCTTGATCATAACCTTCCCCTTCTCAACCTCGACAACCAGTTCGTCCCCAGCGCCGACTCCTAACGCTTCCCGGGCCTCTCGCGGGACCACGACCTGGTGTTTCCGGCTCACCCTTACGATGGAGCCCATGTAACAATCACTTTACTCTTATGGGCGACGCTTTACAATAAACATTCCGCTTTACCCTTAATCCCGGCATGAGGTATCCGTTTCTCCGCGAAATCCCGAAAATAATTCGTGCGCGCTTATCGGCATGACTCGAAATAAGAGTTTAGCGAAGTAGCGGTTTACCGTAACCTTCTAGACTTATCTGAGAATGACTCGATCTTAGTCTCGATCAAGGCGCGTCTATCTGGACTCGTTTGAGGCAGAATCCAAACGGTCACGATTCACAATCCGAGAAGTACTAAGCGCTGCGACTCATGGAGGAAGGCTGTGGACCCCGGCATCCGTCGTCCTGGGCGAGAATCGGGTCCGGGTTGTTACAAATGAAGGGTCTCTCGAACTGCGACCACGCAGGCTCGTATGGACCGAGCCTAACAGTTTTCGCATCACCGGACTCAGTAGACGCCTAGCCTTTCGACGCAGCCATCTGCGATTCAAGAGTCCCGAGGAAGCGTCTCGGGCCGCGTCGATCATCAAGCAGAATTCCACAGTTCTGGAAGTGTCGTGGGTCCCGGTCGAGGAGTTCCCCGTGCAAGTCCGACTAATGATCACTGCGAGGTACGTGGTTCTCCTAGCCTATGTTGCCTTTTGGAACGTGCTTGTCGGACTATTTCTATTGCTCGTGCTAGGCGCTCTCGGGACATTCGGACTCGTAGCCGGAGTAGTAGCACTCATGGGTTACTCAGGATTCCCGCTATGGATAGCAATCGCGCGAACGAGAAGGAAGACCCACGGCTGGCTCAGGATTCAGGGCAGATCGGTTGTCGTGCGAAGTCTAGATTGGATACCCGTCTTTCCGAAATTGATTGAATGGAAAAGCCCTCAGGTCATTGTTCTTAGAGGCCGGGGGATAAGCTATGAACTGTCCTTTCTGACCAGTGAGAGTCTAACCCGAGCGGTAGCGAGGATAAGAACCGCCTATCCCGGGAGTCCAAGAGATTCTCGGTTAGACGTACAGGCAAGATCCAAGGTGATTCCAGGTTGATGGTATCATAGCGAGGATAAGAACCGCCTATCCCGGGGTCCAAGAAATTCTCGCTGAGACGTACATGCAAGATTCACGATGATTTCCTGGTGGCAGATTGAGGAACGTCTGTCTTCATAGACGCGTCCATGCCTCGTACAAAGAGCAGTTCTGCGTCACGAGGATCAACGTTTTTGAGATTTTTGGAGAGGGGTCCAGCTGGTTGAACAAGATCTGGGCGAGTCTCGTGATTCCGGGCGTGTTATGGGCTGGTCAGGCGCTTTGGATATCGTGGAGGTCAGCGTGCAGGTCAGCGTGAAAACTGCGCGAGGTCAAATCGTCTTCCCCGATCGTCAATCCGGGCTTGTTCTGCGCTTGTCGGGCTTGAAACGGAACAGTTTCCAAGTTTCGAATCTTCTGCGTGATGCTTGGCCTGCGTGACCTATAATCGGAAAATAGGACTCGACTGGGTCTGTCACGAGTGGGAGGGCCAAGATCAAAGGTTGGCTAGCAGGGTGCATGGAGATAACTCCGGACGAGACAGGCCGTAAACTTGTAACCTGCGATGTTGAGTCCGAAGGAGCCGGTGACTTGGCTTGCGGCTAGGAAGGCGATGAAGAATGCGACAACGAGATAGTCTTTGCGGGTCATTCTAATCACCCTTAGGGAAGTTCTCTTGCCGGGGTTGTAGCCGAATCCTCTTGATGATATTGCCGCTGCGAGAAACTCAGCCCTTGTAAATGATCTTACTATAGTTGGAATAATGGCTGGGATGTAGAGCCTCAGAGCCTTCACGGGATTCCTGGTCTTAATCCTCCAGCCCCGGGCCTTCTGCGCTTCGAATATTGTAGTTGCCTGCCTAGCGGTGACCGGTAGGAATCCGAAGGCCACGCTTATGGCCGTGGTTATCTCTACAGGAACACGGAACTTGCTCCAGGCCAGAGCAACCTCCGTCGGCGAGGTGAAGGTGAGGAGAAGCCTGCCTGCGGTGGCGATTATTATGAGCCTCTCCATGGCTCCGACCGCGTAGACGAGGTTCTCGATGGTCAGCTTTCCGTAAGGGCCGAAGCTACCGATCTTGGGAATGATGTAGCCGATGATGAGGGGCTGGATAGTGGAGGAGACGCCGAGCCCAGTGGGTCCGTAGAAGAAGATGTTGAACAGAATGAGGAAGACTAGGGCGGGGGTTAGAAACACAAGTGGTTTCAGGATTGCCTTGAGGCTCTGCTTCGCGAGAAGCCCCACAGAAATTATCGCGAAAAATAGTGCCGTCAGCCATATAGGATCAGTCCATGCGACCGCGGGAAGTGTAAATGCAAAGAACCAGAGAAACTTGACTCTGGGGTCCAGACGATGGATCGGACTGTCTTCTTCCTTGTAGCTGAAGAGGTTCAGAACGCTCATCGAAAATTATCCTGCCGATGGGTCAACGATGGTTCAGGCTATCCTGTGAGATACGCGATTGCGCTTTCAACATCGAGAATGTCGCGCGGCAGATCGAATTCTGATGAGAGAGCCTGAAAGAGTGAAGTGATTTGCGGCGGAGCGAGAGACGTCTCTATCAACTTCTCCGGTGCTGAGAAAACCTCTCTTGGACTCCCCGACATGAATATGGCTCCTCGTCTGAAAACGAAGATTAAGTTACAGTATTCCGCGACGAGGTTCATGTTGTGGCTTATGATGATCACTGTCTTGCCGGTGTCGTTGAATCTCTTACAGATCTCCATTACAGTCTTGGCGCGCGCGTAGTCTTGGCCAGTCGTCGGCTCGTCTACAATGAGCACTCGAGGCTCTAGGGTCATGATCGAGCCGAAGGCGACCCTCTGACGAAGTCCCTGGCTTAGGGAGAATGGACTGTGGCTGAGATAATTCTCTATTTCCAGGTCCCTTGCGACTTCCCTGACCCGACGGCCTATCTCATCCGGAGGCAGTTTCTTGTTCTTGGGTCCGAATTCCAGTTCCTCCTTGACCGTTCGGGCAAAGAACTGGTCGTCTGGGTTCTGAAAACTGTAGCCCACGATACTGGCTAGCTCGTCTGCTTCCTTTCCCGATGAATCCTCTCCGAAGATCTTGATCCTTCCCTTCGAGGCCTTGTAGAGTCCATTCAGGAGCTTCGCCGTTGTCGTTTTGCCCGAGCCGTTCTGCCCGACGAAGCCTACAAAGTCGCCTTCTCTAAGAGTAAGATTTAGTTCGGAGATCGCCTGCGTACCGTCAGGATAGTTGTACGCTACTCCTTCGCACTGGACCGAGATGCGATCGGAAAGCATAGGTGGCTTCTTGTCACTGTTTCGAAGACTGGTCTTCGGAAGGACGATTCGATGGCTCAGAATTTTTCTGAATGCCTCGATGCCTTCATCTAGTGTTACCGGTATCTTGTCGAGATTGATCCCTTTCTCCATGAGTTTGTAGGCAAGGCGCGTAACATCGGGGACCTGGATCTCCATTCCCTCGATCAAGCTGGCTCTGGAGAGGACATTGAGGGGCTTGTCGTCGGCTACTATCCTGCCATTGGACAGAACTATCATTCTGTCTGCGAAGGGCAGGACGTCTTCCAGCTTGTGCTCAACGATGATCACAGTTCTTTTCTCAGTCTTGACAAGTTCTCTGATCCTTTCGAAAACGAGGGTGGTCCCAATCGGGTCTAGGTTTGATGTGGGCTCGTCGAGAACCAGTATCTGAGGATGCATCACTTCGATTGCAGCAATCGCACACGCTTGCTGCTGGCCTCCGGATAGGCTATGAGGGCTCTTCTTCTCCATTCCCACAAGCCGAGAGATTTGGAGGCCTTCGTTGACACGGTTTCTTATCTCGGTCGATGGCAGGCAGAAGTTTTCGGGGCCAAATGCCAGTTCCTCCTCGACCGTCGAGTTGAAGAGCTGGTTTGAAGGGTTGTCAAAGCATAATCCTGTTATGGCTGAGAGAACCGGAACATCATAAACCCTAATGTCCAAGTCCGCGATCGTTACGTTTCCTTGGAGATCTCCGCGAAAGAAATGAGGTATCAGACCATTCGTTGTTCTGCAGAGTGTCGTCTTTCCTGCGCCGCTCGGCCCCGTTATTATGATAACTTCGCCTGGGGCGACTTCGAGATCTATTCCTTGGATTGCGTCTTCTGTCGACCCTTCGTACTTCCACGATAGTCCCTTCATCTTTATGATAGCTTTAGACTTGGAATCGATTTCGGAATTGACGAGTTGGGTTTGTGGCAGTCCTTCCTGCAAAGTGTGGGACTCGGCTAGCTCTTGTAGGCTCGGAGCTTTTATACAAATCTGGAAAAGCCTCCACGCGAGCCCCGTATGTACTTATAAACCGATTTTGCGTCCGATTTGTCCCATATCCGCCAAAGTTATATCGATCCTGAATCCCATTCTTGAATCGTATGTCGGATAGCCCAAAGAATGTTCGGGCCGTGCCAACCTCTCCGGGTGGAGTTCCTCCTGCAGTGGCATCGATTGTTCCTAGAAAGATGCTCCTCAGTACTCGAGGAATCGCGATATCGGCGATTTTGGGAGGCATGGCACTTGTAACAGAAGCTCTGGGACTTTCCCTGCCTGGATATCTTCCTGGTGTAAACTTCAACCTTGTCGGAACCTACCTCTCGATAGCCACAATGGCGGCGGGACCGTTGGGTGGGATGATTGTTACAATTCTTGATTCGTTCACATCAAGCGTCGGATTCTACGGACTGCCCTTCTACTGGCCCCACGTTTTCATTCTAGCATATTTCTGGCCTAAGATCTACAAGCTTTCGAACACGGCTTACAGACTCGGGCTGTACTGGGCTGTCAGTGCGGTAGCGCTCTTCACCCAATACTGGGGCTGGTTCTGGCTGTATGTAGTTGTCTTCAAGTACGCTGATACCGTCGTACCGCTTGCGGTCTACAACTTCGGAGGAGGCGCCTTCTGGATATTCCTCCTCATCTACGCACTGATTCCATCAGCGATCCTAACCGCATTTCCCTCTTTCGTAAAGCCAGAGTGGAAGTTTGCGAATCTGAAGTGGTGGACCCTTGCCGTCGTAGTGATATTTCTAGCGCTCGCAGCAACGAAGGCGTAGGTAAAGAGTAATGGCAGACCCCACGGACCTTCAGATGGCGGGCGCCATAGCGATGATCATCGTCGTCTTCATCCTCGCTGTGATATTTTCCAAGTATTGGCGTCCCAAGGCGACAGAAGAGACGAGTAGGAATCAGCCTGCGAAGATAGGAAATAAAGGGCTCGGCTGAGAAACCGTCGCAGCTACTAGACTGCCGAACTCTTTCTATGCCTTATCGCCGCTCGCTCTGAGCCTACGAGTTACGCTATAGTTAATCTGATTAGTCGGTCGAACGATCTTGGGCTACAGAGTGGCAGTAGACGTCGGTGGCACGTTCACTGACCTGTGCGCCCTTAATGAAGAAACTGGAGAACTTGTTTTCGTCAAGGACTCTACCACACCAGCAAACTTCGCGCACGGGGTCGTCCAGGTCATCCGGAAGAGCGGACTCAAAAAAGAGGACTTTACCAGTTTCCTCGGAAACGGTTCAACTATCGTCATCAATGCGATTACTGAGCGGAAAGGAGCGAAGACAGGCCTCATCACCACGAAGGGGTTCAGGGACGTCCTGGAGATCCAGAGGTCCAACAGGACTGACATGTACAATTTCAGATATGAGAAGCCGAGACCGTTTGTTCCCCGGCATCGCGTCTTCGAAGTGGATGAGCGGCTCGACTTTCAAGGGAACGTCCTCAAGGCGCTTGACGAGAAGAGCGTCCAGACCGCTCTCGAGAATTGCAAGGGATTTGGTGTGGAGTCGTTAGCGGTTTGTCTTTACAACTCTTACAGTAATCCGGAGCACGAGGAGGTGATTGGCGAGGCAGCGAGGAAAATTCTTCCTCAGGTTCCTGTGACTCTCTCACATGAGCTGACGAGAGAGTGGAGAGAGTATGAGCGGATGAACACGGCTGTGATGAACGCATTCGTCCAACCGGTAGTCGACCTGTACCTGAGCACCTTGACCTCGGAACTTCGAAAGATGGGCGTGACGATTCCATTGCACGTGATGCAGTCGAACGGCGGCGTCTCGACCTTTGATCGAGCTCGGGAGATTCCTATCTATCAAATTGAATCAGGTCCGATCGGCGGGATAATTGGAGCCGCTTTTCTCGGCAGAGTGATCGGCGAGCCCAATGTCCTCTCACTGGACGTAGGAGGCACGACGGCGAAGACATCGCTCGTGGATGATGGAGAGGTGAAGGTCAACACGGATTACAAGGTCGCTAGGTCGGCTTTCTCTTCCGGCTATCCTGTGAAGGTGCCGGTTGTCGATATAGTCGAGATCGGGGCAGGGGGAGGGAGCATAGCTTGGGCCAACGAGGTCGGGTCGTTGAACGTGGGTCCTCAATCGGCTGCAGCCGACCCTGGACCCGCCTGCTACGACAGGGGCGGAAAGAGCCCCACAGTCACAGACGCTTTCCTCTTGACAGGAGTAATCGATCCTGACTACTTCTTGGGCGGAGAGATCAAGCTGCAAAAGTCAAGGTCAGAAGAGGCGTTCAAGGAACTGGCATCGACACTGGGCAGATCCCTCAGAGATGCGGCCATCGGCACGATACAGGTGGCCATTGCTAACATGATCAACGCGCTCAAGCTGGTTTCGGTCCGGAGAGGCTACGATCCGAGGGATTTCGCAATGGTGGCTTTTGGTGGAGGGGGTCCCATGTTTGCAACAGCGTTGGCGAGAGAGCTGGGCGTTGAGAGAGTAATCGTGCCGCGTGTTCCAGGGGTCTTCTCTGCGCTTGGTATGCTTCTGACGGATCTTCGGCATGACTTTCTCCAAACGAGGGTGCTTAGGCTGTCCCAAGAGGCTCTGAAAGAAGCCTTGGGTGTTGGAGAGGGATTCAGAGAGGAGGCTGTGAAGAGGTTTGAAGAAGAGCGTGTGTTGTTAGCGGATGTCTGGCACGAGCTCTCATTCGACCTTAGATACCTAGGCCAGGAGCACACGGTCAACGTTCCAATAGACTGGAAAGATTCCGTGGCCGACGTAGAGAAGAAATTCCATGATCGTCATTTCAAAGAGTACACCTTCAAGCTAACGGATCCCCTGGAGATCGTGAACATTCACGTTGCATCCTACGGCAAGGTGAAGAAACCCCGGCTCAAGAAGTACAAAGCGTCAGGCGCGGTCGGCGACGCCCTAAAGGGGAAGAGAAACGTGGTCTTCGAAAACGGGAAGCTCGTACGGATCCCCGTCTTCCAACGGGACAAGCTACCGTCAAAGAATCGTCTCAAGGGACCCGCGATCATAGAGGAGCCTACTTCTACAACCATCTTGCGTCCCGGCGACAAGCTCATGGTCGATGATTATGGAAATCTCATGATCAGTATCCCGGGAAGCGGTTGAGGATGGTCAGGAAGGGAGTTACCGAAAGTTTCACCTTGGACATTATCCAGAACTCGCTCATTACTGCCGCCGAAGAGATCTTCGCCGTCTTCGGCCGCACGAGCAAGAGCCCAGTCATCTACGAAGTTCTCGATTACGCTTGCGGCTTGACCGACAACCAGGGGAGGATGATTGCGCAAGCGAACGGGGTCCCGGGGTTTCTTGGAACGCTCGACATGGCCGTCGTCCAAGCGATAAAGAAGTTCGGTCTGAACGGATTTCACAACGGAGACATAATCATAACGAACATTCCCTATACGGACGGGACGCATCTCAATGATGTTACTCTGATCATGCCCATCTACTATCGTGACGAGATCGTAGCCTTCTCTGCAAACAAAGGGCACTGGAGCGAGGTGGGAGGGATGCACTTTGGCAGCTGGACATCAGATTCGACCGAGATCTACCAGGAAGGCCTCCAGTTCCCAACGATCAAACTGTTCAGCAAAGACAAGCCCGTCCAAGAGGTGATCGACATCATCCGGGCAAACGTAAGGACCCCGACGATGACGCTGGGCGATATGGAGGCCCAGGCCGCGTCCCTGAGAGTGGGGCGAAGACGGGTCCAGGAACTCTGCGACAAGTACGGGGGTAGGGTCGTTGAGAACGCGATGGAGAGGCTCATCGAGCAAGGAGAGGAACTGATGCTCAAGCGGCTTCGAGAACTGCCGCACGGCACGTTCATGGCAGAGGATTGGGTTGACGATGACGGGATCACAGACAACCCCGTGCAGGTGAAGGCGAAGGTTGAGATCAGCGATCAGAGCTTCACGATCGACCTCACAGGGTCAGGGGCTCAAGCGAAGGGATCAATCAATTCTCCCTGGGTAGCCACGGTCTCGGCCGCCAGAACCATCCTCAAGGCGGTTACTGATCCGCACATGCCGGTGACTGATGGTAGCTTCCACCCATTGAAGATCGTCGCGCCGGAGGGTACGATATTCAACCCCAAACCTCCAGCACCCACGTCCACGTACTGGGAGGCAATGGCCTTTGTGACCGACCTGGTCTGGAAGGCACTCGCGCCAGTGGTGCCTGATAGGCTGACTGCAGGTCACTTTCTGAGCGTCTGCGCGACCATCGTCGGCGGCATAGACGACAGGTCGAAGGAGCCGTTTGCCATCGTCGAGCCGCAGGCCGGTGGCTGGGGGGCCGGGAAGGGAAAGGACGGTGAGAGCGGGCTTGTCTGCAGCGGCGACGGCGAGACATACATCATGTCTAATGAGGTGATCGAGGTCCGCCATCCAATCATAGTGGAACAGTACTCGCTCAACGTAGAAGATGGCGTGTCTCACGGAGAGTTCAGGGGTGGCTTCGGTCTCGTCAAAGACTATCGGATCAACAACTCCAACGCGACCTTCACCGCATCCTTCGGGAGATCGAAGTATCCTCCATGGGGAATGAACGGAGGAGACGGCGGAGGACCCAACTACTTCATCATCTACAAGTCAGGAAGAGAGCCTTTCAAGACAAGAAAAGTCGCAGCTGTCGAACTTGGAAAGGGAGACTTGATCAGGCTGAAGACCGGGCGTGGGGGAGCATACGGGAATCCGCTCGATAGAGACCCGAAACGCGTCGCTGACGATGTCCGAGACGGATACTTGACGCCGGAAACTGCGAAAGAGAAGTATGAAGTCGTTCTTCCCATAGACTTGGACCCCGACCAGAGGAGAACCGAAACAACACGAAAGAATCGGTGAGGGCTCGGTTCTCAGCGGACTAGAACAATCCCCTATAGGATTCATCGATCTGAACACGATCACGGAATCCTCCGCAGATCTTGTCTCCCAGGCGAACTCGAACGAACAGGCACAGGAGAGTTCTTCGCAGAATACAGCCTCAACGTCGAACCACAAGCAGCTAGGAAAGCCTCGGGTCATTCCTCCTAGACGCCGCGGGACCAAGTACGAACTGTCCTTTCCAACTACTGAAAGTCTAACCCGAGCGGTTACGAGAACAAGAGCCGTATACCCGGGAGTCCAAGAGATTCTCGGTTAGACGTACAGGCAAGATCCAAGGTGATTCCAGGTTGATGGTATCAGAGCGTAACTGGACGACCTCAGCAAGATAGACCGGCTGCAGCTGCCATGAATCGAGAACGCAAAACGAAGACACGACTGGACCAGACGCCTATGGCCCATGCCGGACATGAGCGAAAGAATCCAGAACCTAACATTGGACTAATTATCTCTCATGAGTCTCAGGAACTGAAATAACTAGAAGACGACCAAACCAGTTATCTGACACGGGTCGAAATACCAGTCCGGGCAGTTCTGCGTCGCGAGACCAGCACGCATACCCTATTTTTCGAGACGCTCTATTGCTAGTCGGATCTTTACAGGGACCCATCAAGAATCCTGTTCGCGTCTCTCTAAGGTCAAGCCGATCTTATCACTGACATAGACGGCTAGGCCGTTTTCTAGGCGTTTTCCTTTGCACCCTCAGGGTCAGCAGCGTCTCCAGCCTCGGGGGTCTGATATCCTTCCGCCACGGAGATTGGTTACAGCATGCTGAAGCATCAAGACAGCGAGGGATCCAGATCGGCAAGGATTGAGCGAGATCGTCCGTGACCTGGTGCGTCAAATGCTCAGACTGCCCTTCGACGACGCCACCATAGTCTTCCACCTCAAATCGGCCAAGATTCGCAACGCGCAACAGATCCTGGACAGCGTCCTAGCAGAGGCCAAACAAGAAGCAATAGCCCAACTATCTTCCAGAAACCGCTAGATCAACGGATAGCGTCTTAGCAGTCAAATGCCAAGCAGGTCATTGAGACAGCAGAAGCCCAAGAGATCGTCTGCCGAGAATTCCACGAACAACTCTACGAAAATACCTCGACGCAACACGCGTGAAATGAGAAACATGGATCATCGACGGCGACCCTACTGCACCCACACGATCCCATGAACCTAAGACAGGTTGAACTGCAAGAAGTCTCGGAGATTGGGCTCGGAGACCTGATTCTCTTGATGACACTATCGCGACGATTTTGCGTTCATCACTTGTGAGGGGTGTTGTAAAGATGATGTGTCAAGCACTTTCTGCAATGAATCCACGCTCCACACTTCCAACATTTCACCCACTGAGATTTGCCTTCTTGTGGCAATGGTTCTGAGGAGTGTCTCTCCGATCGTCCGGGCATCGAATCTATACTGCTTTACCGCAAGGCTATTTTCGATTTGCTTTCGACTCGGCGAGGAGGTTCGCACGGAAGAACCTCGCAACACAGATCATAATCGCGAACGAGCAGACCCGGGACACTCTTCCTCCCTCCCGGGTCCAGACAGAGTCTCGAAAGATCACGATAACCGAGCGAGGCTTGCAAGAGATCAGAACCGGCCGCTATGGAAGGGTCCAGCTGCCCAGCCAGGAAGAGGCCCGCTACTGGCTCCAACAATGGCGTGAAGCCGCTATGCCCAAGGAAGAGGTTGTTGTACGCAAGAACTTGGTTCGGAGAAAACCACCAGAGGTGAGAGAATGACAAAGAACAAGACCCGAGAAGGACCACTACCGCCGCCCGATAAGGGAGTCAATGATGCGAGACCTGGACTGCCAACTCCAACAGTGCGGAAACCTGTTACCTGGGTCCAACCAGAACCAACGACAGCCGACGTTACGCGACCTCAACAGCTGAGCCCAGACACGACATGGGCCGAGCCCAGCGTCGCCAAGTCGAAGCTGGCAAGAGGGTCCCCAGGGCTCTCAACCACTAGGGACCAGACAAAAGAGTAGGCACCAAACGATGGTCCGGTCCAAGTACGTTATTTGGTTGTCTTGTAGTTTGATTGCTAGTTCTTGTTCCATTCGTGAGGGGTTGGCGTGTAGTCGTTCGCGCCAGTCGCTCCGCTGACTCGACATCTGCAATCTTGAGCTAGGGTTCGGCTATTGCTCAGACACGAGAGCGAAACTGCCTGTACTCTCGTCCATCTCTCCAGACTAAGAACACAGAGGCCACCATCACCACTTCCATGGAGGCTGCAAGACCCGCACGCGACACTGGTCTGTGCTTGAAGGCGTCCTCAGCCTCCTCCTGACCATCGAGTTGGTCCCTCAACCCTCAATCGATACAGCCTTGAAAAGTGTCTTGTGGAGACTGAGCTATGCAGGTGAAGGTGTCCTGCAGAGGAAGACTTACATGTATCCTGCATGTAATTTTAGATGGATACTAAATGGAGCGCAAGGTGGCTCAGACGGAGCTTGAGCCTGCTGAGTATTCTACACTCGCGGCGACGGCCCGGAAGAAGGGCTTGACCATAAAGGAGGCACTGCGCGAGGCGGCTCTGCGGTGGAGCCAGGAAGAATCGGGAATAAACCCCAGCGATCCCATCTTCCACGTGAAGGCTCGGGATTGGGGCAGAGGCACAGAGAACGCCTCTAGAGAAGTGGACGAAACAGTGTACGGATAGGAACAGCCTTCTTTGCGGCTCTTCATCGACACTGGACCCTTCATGGCCAGGCATAACAAGAGAGACAAGCAACATTCCTATGCCGTCCAATCATTCGACAAGATCAGAGATGGAGAGACGGCATACAGGAAACTCTACACCTCTGACTATATCCTGGATGAGGCTGTAACTGGATGCCGGCAGAGAACACACAACCACGGACTCTCAGTCGAACTCGGCACCCTCATCCTCTCCTCCGAATCACTTCTCATGCTCAGAGTTGACGAGGATACTCTCTTGGAGGCCTGGGAACTCTTCAAGTCGAGGAGAGAGATACCGCTCAGTCTGACCGACTGTACTTCTGCAATACTCGCGAGAAAACATGGAATAACAGACGTCTACAGTTATGACAGCGACTTTGAAGCGCTGGGTTTCAGGGTGCTCGCGCGACTCTAGCTCCGTTATCAGACGTTCAACCGTATTCTCGACTACCTGGAAAGCTCCAACAAGATCCTCCTTGACATGGGAGAGATTGTCTGGACCTTCCCCAATAATCCGAGACTGCGAAGACTGCTTAGAGAAAGTGTCCGGGTCTGATAGACAGATCGCTCATTTCAATCGTTTTCGGAAGCTGGGTACGGTTATGCCGATGATTCTATCGCCTTTGTAGTGTAATATTATGTCATTGTTGAGTACGATACTATCAGAGGCAGGCTTCGGTGGGCCGAAACTGATGTAGAGCACATCAGCCTCCTTATCATAGTCGACGTCCAGCTCCTCTACTTTGGAGATGGTCAACGCTTTGGCCAAACTATCCCCCTCTTGTGATTCCTAACATCGGAAGAACCGCCGTTATCATAAAAGCTACCGACTTGCTGTCTGTCGACTCGCCCAGCAAACTAAGTCTTGGCTAGTTTTTCCAAAAGCTCTCGGTCTTCTCGAAGAGCTTCTTCCATTGCTTGGTTGAACTCTTCGTCTGCGAATGTATCAGGCTTCTTATTCTGCCCCAACATGTTCGTATACACTATTCTCCTCTGTTCTCAGCTAAATTGGTTGCTATCCATTCTTCCACGCGGTCGAGTGAGATTCTGCCGGCTGCGATATCCGCTAGAAAGACATACGTCTCTTGAGATTTGGCTTTGATCTCATATCCATTCAGTCGGAGGAATAGTTTCACGAGTTCGAATGCTGTCCTCTTGTTTCCATTCACGAATGGGTGCTGTGAGATAAGATTGTAGAGTAGGAATGATGCTTTCCTCTTGACCGCGTGACGATCACCTGCGTTCCCGCCGATCTGTTTCACCGCTTCTAACACATATTCCAAATTGGACCTGCTGAGATCCCCGTGCTCGCCACCAGTCACGTCTAGGACACGATTGTGTAAGCGCTCAACCTGTTCTAACGAGGGGTACCTGATTCCCTTCATGTTTCATTCAACCTTTCTCTTTTTCAGATTCGTCTTCAACCAAGCATCAGATGAAACAAGTTCGAGTTTTCCACCCCTGACTATTGCAATCCTTTTGTCGTCTCGCAGTATCACGGTCTCGGGCTTCCAATCTTTACGATCCTTCGCCATCTCCGACATCAGCAGACCCATTAGGTACCCTCTGATGTGAGTGTACAAATTCGCCGCCAAGACCCCTTTCAAAGTATACGGCTGGGAGCGCCCGACAACATCCTCCATTCTCCACCTTCCGTTTTCGTCACGGTATGCCTTATCGGGACCAAGCTTTGTCGGATACAGTTTCACCTGATAATATTGGCGAGTCTCGCCAGACAGTTCCTTGCAGAACTGGTCAATCGTGATTCCGTCGGCCTCAGTTTTCATTTGGATTGCTCTCAGTCGCATCCTATCCGAGACCGTGACTCTTGCGTGGTCCACCCTGATCTCTAACCGACGTCTACCCAAGGTTCACCCGAAGAGTCCAAGACCGACCAAGATACCGTATTTAGGAATCGTCATCTGCAACCTTCATTATTGCTTCCTCGGACTGCCGACTAATTCCTGAAAGATTCCTCGAATCTGCCTGAAATGATGCTTGTCTGTGGAGAGGATTATCCAGAGCTAGGCCCTCCTCAAAACCGCTCCGTCCGCGGAATCCTACGTGCTAACCACAGTTGAAAAAGGTACATACGAATACGCTCAGCCATCCGGCCTCACTGCTGGAGCACACGTGAAGCCTGACCATGATTCGCCCAAAGAGACCGGAATCTAATCGTGTCAAGACTCGGAAGGCAACTGCGGTCGACAAGGCTCCGATTCTAGAGATTTGTAAGAACATCTGGAACGGCCACGACTATCTCCCGGGGGTCTGGGATGACTGGCTCGCCGACAAAGACGGTAGACTCATAGTCGCGACTGTCAAGGGAAGAACTGTAGGCGTTGCCCATGCCAGCCTCCAGACCCCTGACGTTGCCTGGCTCGAAGGCGTCAGGGTCCACGAGCAATACCGGGGCCTCGGAATCGCTGGTAAGCTGAACAGAGCACTCGTAGAATGGGCGAGAAAGAGACGAGCACGTGTTGCACGCCTTTGCACAGGCAGCTCAAACATAGCCTCCAAGAAACATCTAGCGAAGATAGAATTCCCTTTGCTGCAGACCTTCCACCGGCTAGACGCGACCAGAGGACTCCACGCCAAACCTGCGAATGTCACCAGACCAAGACGTTCGACAAAAGCTCTCTGGGAGTGGTTGAGCGCTCGCCCCGAGTTTGCAGACAACCGTGCGATGTATTCTGACGGGTGGACATGGCATCCTCTTACAGCTCAAGCTTTCAGAAAACATGCGGCCCACGGCTGCGTCCTCCTCACATTAAGAAGCAAACAGACGAGAGCCTGCTGCATCCTCCTAGCCGAGGACGAAGTCTTGACAGTGGGATTTGTTGCGGGAGAGCCGAGTGAGGTTGGAAGGCTGATGCGAATGTCACGATTCTTGATGCTTCAGAAGAGGCGCAGAAAGCTCCGGGTCCTCCTCCCCGCGAAATCGCCCTTGATTCGAGCCCTGCAACGTTCGAGCTTTGAGAAGACCGGAAAGATCCTGGTCTACGAGAAATTCCTGGAAGAATGACGGTACGGTCTAACCCGACCGCCCTTCATGTCTCTCAACCCTTCCCTCGAAGCCTTTGATGTGCGAGAATCGCTCGACACCTCGAGGGTCTCCAGAATCTCGTCTAGCAACTCCCGCGTATGAACCAAGAGTTCGACATCCTGCTTCCTTAGTATGGCGGTGGCCAATTCAGGTATCAAGGGGGAGACTCGACATATTACGGCTTTGACCCAGAAATCGCGTTCGCCGTCCTGGTCGCTATTTGATAAATACCTGTTCTGTTGTAGTCTGGGGCTGCCTTGACAGAGCCTCTGCTTGTCTCGCCTAGGGTGTCCTATGTTGAACGCGTTATCGGGATTCCAGACATTGAGCTGTTCGACCTTTCAAAGGATGGAAAGACGGCGCTCGTACTCTCTAACAGGACCGGCTCATACCAGCTGGCCGCTCTGGACACGAGAGGCGGCCAGCTACGCCCCGTTTCCCATGGAAAGGAGCGGGTGGCATGTGCCCGCATCTCCAACGACTCGGAGACAGTCTGCTTCTCAAGAGACTTTGGCGGAAGAGAAGAACACCAGCTCTTCACAATACCTCTAGAAGAGGGCGAAGAAGAGGAACAACTTACACAACTACCCTCGACTAGGGTATTCGACTTCAACTGGTCCAACGGCGACGACCGGCTGACGCTCGCAGGCGCGACAAATGAGGCGAACGGGCTCTGGATCGTCGACTCGAGCAACGGCACTCACGCCCAGATCTTTCAGAATCGGCACTGGGTCTTCAGCCCCGAATGGTCACGGGACGATTCCCGGATCTGTGTCTCAGCCAAGACGACAGAACATCCCACAGCCGCGGAACTTGTCTTCCTCTCCCCCGAAGGAGGACAAGAGCCACTGGTCTACACTCCAAAGCCTGGCTCGGAGAATACGAACGGCGGATGGCACCCCTCACAGCCCACTGTCCTGTTCAAGACAGACGCTAGAGGCAGATACGAACTCGCACTCTACAAGACAGAGACCCAAGAGCTAAGCTATCTCAAAGGCAACGATCTCGGCCTCGACTTTCCAGTCTTCTCCTGGATGCCTGACGGAGGATCAATCTACTACCTCGCCGCGAACAAGGGACGGACCCGTCTGTACATCGAATCCGTCGACACCTCCGAACCCCCAAGAGAGGTTCCCCTTCCCGACGGCTACCATGCTGGCTTCTTCGGCAGCTCGGTAAAGGCTGCTCGGTCCGGCGATCATTTCGTCTTCTCCTGGTCCTCGCTCTCCACGCCGCCCACCCTGTCCAGATTGAATACGGCTACCGGAAGAGTCGAGACGCTCCACGAGCACTACACAGACCTACCACTAGGACGCGCCGAGCCTGTAGTCTACGGCTCGTTCGACGGTCGCCCGATACACGGATGGTTCCTCCGACCCGCACAAATGGAAGGCCGCCGTCCCTGCGTCCTCTGGATACACGGCGGACCCGCCTGGGAGGTGGCAGACGCTTGGAACCCGGCCATCCAGTCGTTCCTAGTTGCGGGCTACACGCTCTTCGCTCCGAACATCCGCGGCAGCACCGGCTACGGCGTCGAGTTCCAGAACCTCAACATACACGACTGCGGAGGCGCGGACCTCAAGGACGTCGAAGAAGCCGCCAAGTATCTCCAAACACGGCACGACGTGGACCCTTCTAGGATCGCGCTCGTCGGCGCAAGCTACGGCGGCTTCATGACATTCCTCGCAACCACAAAACTCCCCGACTACTGGGCCGCAGCCGCAGCAATCGTCGGAATCACAGACTGGAGAGAAATGTACGACCTATCAGACGCGGCCTTCCGCAGCTTCATCGAACGATACTTCGGAAAACCAGAAGACAACCCCCAGCTCTACGCAGACCGCTCACCCATCAACTTCGTCGACAATATCAAAGCCCCGCTCCTCATCTGGCACAGGGGAAACGACAGCCGCTGCCCACTACAGCCAGTCCAGAAGTTCGCCGACCGGCTCAACGTTCTAGGCAAGGAGTACGAGATGAACGTGGTCTGGGACGAAGGCCACGGATTCCAGAAGACCGAAAACCTGGCCCGCCAATACAAATCAGTCGTCGAGTTCCTAGACAAGAAACTAGTGCAGCCCAGCTAGGCCCGAAACGCATCGAACAATGCGAAACGCTTAACTGCATGGTACCGCCTCCGTTCACATGGTGGGCTGATTTTTGGGCCAGGTCGCGACGGTCACCAGCAAGAGCATGATAACCATCCCTGCAAAGATACGGCAGAAGTACGGCTTCAAGCAGGGGTCCAAGCTCGAGTTCATCGACACCGAGGAAGGCATACTCCTAGTCCCCGTCAAGACCCTGCGCGAGCTGAGGGGCGCGTTCAAGTCGCATGAGAAGATCATCCGGCAAGCCATCAAAGAAATGGAACGGGAGCACAGAGAGGAAGCCCGGACCTGAAAGAAAACCTAGTCCTGGACGCCGGGGTCCTCGCCCTACACTTCATCTCAAACCCCAAAGTCAAAAGGTTCTTCGACGAGATAGATGACGAAGAGAAGCAAGGCTTCGTCTCCTCCGTCAACCTCTCCGAATTCCACTACAAGACATGCCAGAAACTGGGCAAACCGGTCGCAGACATCCGCTACTACCAGCTCAGAAGAACAAGCCTCAGAATAGTCGAGACAGACGAGGAACTCTCAAGAATAGCAGGGCATGAAAAATGCCGGCAGCAGAAGCTCTCCCTCGCAGACTGCTACGCCCTCGGCCTCGCCAAACGCGTGAAGGCCACACTCCTCACTACAGACAGTGAACTCGCCAAGGTCAGAGAGATCCGCTCCCTACTATTCACTCCCTAGCATCCTGGAAACGCCAACAACCCAACCCTCACAGCCGAAACCTCATGTCAGAGTCTTGCTCCGCAACTGGGACACTTCAGCGTCCCTCCCGGGATGCTGTTACCACAGTTCGGGCAGTACTTCCTCAGCACGGGAGCCGCCGTCAACGTCGGCTGCGACCCCATCGAGTATGAGGATCTCGCCGACAGCCCAGACCTCTCCAGCTGCGAGATAGCTCCATCAACAGTCACCTTCACGATGCTGGCGTATAGGCCGATAGTAGCGATTAGGACGCTAAGAAAAGATTCCGACGAAGAACGCGGCCAGAAAGGCCGCAGGATTCGACGCTACAGCCGCCGGGTTAGAAACAACCCCAGCAAGAGTGCCACCAGTGATCAATACTGCGACTATTCCAGCGACGATCGCCCAGACAATGCTCCAGAGAAATATGACGATGCCCCTACCGAACGCAAAACCCCACCCGACCATGACGCTTGCCCGAACCCTCGTCGATACTTAAGACACCCGGAAAAAATTCTCGACCACAAGTGGTTCCTGTCGATCCTGGATCTTCATCGGGATTTTTTTTCTACGTGTTGACGGCCAGTTTTTATTCTCACCAACATAATCATGGCGAGTCCGGGAAGCTTGAGAATGTCCCATCGCAAGCGGAAGGTAGAGACTGTCAATTCGACGGGTCGGACACTTCGAACGTTGAGTGGTGAAGCCCGCGTCAAACTCGCCGCCGAGATGAGCTCGGCCGTATCAGCCATCATGCTTGACTCGATTCTGGACCGCAACCCTGGAATATCAAAAACGAGACTCGTGAAGCTGGCTCACAAGAGACTCGAGCCGGGACGTAGGATCCGCTGAAGACCCGGTCTTTCACCGAGTTTTTCAAAGCCCTCGTCTCCCTCCTCAACAAATCCGGCTACGAATACGCGATAACGGGTGCCATGGCAGCCAGCTACTATGGTCTGCCCCGAACGACGCTGGATGTGGACTTCATCGTCCAACTCTCCAATGAGCAGCTTGACCCTTTCCTGGACAAGCTCGCCGGGTTCGGGCTCGAGGTGGACAGGACTAGGATCAAGAGACGATTGAGAGCAGGATACAACATCGTAACTCTCAGAGACAAGGCCTCTCAGAACAGAGTTGACTTCATCATCCAGACAACAGGGAAGATCCATCGACGCCCCGGAAGAGCCCTTGGACTAAAGTCCTTCTATCAATCTCCCGAAGCGCTCATTCTCGCAAAGCTGCGGATGATCAAGGCAACCCACCCGCCGGAGAGAAGCTTCAAAGATCGAGACGACATTAGACAGATACTCGCAAACATCAAGATCAGCAGACGAAAGCTCTTCCGACTTGCAGAAGAACAACACACCGGCGCGTTTCTCAAGGAGATCCTCGAACTATCATAGCTGGCCACCAAAGGGGCCTCACATTTTTCAGCACAGTCATCATAATCCACCAGCGAGGAAGCTGGACCAGCCAGTAGCGAGATTTGCAATGCCCTGACGCTCCGAGACAAAATCGCGAATCAAGTCTAAGAAAACCGAAATCGAGAACGGTCGACTTGCATATCCCGGCCGGGAAGTCTCGAACGTTCCAGAGAAAGACATGGATATACCCCTTCGCCCGGCAATCGTGGGATAGCCGGCATGAGGGAATCTCTTCAAATGTGGCAGAATGTAACCGTCACCTTTAAACATCAACCGAAACAGGGGTTCTCGGTCATTATTTCATGAGAAGTCACGCGCGACCGATCATATTGTTCGCTCTGACCCTTGCCAGCCTCTTGCTGGCCCCCGCCATTCAGGGGGCGCACGCGGCCCCTACCTATACTCCCGGAGTCAAACCCGGTGATATGGCCGTCTACGCCCGCGCCTCTGGGTCGTGGGGCCTGGGGGGCCCGCCGCAGCCGCCCTTTTCGCAGTTCATCGACCTCAACTACACAACGCTTCAAGTCACCAGCGTGACCGGAGAGAATGTGACTGCCGCCCAGACATTCGTCTATGCCAACAAGACAAGCGTATCCGACACGATTCTCGGTAGCGTGGCCACAGACTCGGGCAACATTACGTTCTGGTTCATAGCCGCGAACTTGACGGCGGGTGATCCGATCTATACAACCCCGAACCCACCGGTCATTAATCAGACGTTTACACAAACCTTCGCGGGCGCACCTAGAACCGTCGACGCGCTTAACATAACACAGACTCCATCTCCCGGCGTCGTGCTGTTTGTCAACGTCTGGTGGGACCAGGCAACAGGCATCCTACTCCTCATCGACTACATAGTAACAACGCCCACAGGATCCGCATCGCTCTTCGCGAGTCTGGTCGAGACGAACATTTGGAGCCCAGTCCCGCAACCTGGATTTGGGATCGGCACGGACCCCAACTTCCTGACAATTCAGGAAGGCGGCTCAAACAGTAGCACCATTAGACTGGTCAGCGAACTGGGTTTCTCAGGAAGCATCACCATCACGCCCGTTGCCTTCCTATGCAACTTCAACAGCACCATCGGCTTCTGCCCAATCGTCACATTCACACCATCCACAGTCTTCCTAGCGCCCGGCGGCGAAGCCTTCGAAACCATGAATATTACCATCCCGAGAGGCACCGTGAATGGCACCCATACCATACCGGTCGTAGCCTTCAGCGGCTCTCTGGAGAACGCAACTAGCGTGACAGTGAATGTAGTTGGCCCTGGACCCTCAGATATTCCCCCCATAGCAGACTTTCTCATACGAGTACCTAACGCAACTCGCACCGCACAAGTGGGACAGCAGATCCTCTTCGACGCCAGCCCCAGCTTCGACCCTGATGGCTTCATCACGAACTATTCATGGAACTTTGGCGATGGAACTGGAGGCTTCGGCGAGTTTGCATACCACGCCTATGGCAGCCCGGGAAACTTCACAGCCACGCTGACGGTTGAGGACAATGCTGGACTCACTGGCACGGCAAGCCACCAGATCATAGTCATCCAAGCACCGCACCATGATGTTGGAATAATCAACCTCTACTCATCCCCGAACGTCGCAATATCCGGCCAGACAATCGTCTTCACAGCCCTGCTCGTCAACCTGGGACAGCAGCCGGAGACAGTAGACTTGACATTCTACTACGACTCTCACCCGGCCGCGACCGTCAACGGATTCAACATACCAGTCACACAGTACCCCTACTATGTCAACGCCCTTTGGGACACGTCTGGAATCGCTCCCGGCAACTATACGATATCTGCGACAGTCTCTCTCGCCACCGACCAGAACCCTGCAAATGACCAGTTCACCGACGGGCAGGTCACCATCCTCCCACCTCCAGTCCTAGTCGCTAGCCCAACCAGCGGGCCAGTCGGCACCAAGGTATTGGTCCACGGCTCGGGATTCCCAGTCTCCGGCATACCAATTGGATACCCGGTCACGGTCGACGTGACGTTCGACGACCAGTTCGTCGGCTTCACCACAATGACCAACGGCACCTTCAACTTCGTCTTCAACGTCCCAGTCGCCCAGGCCGGACCTCACGAGATACACGCCTACGCCCAGTTCTACCCCTCCCAGGCCGAAGCGACTGCCAACTTCACAGTCACCCCGGCGCCCTCGGCCGGCGGCTTAACGTTGACGATAAGCGTCGGCACAATCTACTTCCCCGGCGACACTGCCACAATCTACGTCCTCTCCTCGCTCAACGGCGGCCCGAGCCCGGCTCAGACGGTGCATCTCACACTCCTCCTCCCGAACGGGACAGCCAGAATCCTGACCTTCAAATCAATCAGCCCCGGCCTCTACCAGGCATCCTACAAGGTCCCGGCGACGGGCTCGATCGGAACCTACGCCCTAGTCGCGACCTCGCAGATCAACAACCTCAACGCCACAGCTCTCGGAAGCTTCGAAGTGAAGCCGACCTGGATCCAGTCTAACGGCCGCAACATCGCGACAGCCGGCACAGTAATAGGAGCGGTCGGAACAGTCTCCGTCCTCGGACTCGCGTGGAGAAAAGGCTACTTCACAAAGCGCAAAGACGAATTTCCAGCCCCATAAGTCTCAGCTTCAGCCTCTCTTGGGAGATCCACTTGAGACGCTACACGAGACGATCAAGCTCTACGAAAAGCTGCTTCGCTTCAACCACCTGAACTCCCGGTATTCTTTCAAAGTGTTCCAGATCATCTGTCAGCACGGCATACCCCTCTTCGAGTGCAATTGCTCCCACGAACAAGTCCCTGGACTCGATCGGTCTCCCCTTTGCCTCGAGCTGCGCGAGGAGTCTTCCCGCCTGTTCAGCTGCTCCCTCAGTCATGGACAGGACTTGGAGTGTCGAGAAGACTCCTTTGACAGATGTAAGGTTCCGCCTGACATCTTTTGATTTGTAGGCTCCATAGTAGAGCTCGAATCGGTTGATGATTGTTGTAGCCAGCTCCGCTCTTCCTTCGAGCCGCGATGCTAGTGTATCTCTGTTCTTAGACCGTAGATGGTCGATGAGAACCGTCGTGTCGAGGACTAGTCTCTTGGGTATTTCCAGCGTGACCAGAATCCTTTGAGGCCCTTCATGAAATCCTCGACCTCTTCGTCACTCATTTTCCAGGCACCCGCAAAATCGCTCAGCTTCAGCCGGGTCGACTTGAGGAGATGCTCCAGAACTTCTTCCATCGAGACGGGGTGGCCACGTTCTGCCCTTAGCTGTCCCGCCACACGGTTTAGCTCCTTGTAGAGATCGTCGCTCACCCTTATGCTGGCCATGCTACACAATGTGCAAGATGTAACATTGTATACAAAAGCATTCCGCTTCCATTATTGATCCGACAGCTTTCCCGCTAAACTCGAGAATTCTAGACCAGCCATTCATTTCTGAAGAATCCCTATTAGAACCGATCCAGTAATACACCAGCGATGTCCGTCAACTGGACCCTTCCATTTGACGAGAAGATACTCCCCGAGGACAAGCGGAATCTTCTCCCCATAGGCGATTATCACAAGGTCCACAAGACCAGCGTCGCCAACTACCAGCAATTCTGGGCCGGTGTAGCCCAAGAGCTCGAATGGTACAAGCCCTGGAACAGGATACTCGACGATTCCAACCCACCCTTCTACAAATGGTTCCCCGGCGGAGAGCTCAACGCCTCCCAACTCTGCCTAGACAGACACTACAACACGTGGCGCAGGAACAAGATCGCAATAATCTGGGAAGGAGAACCCGTCGACAATGATGGACCCCGAAAGGTCCGCAAGCTGACCTATGGCGACCTGTATCATGAAGTGAACAGGATCGCGCATGTTCTCCGCGAGACCTACGGGATCAGGAAGGGCGACACGATCGGGCTCTACCTCCCGATGATCCCGGAGTTTCCGATGATGATGCTGGCAGCGGCCAGACTGGGCGCATGCTTCACTGTAATCTTCTCCGGCTTCAGCGCTGATTCTCTGGCAGAACGGCTCGTGGACGCGGACGCCAAGCTCCTCATCACTGCCGACGCTGGCTTGCGGAGAGGAAACATGATCAAGCTCAAGGAGATAGCTGACAAGGCGGTCGAGAACGCGCCGTGTATGGAGAAGATCATCGTCGTAAAGCATGTCGGCAACGATATAGCGATGAACCATGACCGCGACGCGTTCCTCCACGATATCACCCGTAATGTTCCGCACAACGTCTATGTTGAGCCCGAGAAGGTGGCGTCCGAGGATCCTCTCTACATACTCCACACCTCCGGAACAACCGGCCGGCCCAAAGGCCAAGTCCACGATGTCGGCGGATACCTCACACTTTTACACGCGACGATGCGCTGGGTCTTCGACGTAAAGGACAACGATGTCTACTGGTGCACCGCCGACATCGGCTGGGTCACCGGCCACTCCTACATCGTCTTCGGACCCCTAATGGAAGGCGTAACAAGCCTCATGTACGAAGGCGCATTGGACTATCCCGAACCCGACCGGTGGGTCTCGATCATAGAACGACACCGCGTCAACATCCTCTACACATCGCCCACCGCCATCCGCAGCTTCATGCGGAACGGCGAAGACTGGGTCAAGAAACACGACACCAGCACAATCCGGCTGATGCACTCGGTAGGCGAGCCGATCAACCCGGAAGCCTTCCGCTGGATGCTGAGACACGTCGGTCACGACAAGGTCCCGTTCGGCAGCACATGGTGGATGACCGAGACCGGAGGAATTCTAGTCAGCCATACTCCTGGATTATACATGGTCCCTATGAAGCCTGGAACCAACGGACCTGCTATTCCTGGGATAGACGCGGACGTCGTCGACGATCATGGCCAGACGCAGAAGCCCTTGGAGCGGGGCTACCTGGTCATCAGGAACCCTTGGCCCGGCATGCCTTTGACCATCCACAAGGACCCTGAGAGGTACAAGGACGTCTACTGGACCCGGTTCCCTGGCAGCTTCTACGCGGGCGACTATGCCGTCAGAGACAACGACGGCTACTTCTGGATGCTTGGCCGGGCGGACGAGGTCATCAAGGTCGCAGGCCACCGCCTGGGCACCTACGAGCTCGAGTCAGCCCTCATCCAGCACCCGGCCGTAGCGGAGGCGGCGGCAGTGGCAGTCCCGGACGAGGTCAAGGGCGAGGTCCCGGTCGCCTTCGTCATACTACGAGCAGGCCACACTTCCAGACCCGAACTCGAAAAGGAGCTGCACCAGTGGGTCCGCGAACGCGTCGGACCAGTCGCCAGCCTGAAACAGATCTTCATCGTCTCCAAGCTTCCCAAGACGAGAAGCGCCAAGATAATGCGCAGAGTAGTCCACGCTGTCGTCTTAGGTCAGCCGATCGGAGACGTGACAACACTCGAGGACGAGGCGTCCGTCGAGGAAGTACGCCGCGCCTACATGGAACTCAAGCAGGAGATAGGTGTCCAGAGCCAAGGCTCAGCCTAAGAATCGGGCCAATCCACCAGAGCAGGACTGATAGTTACAGCGGCTAAATATCGAACTCTCGCTCACAATCCCCGCTGTCATCGGGGATGTCGATTCCTAAACGGCTCATGGAGCTCGAGCAGTCGATAAACGAGGATCTGTCTAAGCTCAACCTGCCACAGATCAAGATCGACGGCTTCAAACTCCCAGAGCAAGCACTCGCGTTATCATTCGAACGCGAGACGGTTACTGGTGTCAACCGGGACAAGATGTGGGAAATAATCAACTCACACTACAAGCGGATAATGAACGAGCTAGAGCTTCTCGAATGAAAAATTCTCCTGCTCTGATCGAGCCTGCATTGACAGAGAAATGATCATTTAGGAGCAACGCTAGTTTTAATATAGAAACAGCAACATTTCAGCTAGTCCAAGTTCGATAATATGAGAACGATAAGAAATCACAACTCTCACGCGAAGGAATATTCTCCGCAATCGTCCTCTAGCATCCGCTTCTCTCCGAGAGGTGACGCGTTCAAACATCCTGTGCAACACTACGATGTTGCAAAGGTCCGGTCCGTCAGCGAGGCGCTCGAAGCGTTCAACGCGACCTCGTTCCAGAGCCGGAAACTTGGCCAGTCGTACAAGATCTGGCTCAGGATGCTGAGCGATCCCGAGAGGCCAATGATATTCTTCGGCCTCTCAGGTGCCATGATCCCTGGTGGAATGCGGCGGATCATCCGCGATCTCATCGCCTTTCACGCCATCGATGTTCTCGTCTCGACGGGCGCCAATCTCAGCCACGACCTCTACGAGTCTCTCGGTGGACGCCACTACATGGCCCACCACAACATTGATGACCCGACTCTGCGCGAGATGCGGATCGACCGGGTCTACGACACCTACGCGGACGATGTCAAGTTCACAGAGGCCGACCAGTTCGTCGAGAAGTTCGCCGAGACGCTCGAGCCCCGCTCCTACTCTAGCCGGGAAATATTCCAGCTCATGGGCGAGAGGATACGTGACGATTACGGCATACTCGCAACCGCCGCCAGGGAGCGGCTTCCCGTCTTCGTCCCGGCACTCGCCGACAGCAGCATCGGCATGGCGCTGACAGTCTATAAGAACGAGAAGATGAAACGGAACGCTCCACCTGCCATCTACGACGCGCTAATGGACAATATCGAGATAATGGGGCTAAAACGCCAGTTCCCCAAGTCGGGAGTCATATTCATCGGGGGAGGCACGCCGAAGAACTACATCCAGCAGGTCATCCCGATGGCGGAGATAGCCGGCTGGCCCGTACCACCCCACACGTACGCGATACAGGTCACGACCGACGACGCCAAGTTCGGCGGACTCTCAGGCTGCGAGCTGCCCGAGAGCCAGTCGTGGGGAAAGCTCCATCCCAACGCGGAGCAGTGCACCGTCCACGTGGACGCGACGATCGGCCTACCACTACTCTTCACCGGGATCATGGAGCACTATGAGGAGTGGAAGCAGAGGGGACCGTTGAATGCGGACTGGATGGAAGAGGCTCCGACGACTCCGACTAGAAAGGGCCGACGCGCCTAGCGATCTCTCTTTCCCTGAATATATTCCTCTACCCACTGGAGCGCCTGGCCATCAGGAATCTTGACCGGCGGATACTTGAAACTGTAGGAGGATATGCTGGTCAAGGGTCCGCCTATCCCACGATCGAGGCCGATCTTGACAGCACGGATAACGTCCGCGACAACGCCGCCACTGTTCGGCGAATCCTCAACCGCGAGCTTGAGATCAATCTGCAGGGGAATGTTTCCCCAGCCGCGGCCTTTCAGGTAGATGTAGCAGATCTTCTTGTTCCTGAGATGGGGCACATAGTCCGAGGGTCCTATCCGGGTCGGAACCTGGTAAGGGATCAGGCTGGCGACTGCGGTCGTCTTGCTGATGCGTTTCGAGTGTAGTCTCTCCTCGACTGTCATGTTCAGAAAATCCGTATCGCCGCCTAGGTTGAGCTGGTAGCTCTCGTCAACCCGGACGCCGCGCTTGAGACAAAGGTCGACAAGTGATCTGTGCACGATCGTCGCTCCGACCTGGCTCTTGACATCGTCACCCGCAATCGGCAGCTTCTTCTCCTCAAACTTCTGCGCCCAGCTGTCTGTTGAGGCGATGAATTCGGGAATGCAATTGACAAAACCACAGCCGGCATCCAGCGCCTGCTGCGCGTAGTAGCGTGCACCCTTCTCACTACCAACCGGTAGATAGTTGACGAGAATCTCTGCACCGGAATCCTTCAGCTCCGCAGCCACATCAACCGGCTTCGTCCGGGTCTTGCTGTAGACCTGGAACGCGTCCTTCATGTGAGGAGCCACTCCGTCGAGCACTGGTCCCGGCTTCACCGTTACATCCATGTCCGGCACATCACTGATCTTCGGCGCGGAGTTGGGCTCGGTGAAGATTGCTTTGCTGAGATCCCGTCCAATCTTCTTCTTGTTGACCTCGAACGCGGCTACGAAGTTGATGTCTTCTACCTTGTAGGGTCCGAAGCTCGGATGCATCAGCCCGGTGATGAGGCCATCTTCTTTTGGAGGATTCTTCCGATAGTACTGGATGCCCTGAATCAGGGCGCTTGCACAGTTTCCAACCCCGGCGAGTGCGACCTTGATCGTTACCATCTACGAACAGTCTCTAAGCCGTATCCACGGGTCGTCGTATTATAAACCTAGGAAACTAGGGACTTTATTGGTCCATTATCGCGTCTCTGAATTTCTTCTCGGTATCGGCCAACTCCGTCAACGACTCCGCGAGTCGGTTCCAGTCTCTCTGAACGGCATGCGACTGGCACTGGCCGAACAGCCGAGATTGGATTCTCTTTAACTCCGCCAGGTCCGGGTCTCGCTGCTCTAGGAAGCCGGCAAAGTCCAAGGCTCTCCTGGCCCCCAGCTTCAGAGAGAAGAAGACCATGAACCCTCGCTCCGCAGGGCTGAGTTTGTCGTTCTTCACGTGCCGCGCCAATGTAAGGATAGCTTCACCGTCAATCGACAGATTCTCGGCAGACGCAATCTTCTCCCCCTCGCTGTAGACTTCTCTGAAGGCCTGAAGTAGAGACGTGTAGAGCCCGTCTGCCGCTGGGCGCCGGGACCGATTAGGACGGGTCCAGTACCTGTAGTAGCCTCGATGATACGGGATCTTCTCTGCCTTCCACGCCTGTTCGAGCCGACGAAATGGAAGATGGACACTAGGAAAGCCCTCTGGATCATGGATCGAAACCCCTCGCTCGTCCATCGCATATGCGAGGACGAAATGATCCGCCCCGCCCATTCTCTCGTGAAGGGGGTTGTGTCCGAGGAAGCCCATGTCGAGGGGCCCGAGAACTGCAGAGGATTCTTTTAGGTCGGACCTTAACTTGTCATAGGGCGGTTTCGTTGGGCTATCAGCCGCGGTTTCCTTGAAATCGAAGCCGAGAAGCTGGAGAGCTCTGCTGATTCCCTTGTCTGGAGCGCTTGCAATAGAGCTGAAGAAGAGCAGCTTCTCCTTCGGAAGCCAGAAGGCTCCTAGGCCTACTGCGGTATAGACTTCGATCTCTGACGGTAGAATCTTTTCTCCGATGCTGGCGAGCATCATCGAGGTCGCGTTGGAATAGCAGTAGGGTCCATTCCCGTAGAATGGAATTGTCTTGGAGGCAGCGACTTGCATTACTCAGCATCCTCGTAGTCTGTCAGCACGACTTGCTGCTGTTCTGATTCAGCCGACTTGGTCGATTTTGCCTTCTCCCATTCCTCAGCCTTGATGAGCCCGCCGGCCTGCTCTTTGATCCTCTTCGCCAGCGACGGCCCAATAGTCGGTATACTCGTCAGCTCCGTAAGACTCCTCTCCTTGATATCGTCGATACTCTTCAAGCCCGCATTGTAGAGCATGCGCGCGCGGACCCTGCCTACTCCCTCCAGTCCCACCAGCTTGACCAGCTCCTGCTTCACACCCTTAGCAACACGGACACGTAGCATCTCCATCGGGGCCAAGAGATCCTTATGACCAAACAGCCGGCCCAGCTCCTGCGCAGCAAACACCAGCCACTCCGTCCCCTGGACCAGCCGGAGAAGATCGCCCGGCTCAACCTTCCGAGTCTCAAGAATCTGATCCTCGGTAAACTCGTTGACCCAGTCAGTCAGGACAAGTGTCGCCTTCAGCTCCGACAAGAACTCGTCATAAGCGATCGGATCCTCAAACTGGTTGGCCACCTCGCCCATGAACTCGTCACTATGGCTCGCAGCCAGTACTCCCAGCTTGTCCAGCTCGCTCCCTCGCGGACGAGGCCGGGGAGCAATATCAGGCGTCTTCGAGATCAGGTGTAGCAGACTAAAGTCGGTCATCTTCTTCGCCCGATTATAGAGCCCGTCGCGGATAATGACAGCGGACATTGGATCAATGTACAGCTCCGAGACCCGTTTCCCGAATTTGGTGGCCACCAGTTCGCGTCCGTCCATCTCAACCATCTCCTGGCCGGCGAGAAACTTGAGAACCTCCCCGATCTTGCCCTTGATCAACCTCGGCCCATACTGGTGGGCGTAGAAGGTCCGGCCGAAGAACGCGTACAAGCCCTCCTCGGTCTTCGCATAGCCCGCAGCCACCGTCGACAGCACATGCGGTCTCAGAATCTTCTCAACAGCCAGCTTCGACCAGAGCTTCTCAGGCTGCGCAATCACATAGTTCTCCATCAACCAGTCAGCCTCGTCCTGGTTCCGCGCGATCAACACCGACTCTCCATACTTGTCGTACTTTGGACGACCTGCTCTACCGCAATTGTGAACAATGAAGTTCGAGGCTATGTAGGTCTCTGTGTCCGCTACCGACAGATTGTAGACTTTGGTGTGACGCGAGAGCTTCTTTCTGACATTGTCGGTCACTCTGACCCAAGCGTATGGACGTTTAGCTTCGGCGTCTCTGTGCTCATTGACGTTGTGGTATGCGCTGTACTCGATGTTAGGAATCTGTTTGACGGATCTTGCCCACCTTCGGAATGTCTGGATATCGGCAATTCTCCGCATTATGATCCTGTATACCGGATTGGGAAAGGTTGTTGTTCTGCCGTTCAAGGTGACCGTGAGTGCGCGTGCATCTGTCGCAACGGTGCTCACTATGCCGATTCGGAGTAACAGTTCGTGTATTCCCCAGGCAAACTTTTCACTACCAGTAGCGATGACGATCGCTCTGACCTTGGTGTTGATTCCTCGTGGATATTTCGTCTCCGAGTATGAGCCGTCCCCGTCAAATACTCCCGCAAGGAAGGCGCCTATCAGTGATCTCGGGAAACGTAGCATGAAATCGGGAACGAAGACTCTCTGCGATTTGTCTCTGAAAGGAATCCCGAACTGCGAGATCAACGGTCCGAGGAGGTTGGAACCCACCTCCACCGTTCTGTTCCCGCCGCCCCTCATAGTTACCCTTGGGGAGAGACCCATCTTCCTCAGAATGGAGACAGTTTTTTCTATGATTCGCTCGTCTTTGTTGAATATTCTGATATGATAGTACTCTCCTCTTCGGTCACTCTTCGATTTTTTCAGATGCCCGTCCGAGGCGATGATCCCTGCGAGCCACATGAAATCCTCATCCAACGTTGGAGGCAGCCGAACAGGTTTACCCCATCTCGACTTTACAGAACGAATTTCGGACGCAAGAGTCTCCCTGCCAATTCCTAGAAACTCGGCTAGTGAGAGCACAAATCGAAGAGATGGATTTCTCCGATGCCCCATGTACCCCTTGAACGTCTTTAGTTTGATGCGGAGTTTCCGAGATACATCTCTGTACCTCAATGGAATGCTTTTCCTATTGAGGAAAGCAATTGGCTGCACGACGTAGGTGTTACTAGGGGGCAAGAAATCTAACCAGTGGACTGGGCCATTTGGCAGTACGATATCTCGCGCGTAGGCGACCCGGTCACCGGGCTTGATTTGCGCAGCGGGGGACCATTCGGGACGGCCATTGGTTCCTCTTATCAAGATCGGATGTTCTGGGGTAATTGCGAGCTTTCTGCCGATGCTTGTCGATATTTCGACAAGTTCATTCGCCTTCCTTTCAAAGCCTTCAGTAACGGGCTGCTCAACCATGCCGTGAGGATTCGAGACGGAGAGAACCATGGCTTTAGAGTGGTGTTTGACGAGATTTCCGATCGGAACCAAAGACCCGTCGTGTAAAGTGACGTTCGTATTATGGGGCAGACAGAACTGTTTGTACTCCAAGACGCTGATCGGATATCGCCCATGCCCCGCCTCGAACCGTTCATAGCTGCTGATCACGACAGTTCTAGCAGGGAGGTTTACGCCGGCCGCTAGGGTCGGGGTCGCGGCAAGAACCTTGATCCTCCCATCACGAAACGCCGACTCTACAATTCCCCTGTGAACGCCCGTCAAGCCAGCGTGGTGGAATCCTGCGCCCGACGCCACCTCGCTGGCCAGGGCCTCGCCTAGCCTCGTCTTCTCTCCCGCGGACAGTATCCTTTCAGCAATCGTGTTGAGCGACCGCTCTTCGATCTTCGAGAGCCGCGGTTTCACCGCGACCGAGGCCTTCCGTCCCATCTCGACGGCCGACCTTCTCGTCTCCGTGAAGATCAGCGCCTGACCGCCGGCAGCCAAAACATCTAGCGCAATATCCAAAACCGGGGCCTTCGTCCCGCCCGGGATTATTCTGCTGGATCCGTCCTTGAACTGGAGCTGACCCTCGTGATAGATGCCCTCTTTCAACGGGACCGGCCGCCACTCAGTCGTAACCGAGCCAGCGTGCAGCCACTCTCCCACCTCCTCAGCATTCCTCACCGTGGCGCTCAGCGCCAGGACCTGGATGTTAGGATTGATCTCCGTAAGCCTCGTCAAGACCACCTCTAGGGTCGGGCCTCTCTCGTGCTCGGTCAGAAGATGGATCTCGTCAGCGACGACGAGCGAGAGCTCGTTCATCCATGGCGCTCTGTGTCTGAGGAGACTGTCCGCCTTCTCGTTCGTCGATATTATGATGTCGTATCGTCCGAGCCAAGGGTCAGAGCTGTCATAGTCGCCGGTCGAGATTCCGACCCGGAGATGCTCGCCGCTCGGCTTTTTTATCGAGGAATACTTCTGGAACTCTTTGAACTTCTCACTCGCCAACGCTCTCAACGGGGCGAGATAGATCGCCTTGCCATTCTTCTCGAGAATGTGTTTTAGGATGCAGACCTCGGCCACGAGCGTCTTCCCGCTCGCCGTAGGACTCGCCAACACCAGGTTCTTGCCGTCTAGGACTCCAGCCTCTATCGCGTCCTCCTGTGGCGGGTAGAGCTGGTCGAGACCCTCGCCCTCCAGCAACTGGACCACTTGCGGATCCAGCGAGAGCTCTCTTAGTCTCATATTCCAACCAGTCCAGAGTCACGCAGCATTCTAGCCCGCAGTTCTCTTGAGCCGCCCAGGCTTTGGACTGTAGAGTATCCCTTCCTTAATCAACTGGCCGATGAGACGGCGAGCCTCCCGCTCCTCCATCTTCTCCTTATCGACAAGGGCCGCGAGCAGAACCGTCTCCTCCACTGTCCCCGTCTCACGCTCCAGCTCAGCAACCGTCTCGATCACCCTCTGGAACGAGTCGCGGAGGCTCCGAGGCTTTCCAGTCATTATCACATCAATATCCATCGCACCAGTCTTCACGTCGACACCTACATCCGACAGCGAGACGGTCATTATCCGTATCGCGCTCTTCGCATCCTCCACCGTCACCCGGTCGCGCAGGAACGCGCGAGCCCTCGCCTCAGAAATCCTGACAAGAGCTTCTAACTGCCGCGGTGTAATAGCGACTGCAGCCTCGGCGCCTCCTTTCGAGCGCATCTTCAGATAAAAGTCCCGCAACTCGATGACCGCATCCGGACTGAGGACGGGGATGATCCTCTTCGCGAAACTGATGTACTTCCTGAGAAAATCAGGCGCGAAAGGAGCAGTCTCTGGACTCGTCTTGCTCCGGTGAAGCGCGAGAATATGCTCCGACATCCTAGCATCATAGTCAGCTTCAGGCTGATCCTTGATTATGAAGATCAGATCAAACCTGGAAAGAATCGTGACTGGAAGGTTGATGTTCTCCCCCACGTTCCGGTGAGGCTCATACCTGCCCAGCGCAGGATTGGCCGCTGCCAGGACCGCGGCCCGAGCGTTCAGAGTTGCAACGATTCCGCCCTTGGCGACGCTCACAGTCTGCTGTTCAAGCGCCTCGTGTATCGCAACTCGATCATCCGGGCGCATCTTGTCAAGCTCGTCGATGCAAGCCACCCCTTTATCGGCGAGCACAAGGGCGCCTGCCTCAAGTACCATTCCACCAGTCTTCTCGCGCAAAACCGCCGCAGTGAGACCAGCAGCGGTCGTCCCACGACCAGAAGTGTACAAACCTCTCGGAGCAATCCTTGACACGTACTGCAGCAATTGGCTCTTGGCAGTGTTGTGGGAGACGATACCGTTCGCAATGAATCTGTGGGTCCCCGGGACCTCTATGTCGTACACATCTGCGGGTTCACGGTTGTAAATTGCCACTATCCGCTCACTGCGCTGTCCCGTGAGACGCCTGAGCCTTTTCGCGCGTGCCTCCAGGTTAGCCAAGCGTGTTCGCTTCTTGTTCGAGGCAAAGCCAATTTTTCTGGCGAACTTGAGAATACTCTCTCCTCGTCGCGTTAGAAGGGCGTTTCCTATTATTCGGGAGTGTATTCCAAACCGCAATAGTAGGACTTGAACGTCTCTGAGAAGCTCAATGTTTTTCGCCTTAAGGCCGATGGCACCGCAACCTCGACTGCTGGAGAAGACTGTTCCGTCCGCTTCGTAAAGCCATTTGAGGAACTGAGCAACGACTTTGTCACCGGATTTGAGTATTAGACTTGGCACCCGTTTTTCTCTCAAGAATGAGAGATTCGATGCCACATCTTGGCTACCGATCACAGCATTGTAAAGCAGCACCTTTCGGCCTGCGAGTTTTCTTTCCCTTACTTTTGGTTTGATCCCGAAGAGTTTTTCAGCGTTCGCGCAGAGAGGCTCGAGAAGATCTTTCTCCCCCTCCGCTACTAGAAAGCCTACTCGGTACCTTTGGACCCAGCCATCCCCGAGCAGGTAGCCGAGAAATGCTCCGAGATCGGGAGTCACATTTTCCGGGAGGCGTCCTCGGAACTTTGGTCCAAGATTGTATGGCAGTGGGCGAAATCCGGTATCGACCTGACTACGAACGTAGCAGGGGAAACCCGTGACGACGGAAACCTTGTCTCCAATTTTGAATTCGTCTAGGCGTTTCCAGCGACGGACGAGGGTCCGATTCACCGTCTCGACTGCAAGTAGAGGATGGTTGTAGGTTCCCCGGATGCTCTTACCACTCTCTGTAACAATCTCAATCGTGGGCTGATTGCGATACACGTGGAATCGCGTTGCAACATCCCTCTTAGCACCTCCACTTCCGATCAGGACGGGAACGTCTATTTCTTCGAGATGATTCTGACCTAGATCTTGAATCTTGGCGATCGTGCCATCTCCCAGTACGATTCGCTCGTCTCCGATTAGACAGCCAGGATCCCCGATTAACAACACGTTCTCATCGCCTCTGATGTTGATCCCATCCGGGAGTTGTTTTGCTGTTCCGCCAAAGAGTAAGTAGAGGATTCCCTCCTTGACGTCCTCGTAGCCGTAGATGGACGGGGCCAGGCTCATGATGAGCTTCCTGTGCACCCAAGGGTCCTGCGAGACTTCGAGGATCTGCTTCTCATCCTCTGGAGTTATCTCGACGACCTCGGTCTCTTTTCCTACCACATCGACAAAGTTTGCCTCCAGGTAGATGTTGAAGGTCCGAAGCCTTCCTCTCTCTCCGACAGTCTGTTTCTCGGCTCGTACTGTCGATGTGACTGCGACTCTGTCTCCAGGGCGTGCAGAATCGACGAGATCATCTTCCAATCGTATGTCCAGGTATCTCGGCAGCTGACCCGGCGGAAGATCTTCAGGTCTCTCCTGTATCCGAGCTTCCTGGGTGTTCTTGAATTTGGATTGTTCCTCAATGAGCTCAAACGAGGTGCTCTGCTTGCAGAACGGACAGTGAGTCCCCGGGCCCCTGATCAGCTCCCCTTCCTGATCCTGGACAATCGTCTCGAGACATTTCCGGCAACGGAAGACCGCGCTGACGATAGTCGGTCTGACCTGTGTTGTTCGTACTACGATCCCATCGACGAGCGCGAGCTTCTTAATGTGCTCCGCGCCTATCTTTCTCAGCGCGGTCTTCTCGGGGAACCGTCGGAAGCGTGCGAAAATCTTTCCAACATGCTCGGCATACTCCGGGTCTTCAACCCGCATCTGGGCAGTGGCCGCCGAGCTCGCATACGTAATGTAGTCGTCAGGCCTCTCCACAATGCTACGGGCAAGGGCAGGGTCGAACGAGATGAGATCGTCAAAGTCTATAATGAGAGATTTACCGTTGGAGACCGAGACCTGCGCGAGCCGCTTCCGGTACTTCGAGCCCATCCCGTCTGACAGGTAGGATCGGAAAAAGTCCTGGAAGACCTCCTCCGGAAGCGCTGTCTTTACGACTGCCATCAACTCGCCTCACGCCCTAGAATGTCCCTTTTCCACGCATCTATCGAGCTCCGGATGCTCTGGTAGAGGGCCAGCTCTTCAGCCGTCAGGTTAGAAGTCAGCTCTGTAGGCTGCTCCCCGGAAGCACTTAGGGAGGCTATCTTCTTGATCCGGATATTCACGATGTCTCGCGATAAGGAGAGGGCTTTGTCCAGGTCGCGGCCTTTTGCTCTGTCCTTTGCTTCTAGCGCCTTTAGCTCCTTGATTAGTCGGCGGACCTGGAAGTAGAAGTTCTTGGCTAGTTTCGGTATCTGTCGTGAGCCTGGAAGGGTCTCCTTGTAGTGCGTGGTAGATAACGTGTTGAGTGAGAGCTGGTCTTCTTCTCTGAACTTGGCATATCCCATCTGGACAAAGTGGGTCGCGATCCAGAGTGGAAGTTCGACCTCTTGGCCCTGCCGGTAAGGGCCTAGGACCCTGTCTCCCATCCTCGTCTCGGGAAATTCTCTTAGAAGATTGATCCGACTGGGCGAATTCTCGAATTCTGTGTCGACAATAGTGACTATTGACGGTTCTTCGTGCAGACTGTTCGCCCCTGGAGGGAGTTGGACGGTTCGGACACCCCACTATATTTGTTCTTGAACAGAAAGAGCGATCTGATCCTCAGGATATTTCGTGTAGAGGTGAGTGAAACAGTCTTTAGTAATAGACCCGGTCCCACGACTGTGAAATGTTGACGCTGATGGAACCTGCTCTCTGGACTGAGAAGTATCGGCCCAAGACACTCGGCGAGATCATAGATCAGGAAGAGATCGTCTCCCGCCTCCAAGAGTTTGTCAAGAGAGCTGCGATGCCACACTGTCTTTTCGCAGGACCCCCCGGCACGGGCAAGACAACAGCCGCGCTCTGTCTTGCACATGATCTCTTTGGAGTAAGATTTCAAGATGTGTTCATGGAACTGAACGCGAGCGACGAGAGAGGAATAGACGTCGTCCGCACGACAGTGAAAGAGTTCGCGCGGATGGCCTCGCTCAGCTCTGTCCCGTTCAAGATCCTCGTACTGGATGAAGCCGATAACATGACCTCTGACGCACAGTCCGCACTACGACGGACGATGGAGAAGTACACTGACACTTGCCGGTTCGTACTCTGCTGCAACTACTCAGGCAGAATTATCGAGCCGATCCAGTCCAGGTGTGCCCTCTTCCGATTCACCCCTTTACCAGACGAAAAAATCGTAGAGAACCTCCATCGTATCGCGAAGAATGAGGGGTTGAAGTTCACAGAGACGGGTTTGAAGTCTATCGTAGAGGTGGGGGAGGGGGACCTGAGGAAGTCGATAAACACGCTTCAGGCCGCCTCATCGATGTCCAAGGGAATAACCGAAGAGAGCGTCTACCAGGTCGTTGGAAGGGCGAAGCCAACCGATGTTCATGAGATGCTGAATCATGCGTTGAAGGGGGATTTCATCAAGGCCCGTGAAGAGCTCCGTCACTTGCTCGTCAGGTATGGCCTTTCAGCCTCAGAGATTGTAAGGCAGATACACTCAGAGATCTTCCGGCTCGCTGTTCCTGAGAAGAAGAGGATCGACCTCGTCGAGGCAGTGGGAGAGATCGACTTTCGACTCGTACAAGGCGGAGATGAAGAGGTCCAGCTCAGCGCGCTACTCGCAAAACTCGCCTCCGAAGCCTAGCCCGGGCGCAAGACTTGACCGTTGAGCCCTGGACGGTCAAATATCGACCGGGAACGAGCAGAGATGTTGCCGGAAACAAGACCGCTATCGAGAAGCTCCGGGAATGGATAGACTCTTGGGCAGGGGGCAGACCCGGCAAACGCGCAGCGTTACTGTACGGCCCAGCCGGAGTCGGGAAGACTACTGTCAGCGAAGCGCTTGCCCAAGAACGAGGTTGGGACCTTGTCGAGATCAACGCCTCTGACAAGAGGAGCGGCGAGATCCTCTCGAAGATCGCCGGGCTCGCATCAACACAGTCAACCCTCTTCAGCAAGGGGAGACTCATACTGCTCGACGAGGTTGATGGAGTCAACCTTCGAGAGGATCACGGCGCCATCACCACGATACTCCAGATCATCAAGGACACACAATATCCACTCATTTTGACGGCGAACGATCCCTGGGACCCGAAGATCAGGCCTCTGCGAGAGGCTTGTCTTCAGATCGAGTTGAAGCGGTTGGGAGTCCGGGACGGACTTCCACTGCTGAAGAGCATTCTCTCTAAAGAGGGAGTGAAGACAACTGATGATGCGCTTAGATTCATAATCGATAAGGATCGCGGAGACATTAGATCGATCCTCAACGACATCCAACTCCTCTCCGGCAGAAACCGGACGCTTACCATGGATGATGTCAACCTCCTCTCAAGCCGAGATCGGACGGAGTCCGTCTTCGAAGTCCTGCGAGTGATCTTCAACAGCCGAACAGTCGCCGCGGCCAGGAGAGCCCTGTCGATATCGGATCTCGACCAAGAGATGTTGTTCCAGTGGATATTCGAAAATGCGCCTTATCAGATTCCCAAGCCTGATGAACTTGAACGAGCGATATCGGCTCTGGCGGATGCAGACATGTACTTTGCGAGGATAAGGAAGACCCAGTCTTGGCACTTGCTATCCTACGCGCTGGACTTGATGACAGCGGGAGTGGCAGTAGCGAAGCAGACACCTACGAGCGGCTGGGTCCCGATGAAATTCCCACAGAGAATAAGCACAATGTCACGAACAAGAATGAGCAGAGATCTGAGAAAGAGAGTTGGTGTGGCGATCGGGCAGAAGAGCCACGTCTCGGCGCGTCGAGCCCAGCAACTGTACTTTCCACTTATCCGCTTCGCTTACGAGCATAGCCCAGAGAAGTTCGAACAGATTGCAGCTTGGCTCGAGGCCAAGGACGAGCTGAACGAAATGCTATCTGCGGAACTCAGCTAGCTTCGCTAGCGGTTTCGCATTATCAGAGCCGCGCCGATGAAGGCGATGACAGTCCCTATTGCTATCGACCAACCCATCTGTACAAGCTGCGGCTCAGTAATCAGAGCCCCGGCCCCCATCGGGGTCGTGGCGGCAATGGCCATCAGGCCTCCGCCGAAGAGTAGGAGAGTCCCGATCGTGAGCATCGCTTCGCGCATGGATTCGCACTAACTTGATGGTCTATTGGAACAGAATTAAGACTTGCTCTCTAGAAAAAATGGGCCATCCCTTTGGTCCGCTCATTCATTCAAAGCCATGTTGATGAGCTGAGAAGCGACTCCGAGGTAGCTCGTGTAGTCGAGAGCTGCTTTGATCTCTCCGGGCCTGAGCCTCTTGGACACGAATACATCATCTCCGAGAATCTTAACGAATGCAGCGCCAGTGTCGATAGACTTCATCGAGATCCTTCTGATCCTGTCATGAGCATCTTGCCGCGCGACTCCTTTCTCGACCAGCATATTGACAATCCTCTCAGCTAGGGCCGCTCCCTGAGATAGCTCCAAGTTACGCTCCATACTTCGTGGCATGACCTCCAGTCCCTTCAGAACCTGATACTCCA